>Ga0074195_1004871_pt1 | contig 10614 bp, 8 predicted proteins | sample EPASupsiteHSE623_FD_64525 | JGI IMG/M metagenome (GOLD analysis project Ga0074195, IMG submission 64525) | Bioremediated contaminated groundwater from EPA Superfund site, New Mexico - Sample HSE6-23 | ecosystem: Environmental > Aquatic > Deep subsurface > Groundwater > Contaminated ... | reverse complement strand
AAAATCCGGGGTACTAGTACCTGATATCTATTTAATAATGAGAGGCTGTCATTTTTGTGACGGCCTTTTTTTAGTAGCAATCGCAATCTTTAGCCCTATGCTTTCATGGCCAAGTGCAGATAATCAACGATTTAGTAATTATTGACATTAGATGTACTTATTTGAAAATCAAACGCATACCATGAAAGCATAGGGCTGAGGAGGAGTGAGTGAGCATATAAATCTGCAGTAAGAGTCAATAATATCTGGCCTCTTATATAAAACAATTAAATAGGACAATTTTAAAAAACCAAGCCGAACGATTTATCGTCTCGGGTATAATTACTAAACAGGAACAACTCATATTAGGTTCCTGTACTTCTCCAGGATAATAATGGCTGAACGAAATATGAATGGAGAAAACAATCTTAAAAAATCTTGTAAAGAGAACATTACTATGTTTTCTGGCCAGAATTACTACAGCAACTATATTTATTACAAACGATATTGTTGTAAAATATTCTTTTTTGCAATAATATTATTATCAGCGGATTGCCGAATATAGCAAATTGTGTAAATATATTATAGCCATATAAAACAAAAATCAGAATATTGTAGAAAAAGTGTATTTATTTCTTCACAAAACATTGATATTTAGTTAAAAAAGAATTTGTCAAATATGCAAATTTATTTGCATAATAATATTTTGTTTTTTAAATTTACTAGTGTTAACTGTTAAATAACAATTTGTTATGAAACATTCTGTTTGTGGGTAATAAAATATTTACGTATAAAAAGAAATTTGGAAATAGTTGGAGTTTTATTTCTACTATCATCACTCAATAAAATTGGAATTGGGGTAAATCTTTCTAAAATTATGGAATACGGATATGGTGGAACAGATCTTTCTGGTGATACTGCAAAATCATTCTTAAATTGTGAAAGGGCAGAAATTGATATCAACTATATGTCAGCCATTGCCAGGTAAAGTTTTAGCGGTAGCAAACTTTTTTATGAAAGCGGACTGTTTATTGGCGCTGAACCTGCGTTTATTTCACGGAGAACTTTTTATGCTTCGTAACTACCAGGGTGGTAGTGATTAGAGTAATTCTTGTTAACTTCAAAATTAAATTAAAAAATGAAAAGTATTTTAAAAAAAATCTATCTGCCCTTTCTGTTAATGATGACTGCTGTAGCATGTCAAGATTACATGAAAGATACTTTTGAACAGAAAACATTATTGACAAAGGCACATGCGTCTATTTCTGAAGTAATTGACCATTATTGGTACAAGAGAGAAAAAATCCAAATAACGAGATCGGAGAACAAATCTTTTGTACTCTTTCGCTCTGCGGACAGATTGTCTTTAATATCATCACTCAATAAACTAGGTATTGGGGTAAATTCTTCTAAAATTAAGGAATATGGTTATGGTGGTACCGATCTTTCTGGCGATGCAGCAAAATCATTCTTAAATTATGAATGGGTAGAAGTTGATATCAACTATATATCAGCCACTTCCATTCCAGAAGTCGCATATGCCGCACCATATTATTCTGTGCGGGATGGACATGAATTTCCTATGACAAATTTAGTATATGTTTATCTTAAAAACACCGGAGATATAACGCTTTTGGAAAAACTTTCAAAAGAGTATAATGTTGGGATAATAGGTAAAGTTCCCAAAATACCCAATTGGTATGTTGTTGCATGTACAAAGGAATCCAAAGGTAACGCTTTAGCAATAGCAAACTCTTTTTATGAAAGCGGACTGTTTGATGGTGCTCAGCCAGCCTTTATTTCGGCAAGACCTACTTGTACAAATGATTATTACTTTATAAATCAATGGAATCTTGAAAATATAGGTCTATGGGGAAGTACTTATTATGGTATTGATATCAAATATCACAATGCATTGAGTCTGATACCGAGTTCAAGCAATATTGTTGTTGGGGTTGTGGATTATGGTATAGAATTAACACACCCCGATTTATCTGTATCCACTTTTAGTTGGGATGCGTACACAAATTCCAGCCCAAGTCAGATTTACTCTGAACATGGCACCAAAATGGCTGGCATTATTGCCGCAATGACAAACAATTCAATTGGAGTAGCCGGCATTGCATCACCAGTTAAAGTTATGTCTCTAAGTAATGATTTTAGTCAGTCTACAATAGAAGCGCAATTAGCATCTTCAATTATAATGGCGGCTGATCAGGGAGCCTCTGTGATCAACAACTCTTGGGAAAATGATACGTATAATCAGGGTATCAACGATGCAATAGATTACGCTGTGCAAAGTGGACGTAATGGCTTGGGTTGTGTTGTTATTTTTTGTACAGGAAATGGTAATCTGGGGTATATGCGCCACCCAGCTAATTATTCACCTGATTCTGATGTTATTGCAGTGGGTGCCATCTCTTATAATGGACAAAGAAAAAGTTATAGTACTCCCGATGGAGAACCTTGGGGAAGCAATTATGGGTCAGAATTAGATATCGTTGCTCCGGGAGTCTTTATTCCCACAACAACTCTAACAACAGGGAGTCAATACGTATTGAATTGTAACGGCACTTCAGCAGCAGCAGCTCATGTTTCAGCTGTTGCTGCGCTGATCCTTTCTATAGATCCAAGCCTGACACGGCAAACTGTGACATATATTATAGAAAAGACTGCTCAAAAACTTCCAGGTTATACATTCAATTATTGGGATGAACTAGGGGGGTCATGGAATAGTGAAGTAGGACACGGATTACTTGATGCATATGCGGCACTGACTGCCGCATCATCTGTCACCCGAACTATAAATCTGGGGTTTCATTATAATGATGGTCCTTCTGGCGTATATGCAGACTGTTCTGGATACACACTATTGCCTAACCAATCTCAGAATTATCAAGTGACAAATTACACGGATCACACTATCACTCAGACAATAAGTGTTGATAACAATTACATCATAGAATTAGAAGAAGAACCTAGAGGGGATTATATTATATCAGGAGAAGGAACCTCAAACTTACAGGTTACGTATTTACTATATACATCTGGTACGGTTGTTAATAGTTTAATATTAAAGTTTACAGTACGTTAATGATTGCACTTTTTTCATAACACAAATTACAATATTGCTTAAGCGTGGTTGAAAGAAGATCTCCTCTTTTTATGCCCTCTTCGATGCCAAGGAAAGACACCCTATATGGGTAAAATGTAATTATGGTATTAATCATGTTTATTCCGGAGATTAAAGGCACACCAGAGCTGTAGAGCAGATACAAGAGCTTGCAAAACTGACCCTCATAACTTTTCTGGACGAGGTTGCCAATTAGAGGCAACCTCAATGCCAGCGAACCAAGAAGTTTTTTATAGCTTTCATCATTGCGGTAATATAGGTGAATCATGCCGCAGATGAAGACGATGGAAATAGCTATATAGCTTACCACATCAAAATTATTGGATAGACTAATAATCAGCTTTGTGAGGTATGGCAAATCTCCTCCCATCCACTTATATACCTCCTTGAACATAGGGACCACCACGGCAACCATGAAAGTAAGGACAATTAAAGCGGTGATGAGAATGATGATAGGATAACTAACGGCACCAACTATCAATCTTCTTTGAAAGATTCTTTTTTTGTAATATTCAGATAAAAAGTGAGGGACCTTTCCAGCTTTCCGGTCTCTTCGCCAATTCTTACCACGCCACAATCCAAGTTGGTAAAGAATCCTGTTCTGCTCATGTTTTCCCATAGCGAGGACCCCTTGATTATTGAATTATATATGATTGAAAGAAGATTTTTCACTGTGGGTCTCTTTTTGGTCATAATAAGGAGCTCTAATGTTCTGGAACATCATTAAGCCCTATGCTTTCATGGCCATGTATTGATAATCAGTAAATTAGCAATTATTCGCAATAAGCGTAATTATCTGAAAACCAAGCGTATGCCATGAAAGCATAGGGCTGAACTAGCTTCTTCGTATCGCAGGTGTCCCCGGGGACGCACATTGTGTACCCAAAAAGAATATGGTGCGGGCGTTGAAGATGCTTGTTAGGAGGGTTTGGGCACCCTGCATTTTGCATCATAAATATTGATTGTGCAATTGCCTTTATGGGCGTTGCATAGGAGCGTTTGGGAACCCACTCAGAGAGAGCAGCGTATAAAAAACAACGAGTGGAAACTGCAGCCGTACATACTGGCATACTCAGTTTCCGCATTTGTTTTTTAGCTGATCGAACGTGAAGTGGGTAAACGCGGTGCACAGACCATAAAGGCAATTGCGCGTCAAGTAAAAAGATGCAAAATGAAAAAGTGATACTGCACAAATCCGGGACACGCATCAGAAAATCCCGCACCATACCAGAAAACAGGGTACACAATGTGCGTCCCCGTATACCCATTTGAATTATTGTTTATATTTGTAGCCAAATAATAACAAATTATAATAAAATATAAGCCAATATGGACTGTTTTCATATAACCCTAAAGAATCACACACTTGAAGATTTGGAACTTCTGTTCAGGAATGAATGTACAATTCAATTATCAGAAGAGGTAAAAGAGAGAATTATCAAATGCAGGAATTACCTCGACAATAAGATGAAAAGTCAGAAGGAGCCTATTTATGGCATCAATACAGGGTTTGGGTCTTTATGCAATGTAACAGTCAGCAACGATCAGCTTTCGCAGCTTCAGAGAAATCTTGTGGTTTCACACTCTTGCGGAATGGGTGAGGAGGTACCTCAGGAAATAGTAAGGCTGATGATATTTCTTAAAATAAAATCATTGTCATACGGTTATTCCGGAGTAAGGCTGGAAACAGTTGAAAGACTCGTTGAAATGTTCAACAACAAGGTCTATCCGGTTGTCTATCAGCAAGGTTCTTTAGGAGCTTCCGGTGACTTGGCTCCATTGGCAAATATGAGCCTGCCTCTTCTTGGTTTGGGCGAGGTGAATTACAATGGTAAGAGATATGAGTCTAAGGAAATCAATGATAAGTTTGGATGGAACCCGCTTGTACTTGCCTCAAAAGAGGGGCTGGCTCTGCTCAATGGCACTCAGTTTATGCTTGCATACAGCATCTGGAACATAAGAAAAGCGAAGAAACTGTCTGCTCTTGCAGATAAGATAGCAGCACTCTCCCTTGAAGCATATGATGGCAGGCAAGAACCGTTTACGCACGGAGTCCATGCAATAAGACCACATAAGGGACAGATGGAGACTGCTGCAAACATGAGGGCATATCTTGAGGGCAGCGGCCTTATAAATATTGAGAAGAAACATGTGCAGGACCCATACTCATTCCGTTGTGTCCCTCAGGTTCACGGAGCCTCAAAGGATGCAATTGCTTTTATAGAGAATTCATTTGTTACAGAACTGAATAGCGCCACCGACAATCCGACAATACTGCCTGAAGAGGATAAAATAGTCTCTGCCGGTAATTTCCATGGACAGCCCCTTGCTCTACCACTGGATTTTCTGGCAATAGCAATGGCAGAGATCGGGAGTATATCCGAAAGGCGGACATATCAGCTTATCTCAGGCAAGAGAGGATTACCATCTTTTTTGGTGGCCCATCCGGGATTAAACTCCGGCTTTATGATTCCTCAGTACTCTCAGGCCTCAATTGTAAGTCAGAACAAGCAGCTCTGTACACCGGCATGTGTAGATACCATAGATTCATCACAAGGACAGGAAGATCATGTAAGTATGGGGGCAAATTCAGCAACCAAATGCTATAGGGTAGTGGAAAACGTAGAGAAGATACTTGCAATAGAGATGATGAATGCAGCGCAGGCACTTGAGTTCAGACGCCCCGGCAAGAGCTCGCCTATACTAGAGCAGTTTGTGGCTGAATTCCGGAAGTATGTCTCATTCATAGCAGAGGACGAGATTATGTACACCAACATGAATAATTCTGTGAAATTCTTAAGAGAAGTTCAGATGTAATGAAGACACTTATAAAAAATATAAAGAGGCTCGTACAGGTGGAGGAGAGCGATCCGGTGACCTTGAGATCCGGAAAGGAGATGTCGGAGCTCAACTGTATCGACAACGCATATCTTATTTTCAAAGATGATAAAATCCTCGATTTTGGTGAGATGAAGCACCTGAACGAGAACTTTCAAGGCTCTGTGTTCAAATCAATCGATGCCAAAGGCAAGATGGTCATGCCTGCGTTTTGTGACTCACATACCCATCTTGTTTATGCAGGAAGCAGGGAGATGGAGTTTTTCGACAAACAGAGGGGGCTCTCATATCAGGAGATTGCCAAAAGGGGTGGGGGAATCCTGAACTCGGCAAAATTACTTCATGAGACAAGCGAGGATGATCTTTATAAAGAGTCGATGGTCCGTGTAGAGGAGATAATTGGCTTTGGAACTGGAGCAGTTGAAATAAAAAGCGGTTATGGACTTACACCCGAGGACGAGATAAAGATGCTGAGGGTAATCAGAAGAATATCAGAAACATCTCAGCTTACAGTTAAGGCAACTTTCCTTGGGGCCCATGCAGTGCCGCTAAGGTATAAAGGCAAGCAGGAGGAGTATGTAGATGAGATTATTTCCGAAATGATTCCTGTAATAGCTTCCGAAGAGCTGGCAGAGTACATAGATGTTTTCTGCGAGGATGGATTCTTTACCGTAGAAGACACAGACAGGATTTTCAATGCTGCCATTAAATATGGTCTAAGACCAAAGATTCATGCCAACCAGATGGGATTCTCTGGAGGAGTTCAGGTTGGAGTAAAATACAATGCACTATCGGTTGACCACCTTGAATTCACAGACGAAAAGGAGTTTAAGGCACTTAAGGGAAGTGATACAATTGCGACACTTTTGCCGGGATCTACATTTTTCCTGAACATGGACTATGCTCCGGCAAGGGAGATGATCAAATACGGGCTTCCGATAGCATTGGCAACCAATTACAACCCCGGATCGTCACCATCGGGCGACATGAAGTTTATGATGGCACTCGCTGCCCTTAAGCTTAAGATGTCACCGGAGGAGATTATGAATGCTGTAACAATTAACGGAGCATACGCAATGGGAATAAGCGACACACATGGCAGTATAGCCAGAGGAAAGAGGGCAAATATCATAATTACAAAGGAGATCCCTTCTGTTGAATATATGCCTTACGCTTTTAGTACGCCTCTGATTGACAATGTTATACTTAATGGGAAAATTGTAAAATAACAATAAAATTTAAAGGTCATGGCTAAATTTATCACACCAATCGGAGAAATTGCGATAATAATACTGGGTCACGCTTCACTGCTGATTCAGTGGGAAGGGAGAAACATTTTTGTTGACCCATACAGCAAGGTGGCAGATTATTCAGTTCAGCCAAAGGCAGACCTCATTCTGCTGACTCACCACCATTATGACCATCTAGACAAGGAGGCCCTTAAACATATAACAACAGAAAAGACACAATTCGTTACGAGCATTATCGCCCAAAAGGATATTAAAGGGGCAAAAGGGTTGAAACAAGGAGAAGAGTTTGTCTACAATGGGTTAAAGATTGAGGCCGTCTATGCATACAATATAAACCAGAAGAGTGGCAACGGACAGCCGTTCCATCCAAAGGGAGAGGGAAACGGATATATTCTGAACTTTGGCTGTTACAGAGTCTATATCGCAGGAGATACAGAGCTCATCCCGGAAATGAAAGAGCTTGGCAAAATAGGCATAGCCTTTTTGCCGAAAGACCTTCCATATACAATGAGCGACCAAATGTTCATTGAGGCGGTAAAGGTAGTCATGCCTAAGATTCTCTATCCTTACCATTATAACGAACTTAATGAAGCAGCAATAAAATCGAAACTTCCGGAAGGGGTGATCCTTTATACAAAATAGAATATTACAATATTAAGATAATTTAAAGTTTAAGAATAATCATGGAGCAAAGAATAATTGAGTGTGTCCCAAATTTCAGTGAAGGTCGCAATATGCAGATCATAAAACAAATAACTGACGAGATTGAAAAGATAGAGGGGGTGAAACTGCTTAATGTAGATCCGGGTGCCGCTACCAACAGAACAGTAGTAACCTTTGTCGGTTCTCCCGAACAAGTCTCTGAGGCAGCATTTGTGGCCATTAAAAAGGCCGGTGAAATTATCGATATGCGAAACCACCACGGAGAGCACCCAAGAATGGGCGCAACAGATGTATGTCCGTTTATCCCCATAGCAGGCATCTCAATGGAGGAGACATCGGAGTATGCCCGCAAACTAGCAAAAAGAGTGGGAGAGGAGTTGCAGATTCCTGTGTTCTGTTACGAAAGTGCTGCATACAAGCCGGAAAGAAAGAACCTTGCAAATTGTCGTTCTGGAGAGTATGAGGGTCTGGCAAAGAAATTCCAGGATCCAAACTGGAGACCTGACTTCGGACTTGCTGATTTTAACGGGGATGTTGCACGGACAGGCGCAACTGCAATTGGGGCAAGAGATTTTCTTGTTGCAATAAATTACAACCTCAATACAACCTCTACACGTCGGGCAAATGCTGTTGCATACGACGTAAGGGAAAAGGGCCGTAAGATGAGAGAGGGAAACCAGATCACAGGAAAAGTTATAAAAGACGAGAATGGCAAAGATAAATGGATACCGGGAACACTTAAGGGATGCAAGGCAATAGGTTGGTTCATAGAGGAGTATGGAATTGCCCAGGTCTCAATGAATGTTACTAACATAACTCAGACCCCTGTTCATGTTGCATTTGACGAGGTGACAGTAAAAGCAGCAGAAAGGGGACTCAGGGTGACAGGGTCTGAGATTGTGGGACTTATCCCCAAGAAAGTACTAATTGAAGCGGGTAAACACTATCTGGCAAAACAACAACGCTCTGCAGGAATATCAGAAGAGGAGATTATCAAAATTGCTGTTAAATCGATGGGCTTGGACGACCTAAAACCATTCGATCCACAAGAGAAGGTGATAGAGTATCTAATGGAGCAGGGTAAGGAGCCTAAGCTGATAAATATGACCTGCAAGGCATTTGCAAATGAGACTGCAAGCGAATCACCAGCGCCGGGAGGAGGTTCAATCTCTGCATATATGGGCTCATTGGGAGCTGCGCTTGGTGCAATGGTTGCAAACCTCTCTTCTCACAAAGCTGGATGGGACGATAAGTGGGAGTATTTTTCTGACTGGGCTGTCAAAGGACAGTCGGTAATGAATGAACTGCTCTATCTTGTTGACGAGGACACAAACTCATTCAACAAAATAATGGAGGCCTTCTCGCTTCCAAAGGAGAGCGAACAGCAGAAAGAGGCCAGAACAGCAGCAATTCAGGCAGCGACACTTTATGCAACAGAGATTCCTCTGAGAACAATGAGGGTTGCAAATTCTGCCTTTGAACTGATTGAGACCATGGTAAGAGAGGGTAATCCCAACTCAATTTCAGATGCTGGAGTGGGAGCACTTTGCCTTCGCTCGGCAATATTCGGAGCATATATGAATGTGAAAATCAACTCTGCCGACCTTAAAGAGAGAACAGTTGCAGATAAAATGGTTTCAGAAGCAACCGAAATTTATAATTCCGCTGCCCTAAAAGAGAAAGAGATCACGGATGCAGTTCTAAAGTCGTTGGAAAAATAGCTCCTAATTGTAAGCCGATAACATTAATATAACTTACAATAACTTTGCAATTTCTACTTATAGAGAAAAGCTTAATTCCATTTTAAGAGCAGTGTCCGGACCTGTCTGGAGATTATCAACACGAATATCAAGGGTGATTTTGTCACCCTTTTTAAATTTCTCTGTAGGAGTCATAATGACAGCTGCTTCACCTTTTTGCGGTATTGTCAGAATCTTTTTTCCCATACCAAAAGAGAAGCCCTTTGCCTCTTTAATGGCAATATTATAGGACAGGGAGGAGTTATTCATAAAGGTTATATGGACTGTCTTGTCGAAGTTTGTAGATGTCTCAACTTTGACAGAACTCCTGAAAATGGCTTCCAGAAAGATTTTGTCGCCATATAGGAAATTATTGCTGTATGCAACGCTCCTTCTTTCCAGCAGGGCTTCGTGTATAGACTCAACGGTACGCTCTTTTGCAAACACAATATTCATGGTTCTGTACTGACCTTTTTCAAGCGATACCGGAGCGTGAGAGTCTGTGTTTGCCAGAATAGTCATCTTCTTTGATTGCACCCATCCCAAAACAACGGGATCATACCTGTTTGAATTCACCACTTCGATCCCCTTAAAATACCCCTCATTACACAACGAATCAATAATAGGGAACCAGATAGACTCATTTGTCTTTACCTTGTACCATGGGTGGTTCCAGAAAATAAATGCATTTTGCCTTACAGCCTCTTTAAGTGCAGCACGAACTGTAGACGGGTCATTGGGTTTAATGGTATTTATATATGGTACAAACAGATCTGCATCCTTTATAAATAATGCATTAAAGTGTCCAGGAGGGACAGATTTTGTTATTTCAAGAGCGGGGATTAACAGTAATCCTGCGTTGTCGGCATTCTTACTGGCTAACCGGAATGCACTGTTTCTTGTAATAGTGTCACTTACATTCATCTCCTTTAGACGGGGTCTGTATTCCAGATGATCAGAAATAGCAATTGCATCCAGCCCCTCAGAAATCGCTTCATTTACCCTTCCAGTA
>Ga0074195_1004870_pt1 | contig 10619 bp, 6 predicted proteins | sample EPASupsiteHSE623_FD_64525 | JGI IMG/M metagenome (GOLD analysis project Ga0074195, IMG submission 64525) | Bioremediated contaminated groundwater from EPA Superfund site, New Mexico - Sample HSE6-23 | ecosystem: Environmental > Aquatic > Deep subsurface > Groundwater > Contaminated ... | reverse complement strand
GAGAGGGGGGGTAATATGGGGGGAAATGCGAAGGAAACCGGTCCGGTGGAGGTCGAGGGTCTGGTTGCCCCGGTGGCCCGGGGCGGTGAGCAACAGTGTGGCAACTATACCAGCGGGCGGGAAAATGGCGAGCGGATTCCAAGGCAAAACAAAGGAGGAAAAACAGTAAAAGCACGAAGAGTTTTTGGGGCGCTGCCGGGGGGCTCCACGGGGTGAAGTATCTTCAGGAAGGATACATTTCCGCCATCACGACCTGCTTGGGTTGGCTGCAAGCACTGTGCGCAGCAGGGCGGCGAGTGTACGCTGTGACAGCGGTTTGTAGGCAAAGGCGGCGATTCCGCTGGCCAGCGCCTCGTCCTCCGAGACGAGACCGCTGTATCCCGTGCACAGGATAATCGGCAGGCCGGGCCGGATTTCCAATATCCGCCGGGCCAGTTCGCTGCCCGTCATGGCCGGCATGGTCTGATCGGTGATCACCGCGTCAAAGCGGTCAGGCTGCTCCTGAAAAGCAGTCAGGGCGTCCAGGCTGCTGGTGTAGGTCGTCACCTCGTATCCCAGGCGTTCCAACATTTCCCGGCCCAACTCCGCCAGCACTGCCTCGTCGTCAACCAGCAAAAGCCGCTCTTTTCCAGTCAGGTTTGCCTGGGCAGGCGCACGTTCCGGCACGGCCTCCTGGTCAATGGCCGGGAAATAGAGGCGAAAGACCGTTCCCTCGCCTAGGGTGCTTTCACAGGTAACAAATCCGCCATAGCTGGTAATGATGCCGTGGACGATGGCCAGCCCCATGCCTGTGCCCTTGCCGACGGTCTTGGTGGTGAAGTACGGATCAAAGATCTTGTCCCGGATCTCCGGTGCGATGCCCTCTCCCGAGTCGCTGACGGTGAGCAGAATAAATCTGCCGGGAAGCACCTTGGGCTGATGCTGGAGATCGTGCGAAGAGAGTTCACACTCTTCCAGGCTGATGCCGAGGGTGCCGCCGGTCAGTTCCATGGCATGGAATGCGTTGGTGCAAAGGTTCATCAGGATCTGATGGATCTGGGTCGGATCGGCGAGAATAGTTTGAGCGCCGGCGTCGATACGGACCCTGATCTCGATGGTGGAAGGCAGGGAAGGGCGGAGCAGGCCAATGACTTCCTTGACGATCACGGCCGGGAGCAGCGGGATGCGCTCGGTGTTGGCCTGACGGCTGAAGGCGAGGATTTGTTTGACCAGAGCAGCCGCGCGATCGCTGGATACCAGAACCTTGTCGATATCGTTGGCAGCTGGTGATCCCGATGGAAGGGTGGCTCGCGCCATTTCCGCATACCCGGAAATGGCTCCCAGTATATTGTTGAAATCGTGGGCAATCCCGGCAGCAAGGGTGCCGATGGCCTCCAGCTTCTGCATCTTGATCAGTTGGTTTCGCAGGTTTTCCCGTTCTGCCTCCGCCTGCTTTCGCTCCGTGATGTCCACGTGAGTTCCCACTATGCGCAATGCCCTACCATGTGCGTCCCAGGCGACCGCTTTGCCCCTCCCTTGAACCCACTTCCAATCGCCAATGCGCATTCGCATTCTGTATTCAATGACAAACGAGGCGCACAGGTTTGCAATGCAATCATTGTTGGCGGTCAAAACAACGTCCTTGTCCTCGGGATGGACCAACCCGATCCATGCTTCTGGCGATTGCGATCCCGAATGTTCGTCATATCCGAGCATCAGCCAATATCCGGGGCTATAGTAGACCGTGTTGGCAGCGATGTCCCAATCCCATAAGCCATCCTGGGTCGCGTCCATGGCCAGGCGGAATCGTTCCTCGCTTTGGCGCAGTTCCCTGGTTTTGCGGTTCACGGTTTTCTTCAAGAACCAGGAAAACCCGGCAAAAACGAGAATAATCAGGCAGACCGCAACAAATCCATACAGCACCCAGGGTGGTAGTGACCACTTGGATTGATAATTGCCCAGCCAATGATTGAGTTGCTGGTAGTAGAAGGAGGTATTATCCCGCTTCCAGTCGGAAAGGTGGGCGTCAATATGACTCAACACCGCGTGCTGCGAGCCTTTCTTGCTCGCGAAGTAGATGGAAAAGGGGCTGAACATGATGGTGCTGGCGGCGAGGTTATACTCGCCGGCATGCCGCAGGCCGAAGTGCTGGGGAGCGACACCGGCCTCCACCGCGCTTTTTTGCACGGCGGCAAACACCTCGGCATGGGAGGAAAATTCAACGATTGTGCAGTGGATGTTCAACTTTTCCGCTGTCAGCAGGAAATTTTTTCCGCTGATGTCGTTGCGCATGACGGCGACACGTTGTCCGGCGAGATCCGAGATGTTCTTCGATGCCCCATCCGGCCTGACAAACACCTGGCCCCAGAGTTCAGCGACAGATTCATAGCCAAAATCCATGGTTCTGCCCCGTTCTTCGGAGTAGGCGACCGAGGGCATCAAGTCGATCTGTCCGCCCTGCAAACGCTCCAGACCTTCGGCCCAGCTGACCGGAACAAATTCCAGGGTCCAGTTTTCCTTGCGGGCGATTTCCCTGAGCAGGTCCGGGTTCAATCCCTTTGCATTATCCTCTTCATCCATGTAATTGAGCGGTGCGAAAGGAAAAATACCAACGCGAACCGTCTCTTTCGCGCCTCGTTCACCGGCATGAAGAGGGCACGAGGGCGCAAGCAGGCAGAGAAGAAGAAAGATGAACGCACGAAGGAGTACCGTCCGCTTGCCTCGCGCGATCGGCAGGGCCTGGAGATGGCGGCTGGACCAGAGGAGGCGATGCGCGGCCAAACGAAGCATGGGAGCCGTCTTTGCACTTTCCTGACAACGGCAGGCAGGTGAAAATCTCTGAGCGAGTGGTGCGGCGGCGGAGGGCACGAGGTGTTTTTCTGCGCGGAGCAAGGCGAAAAGGCCGGCAAGCATGGGGCGTAAGGTCGCGCCAATTGTTTGCACTAGAAGGCCGGAAATAAAACGATCCCGCCCCGGTGGCGTGTTGTTACCTTTCTCTTTCAATCGGGTGTGCCGCGCCATTAAGATTGATCGATCACCTCCCGCACCTTTTTCCCCAGGCTGCGGGCTGAAAAGGGCTTTTCCAGAAAGTGCACGCCTGTGTTGAGGACGCCGTGCTGGGAAATGATGTCGGCGGTATATCCGGAGATGAACAGGACCTTGATGTCCGGCCTGATAACCCGGATTTGCTCGGCGAGTTCCTGACCGTTCATGACCGGCATGATCACATCGGTGATCAGCAGGTCAATGGGGCCGGGGTGGTCCATCGCCAGGTTCAGGGCCAGGGCGGGGGTGGCCGCTGTGAGTATATGATAGTTCAATTTTTCCAGGATGTAGACGCTGAGTTCGAGAATGGCGATTTCATCTTCCACCAAAAGGATGGTTTCGGTGCCGAAATCACAGGAACTCAGCCCGTTTTTTTCCGGAGAAAACGAGTTGGTTGTTTGCGCCTGGGGCAGATACAGGTTAAAGGTCGTCCCTTGGCCCGGTCTGCTGGCAACCGTGACGGCGCCCTTGTTTTGCATAAGGATACCATAGACAGTCGCCAATCCCAGGCCGGTTCCCCGGCCTTCCTCCTTGGTGGTGAAAAAGGGTTCAAATATTTTGGCCAGCGTTTCATCATCCATGCCACAACCGTCATCGCTGACGGTTATCACGATATATTTGCCAGGGACAAGGTCCACTCCGAGGCTCCCATTGTCGCGGGGGAGTTCAATGGCGCGGGTTGCAATGACCAGATGTCCAGTGTCGTTGATGGCGTCTCGGGCATTCACCGCGAGATTGGCCAGAATTTGGCCCATTTGCGTCGGGTCGATCAGTACTTGCCCCGGATCCGGGCAGGGTTTCCACACCAGTTCGATGTTTTCGCCGATCAGCCGGTGCAGCATTTTCAAGGCGCCGGTGATGGTATTGTTGATGTCGATGATCCGGGGAGAAGCTATCTGCTGACGGGAGAAGGCCAGCAGTTGCCGGGTGAGATCGGTCGAATGCATGGCGGCATGACGAACCTCGCGCAGGCGCTTGTAGTGGGGATGATCCTCGCTCAACTCGTTCATGGTCATCTCAACATAGCTGCTGATGATGGTCAGCATGTTGTTGAAATCGTGCGCCACGCCGCCGGCTAACCGTCCCACTACCTCCATCTTCTGCGATTGCAGCAGTTGGGCCTCCAGTTTTTTCTGCTCTTCTTCCGCCTTTTTCCGCGCGGTGATGTCGCGGCTGACGCCCCGGTAGCCGAGAAAGACGCCCTCTTGGTCAAAGACCGGGGTGGCGCTCGATTCCAGAACCACCCGGCCGCCATCTTTTTTAACAAAGGTGCGGCAGAGCTGATTGTAGGGAAGCCGGTTGGCGAGAATTTTTTTAAATCGTTCTATGCTCTCAGGGGTCTCGACTTCCTGGTTCAGGATGTCGAGCCATGATTTGCCGACGAACTCCTCCGGCGGATATCCCAGGATATCCAGGGATCGTCGACTGGCAAAGGAATACCGGTAATCAGGGCCGGTTTCCCAGATAAAATCACTGATGCTTTCCACCAGATCGGCGTACCGTTTGGCGCTCTCGGCCCGGGCCTGTTCCATGGCCCGCCGTTTGGTCTGGTCGCGAAAGACCAGGACCACGCCGGTGATCAGGCCCGCCTCGTTACGAATAGGCGCGGCGCTATCGGCAATGGGGCGGCGGCTACCGTCCTTGGCGATCAACAGGGTGTGGTTGCTCATTTTTATGGTCGTTTTATCGCGCAGGACCCGGTTGACCGGCACTTCCACCGGTTGACCGCGATCTTCATCCACCACCTGGTAGACCATGGCCAGGGGATGGCCCAGGGATTCCGCTTCGCTCCAGCCGGTGAGGGCCTCGGCCACCGGATTCATCCGGGTCACCAGCCCCGTTCCATCCGTGGCGATGACGCCTTCGCCGATACTGTAGAGGATGGCGCGATTTTCTCCGCGGGTATGGTGGTGTTGACGTTCTTCCTGGAGCAAGGCCTCGGCAAGGGCCCTGCGGCGGGCAAGACTCATCAGTTGCACCAGGATGCCGGCCAGCACGGTGGCCATGCACACCAGCAGCAGCACCGCGCCCGCCCGGTATTGGGCCTCGGTCAGGATCGTGTCGATGTCCGTCTTGGCGACCATGGTCCAACCCGTTTCAGGAACAGCGCTCAGGTCGGCCAGCACCTTGATGCCCCGATAATCCACGCCGCGCACCGTGCCCGTGGCGCCGAGCACGGCTTGGCCGGCCGGGGCGTCACTCAGGGAGAAGGGCTGGCGAAGGGTGAGAGCCGAATCCTGCTGGAAGCGAAGCTGATTGAGCAAGAGCATCCCCTTGCCCTCTTTGCGGACCAGCATCGATTCGGCGGTGCTGCTTGAAGCCGGCCAGGACTGGAGCATGGGATAGAAATCGCGTTGCGGATCGGTCACCAGGATGAGCACCAGGGCAACCTGGTCCTTTTCAATGATCGGCGCCGCAACCTCCAGGTGGGGTTGTCTGCATTGGCGGCAGTGAAAGAAATCGCCGAGCGTGGCCTGTTTGGCGGTGACAACCTGGTTGACCAGGTTCTGTTCTTCCTGTTCCAACTCGGTGACGCCGGGCAGAAGGGAAAGCAGGATACGGCCCTTGGCGTCGGTCAGCACCATATTGGTGTATTTCTCGTTTTCCTGGAAGAACTGCAAGCGCTGCCGTACCTCTTCCAGCAGGTGGGGGCGAGGGGTGCGCAGCCATTGCTGGGCATAGAAACGGACCATGCCGGAGGAGTGCATGCGGACGTCGGCCAGGCGTTCCTGGCGCCAGGCAAGGATTTGATTGATTTTCAGTTGGGCGATGGAGTGCAGGTTTTCCCCGTGTTCGCGCAGCAGGGTCTGTTCCTGTTGCCGGTAGAGCTCAAAGCCGCCGCCGACGAATCCGATGAACACCAGCACGAACAAGATGAGTATATTCCAGGGCCGCCGGTTGAGATTGCCGGGGCCACTGGCCGGGATGGTGGACTTGATCAATGGATGCATGGGGTGTTCTCGATGTCGTTCATGCCACGGTTGCCGGCATGCGGCCAGTCTGGGGTTGCTACGTCCCTCAGACCTTGAATTTGTTGACCAGCGTCTTCAACTGATTGGCCAGGTCAAAGAGGCCCTGAGCGCTGGCCTGCACCTGGCTGGAACCGTCCCCGACCTGGTTCGACTGCCGGCTGATTTCGGTGACGTCGCGGGTGATGTCGGCCACCACCGTCGTACTTTGGGCCACGTTTTCGTTGACCTCGGCAATCCCCATGGAGGCCTGGGCGATATTGCCGGCAATCTCGCCCGTGGCCGCCGATTGCTCTTCCACCGCCGTGGCGATGGCGTTGATGACGTTGTTGATCTCGGTGATCACTTCGGAGACCTTGGTGATATCGTCAATGGTGGCGTTGGCGGTTGCCTGCATCTCGTTGATCTGATTCTTGATGTCAACGGTGGCTTCGGCGGTCTGGCGGGCCAGTTCCTTGATTTCATTGGCCACCACCGCAAAACCCTTGCCAGCCTCGCCGGCGCGCGCCGCCTCGATGGTGGCATTGAGCGCCAACAGATTGGTCTGCTCCGAGATCTCGGTGATGGTCTCGGTCACCCGGCCGATTTTGATCGCTGATTCGCCCAGTTCGCCCATCTTGACGGAAGTGGCTTGCGATTGCTTGACTGCCGAATCCGTTATGATGCGAGCCTTTTCCGCGCTTTCGGCAATCTCGTTGACCGTGGCGGTCATCTCCTCGGTGGAGGAGGCGATCATGTTGACGTTGCTGGTGGATTGCTCCATGGCGGCGGAGACCGAATGGAAATTGGTGCTCATCTCCTCGGTGGCGGCAGCCACCGAAATGGATTTGTCGGCGGTATCCTTGGCGGCGGACGAGAGCTGTTTTGAAACGGCGGCCAGGTCGTTGGAGGAGGCGGTCAGGTTGTCGACCCCGCCCATGATTTCCTTGAGCATGGTGCCCAGCTGGCTTGCCATGGAGTTGAGCGACTTGGCCATGAGGCCGATCTCGTCTCTCTGGCTGATGTCGAGCTTGGTGGTGAAATCACCCTTGGCCATGCGTTCCGCCAGGGCCGAGGCCTTGCGCACCGGGCCGGTGATCGAGCGAACGATCAAGAGTGCCAGAACCACACTCAGCACCAGGGCGGCGACCAGCAGCCCGGAGATGAGTTTCGTGGCCAAGCGGGCATTGTGTTCCGCCGCGATGCCAGCATCCCTGGCCAGCATCGTCTGGTATTTGACAATTTCGTCGAGGCTTGTCAGGTAGTTGCGCTGTGACTCCCGGACTTCGGAAAGCAGGGCCTTTTTCCCTTGTTCCACCTGGCCGGATTGAACGAGTTCCATGTACGCATCGGTGGTACGGACATAGACCGCCCTGGTCTCCTTGCCCTTTCTGATGAGGGCCGCCCCCTTTTCGTCCTTGATTGTCGAGGCCAGGGTCTCGAAAAGTTCGCCGATTATTTTGCGGGAATCGGCGATCCGCTTCAGTTCGTCGGCCTGGTGGCCCTTGTCCTCGTCGATGATGATGTTGCGCAAGGAGCGGGCAATGATATTGACATTGAGCATGATGGTGTTGACTTGCTCAACCTTGACCATCCGGTCTTCGATCAGCAGGTCGATATCGTCTTCGAGAGCTGTGATGGACTTGATCCCGTACCCGCCGACAATCAGCATGAGCACGAGCAGCATGCCGAATCCGAGCGTTAACCGCATCCCGATTTTAAAATTGTTCAACATGTGTTCGCTCCTTTAAGTGAACATGGTGGCCGTGATTGGTCGTGCTCAGCCTGAAAGCGTTCCCAGGCAACCCTTCCGGGCTGAGCCTGCATTATGACCAGTGGGCCGTGTCGCGGCCCGGGGATGAAGCATGGAGAACCAGCGGGCATCGTTTGATTGGATTGTATTTATGTATTTGAAATAATTATATAAAATATGTTAAAAATCAGGAAAGCAACATGATTGTCATGCAAAAAACACATTATGTCAATCGAATTAATATGAATTGTTATTCGCATTGCTGCCACGGGCAGACCCGCACGGTTTCCTGCCGTGCATTCTGCAAACATTGAGACGCACCGTGCCGTATCTCTTTTTGTCCGCACCGTTTGTCACAATGTGGTCATGCCTTGCGTTTGCATGCATTGTGCAGGGATGCGGGCAGATCATCCATGTTGGCACAAGGAGAACCAGGCGATCAATCAATCGTGAGCGAAGGCAGAGGGCGCATATATGGTTGACCAATTTTTATAATTTATTTTAATGCATTAGTTTGAATGATATTGACAACATTAGTGTGTTGTTTTATTGGTTCAACCAATTTTATTGTCAACCAAGGAGGCTGTCGTGTCCCCAGTCGTGGCCAAGGAAGAAAAGAAATATGCCTATAGGGCCATTGTTGAACGGATCCGTGCAATGATAGAAGCCGGGGAACTGGCGCCGGGCGACCGGTTGCCGCCGGAGCGCAACCTGGCGGCAACCTTTGGGGTTTCCCGCAGCAGTCTCCGGCAGGCTTTTCAGGCATTGGCCGAGCGGCGGATCCTCGAACGCAGGCAGGGGGACGGGACCTATCTCTTGACCGGTCTCGATGCGGCCTGGTCCGGAGATGCCATCCTGGACACAATGAGCGAACAGAGTGGATTTCTTCACGACATTCTTGAATTTCGCCGGATCATGGAGCCGCGGATAGCGGCATTGGCCGCGCAACGCATCACGCCGGAAGTCATCGACCGCCTGAAAATCCTGGTGTGCGATCAGCAGCGCGCCCTGATGGCTGAACGCGAAGACAGCAGCCTTGATGCCGAATTTCACCAACTGCTGGCCGCGAATTGCGGCAACCGGGTCATTGGCCAGGTGATGCCCCTCATTCAATCAATCGTCAACAAGAGCCGGTCAGTCTGGCTGCAAAGCAGCGGGCGCCGCCGCGACTCGGTGGAAGGGCATCTGCGCATCATTGACGCCCTGGAAGCGAGGGATGCGGATGCAGCCTGCACGGCCATGGAAAACCATATCGCCGAGATCGAAAGCCATATCTTCGGCGGCCAGCAGGAAAGCAACTGAGCCGGCCCGCTCGCCGCGACCAGACGGGGCCAGGACGAAAAGGAGAAAGACCATGTCATTGGAAATAATATTGATGTATCTGGCTGTGGGATTGATCGCCGGGGTGCTTGCCGGCCTTCTCGGCGTGGGAGGCGGCCTGGTGATTGTGCCGATGCTGGTCTTCTGTTTTACCAAGCAGTCCATGCAGCCCGATCAGATCATGCATCTGGCCCTGGGCACATCGCTGGCCAGCATTATCTTTACCTCCATATCCAGCTTCATGTCCCATCACAAGCGCGGTGCGGTCGACTGGGGCATTGTCAAGCAGATCGCCCCTGGCATCCTGATCGGCACCTTTGCCGGCACCTTCATTGCCTCGCGGCTGTCCACCGGGTTTCTCAAGGCTTTCTTTTGCCTGTTTCTCTACTCCGTGGCCACTCAGATGCTGCTCAACAAAAAGCCCAAACCCTCGCGGGAACTGCCCGGGAGCGGCGGCATGTTCGGCGTGGGTTCGACCATCGGCGTGGCCTCCGCCCTGGTCGGCATCGGCGGCGGCTCGCTTTCCGTGCCGTTCATGATCTGGTGCAACGTGCGGGCGCACCAGGCCATCGGCACGTCAGCGGCCATTGGTTTTCCCATCGCCATTGCCGGAGCGCTTGGCTACATTGTCAATAATCTGCACGGCGTGGACCTGCCGATGTACAGCCTCGGCTATGTCTATCTGCCCGCCCTGGCCGGCATTGTCTGCGCCAGCGTCCTGACCGCCCCCCTCGGCGCCAAATTGGCCCATGCCCTGCCGGTCGACAAACTCAAACGGATTTTCGCCCTTTTTTTATACGTCGTGGCCACCAAAATGGTCTGGGGACTCCTCTCCTGAGGCCGTTCAGGTTCCCCGGGAGCGCATGGCAACTGATGCCGGTCATCGCCCTCACTTGCAGGCTTGAGCGGTACCGTGCAGCCCGCCAAGGAAAGAGGTTGTAAAGATCGGCGCTAAAGAGTAGTGAATACGAACAAATAGCAAGAGAAGCGCTCTGCTTCATTGCCATGTGGTTTTAAAGGAAGATTCATTCGAGCCCTTTGCAGTGCGACCGGACAAGGTCGCATATTCTAGCGGGTGCGAAGCCCGTCCCGGAAGGTCTAGCCAGCCACTGGGCAGTGAGTCCTTGAATCGTGTAGCGGGTAACTGATACGGTTAAGCATAGGACAGCCAGACGGCAGGCCGTAAGCCATACGGTTCATTGGGCAAGAGACGCAATCAAGACGGAACACAGAGTCTTGTCATTATGCAACAGGCTCATTTGTTTTTATTTTTGACCGGGTGGGCGTCTAAAATTTCAAACTGTTAACACCGCCAATCATCAACGGATCCCTGATTTTTCGTGCAAACCCCTCTGTTCCATAGCGGCCAACCCTTCGAGATCGTCTCCGGTTTCACCCCCGCCGGCGATCAGCCCGCGGCCATCGATCGCCTGACAAGCAATATCGAGGCCGGGGTGCGCGAGCAGATCCTGCTCGGGGTCACCGGTTCGGGCAAGACCTTCACCATGGCCCAGGTGGTGGCCCGGGTGCAGCGGCCCACCCTGGTCATGGCCCCCAACAAGACCCTGGCGGCG
>Ga0074195_1004869_pt1 | contig 10620 bp, 7 predicted proteins | sample EPASupsiteHSE623_FD_64525 | JGI IMG/M metagenome (GOLD analysis project Ga0074195, IMG submission 64525) | Bioremediated contaminated groundwater from EPA Superfund site, New Mexico - Sample HSE6-23 | ecosystem: Environmental > Aquatic > Deep subsurface > Groundwater > Contaminated ... | reverse complement strand
AAACGCGGACATCTCCGCCAAATTCGAACTCCCCTTCTGCCAGGACACCGGCACCGCCACGATAATAGCCAAGAAAGGCGAGCAGGTCTGGACCCGCGCGGACGACGCCGAAGCCGTCTCCAAAGGCGTCTGGGAAGCCTACACCGCGGAAAATCTCCGCTATTCGCAGACTCTGGCCCTGGATATGTACAGGGAGAAGAATTCCGGGAACAATCTGCCGGCGCAGATAGACATCTACGCCGTGCCCGGCATGTCCTACGAGTTCCTGATCGTGACAAAGGGCGGCGGCTCCGCCAACAAAACCATGCTTTACCAGGAGACAAAAGCCACGCTCTCCCCTGAAAAGCTCAAACCTTTTCTTGTGGAAAAAATGAAAAGCCTCGGCACGGCGGCCTGCCCGCCTTATCATATCGCTTTTGTCGTGGGAGGGACCTCGGCGGAGATGTGCCTGAAAACGGTGAAGCTGGCGTCCGCCGGCTATCTGGACGGCCTTCCCGATACCGGAAACGATACCGGCCGGGCCTTCCGTGATAAAGCTCTTGAAAAAGACCTGCTCGACGCCTCTTACAAGCTGGGCTACGGGGCTCAGTTCGGCGGCAAATATTTCGCGCATGATATCCGCGTGATCCGGCTGCCGCGCCACGGAGCCTCAGCCCCCATAGGCATGGGACTGTCCTGTTCGGCCGACCGCAATATTCTTGCCAGGATAGACCGCGACGGCCTTTGGCTCGAGGAACTGGAAAGGGACCCGGGCCGCCTGATCCCGAAGGAAATGCGCGCTAAATTTTCGTCCAGCACAGGAGCGGTCAGCATCGACCTCGACCGTCCCATGAAGGAAATAACCGCGGAACTTTCTAAACATCCGATAGGGACCAGGCTCTCGCTGAAAGGGAAAATCGTGGTGGCCAGGGACATCGCCCATGCCAGGTTCAAGGAACTACTGGATAAAGGTTCGCCTCTGCCGGAATATCTGAAAAAGCACCCCGTCTATTACGCCGGACCGGCCAAGCAGCCGAAGAACAGGCCTTCGGGCTCCTTCGGCCCCACCACGGCCGGGCGCATGGATTCCTATGTGGACCTGCTCCAGTCCAAAGGCGCTTCGCTGGTGATGATAGCCAAGGGCAACCGCTCCAAAGCCGTCACCGAAGCCTGCAAGAAACACGGCGGCTTCTACCTCGGCTCCCCCGGCGGTCCCGCCGCCCTGCTCGCCGACAGGAACATCCGGAAGGTGGAAACGCTGGATTATCCGGAGCTCGGCATGGAGGCCGTGTGGGCCATAGAGGTTGAGGATTTCCCCGCCTTTATCCTGGTGGACGACAAAGGCAGCGATTTCTTCGAGAAATACGCAGGCCGTTAGGCCCAGACCCCCGGGGGTCCTGAGACACTTGATTCCGGCCGGCCCGCCCGCCATACTATGGTATGGGCGGGCATAATGCCATAAAGTTCCTGCATCCGGCCGCCGTTCTCGGCGCGTTTGTGCTTTTCTCTCCGGGGCCCCTTCGCGCCGGAGAGAGAAATCCCCGGATAATACCGGCGGCCATCTACGGCAATTTAGACAACAGGGAAATATACGAGACCGAACCGGCGCGCCGCGAACTGGCCAGGTCCGTCCCGGCCCTTTTCCCGGCCGGCAATTTATCCCATGAATCGGGCGGGGCCTACGCGATAAAACTCAGCACGAAATCAGGCAAAACGGTCGGCGAGGCCTACGGCATGTCCCCCGGAGAGAAATTCTTCGACCAGATCATAGGCGCCGACTGCTCCGGAGCTCTCGTCGGAGACGACCTTGTACTGACGGCGGGGCATTGCGTACCGAAGAGCGGACGCGGGTTCAATTGCGAAAGCGCGGACAGGGAAGAGCGGGGCAAGGTCATATTCGGCTTCTTCAGAGGCGGCGCAGGAGATATTCCGCCGAAGGTTTTTCCCGAACGGGATGTATACCTCTGCGAGCGGATCATAACCTCGGCCAACAGGGATGATAAAGGCGGCCCGGACTACGCGCTGATACAGCTCGACCGCAAGGTTACAGGCAGGATCCCGCTTGCGATAAACCGGGCGGGAAGCATCTTTCCAGGCGACAAGGTTTTCAGCATAGCCTATCCTTTCGGCATATCCGCCAGGATAGCGGAGAACGCGCAGGTACGCAGAATGCCGGGCGGGGAGCCCTATTACACCACGGACCTGGACTCGTTCAGGGGCGCATCCGGCGGCCCGGTTTTCAACGCCGGAACACTGCGTATCGAGGGATTGGTGACTTCCGGAGACCGCGAATTCGCCCGCGGGATGAACGGAACTGTTCTGCGTATATTCCCCCAGGACGGCGGAGCGGGAACGGGAGTGGATAAACTGGACCCGGTTAAGGATTTCATCCCCGTCACCGAAATGGAAAAGGCCCTGGACGCGAAGGAGAAAACCGACAGGGACGGGACACCGTCAGGGAGCGCCGCTCCTGCGATCTATTTCCAGAATTCGGACGGAGCGCGCATTCCGGCCGTTCATGGCCCCGCACCAGCGCGCAGGGACGCGGAACTTTCCGTCTGATATTCTCCCCCGCCCGCCCCGGTTGTTTATATAATCATCTTACGCCATGAAGGACTATCACCTGCTGCCGGTTTTCCTTACATTGATCGGTTCGTACATCGCCATGCATTATTACGCGGCGTCGTGGCTGACGCGCGCCTTTGCTTTCTCAGCTATTGCGTCGAGGAATCTGCGCGTCGTTTTCCTGCTGCTGGCTTTTTTCGGGCCGTTCACCATGTTCCTGCGCCGGCGCTGGCCGGACCCCGTCCTTGAGCCGCTGGCCATAGCCGGCTATATCTGGATGGGAGTGATACTGATAATAGGCTTCACATTCCTGCTCTCCGATTTCTTCTCGCTTATTCTCAAAAAATTCCTGACCCCTCAGAGCCGGCAGTTCCTTCGTTACGGCGCGGCCGCCCTGGCGGCGGTTCTGCTGCCTTACGCGCTGTATAACGGCATGAGGGCCCCGGCCGTCAAAAAAATAAACCTGTCCGTTCCCGGCCTGCCGGCCGCCCTGGAGGGCCTTAGAATAGCGCAGCTATCGGACATCCACATCGACTCCCTTTACAAGCTGGCGCAATTCTCCGCCATGATCGACGCGGTGAACGCCGAAAAGCCCGACCTGGTCCTGTTCACGGGCGATCTGGTGGACCCCGGCATAACCGTCAACGCGCGGCTTATCGGACTGGCCCGCAAACTGAAACCGCGGCTCGGGGTTTTCGGGATCCCGGGCAATCATGAATATTATTACGGGATAGACCGTTCGGCCGCCTGTTACGAGGCGCTGGGGATAAAGCTCCTGCACAATAACAACGCGACAACCGGAGGGGTCAGGATAACCGGCCTCGGAGATATAATGACGGAGAAACTGACCGGGAAGGACATCAAGAAACTTCTTTCAAAAGACAAACAAACCGGCTTTTCCATCCTGCTGTCGCATCAGCCGCTTATGCCGGAGATCATGGCCGGAGCCGGGGATTTTCTGATCCTAAGCGGGCATACTCACGGCGGGCAGATCTTCCCTTTTCATTTTTTCACCCGCATTTTTTACAAATACTTTTACGGCCTGTACCGGATAAAAAATTCCTTCATTTATGTTTCGTCAGGCGCCGGCACCTGGGGCCCCCCGATGCGCCTGCTCGCCCCCGCGGAGATCCCCGTGATCACGCTTAGCGTCACCGCCAGATAGATCCGCTTTTCCGCTCGGTGAAGGGCGCATCCGCCGCGGAGTACCACGCGCATTTTACCGGTTCTTTATACAAATTCTCCGCCGGCAGCGTCAAAGTGCCGGCTATCCCTCCCTGCCTGATGTCCAGGGCCAGCGCCGGTTCCTCCGTTTCCCAGGAAGCATAGGATACCCGCAGGACCATTTTCCTCTGGTCCGCGGAATCCACCCTCGGCGTGTCCATATCCGCGGCGATGTCCATCCGTTTTCCGAATTCGTCCAGGAGCATGGCCTTGGTTACCTCCCCGTCCTTTATGGCTACGGCTATGGTCACTTTGGAAGGCGCCTGAAAGGTCTCGCATTTAACAGCGGAAATCGTCCCGGGGGGAACCGGGGCTTCCTCCCCGGACGCCGGAGCGGAGAAAAAAGAAGACGCGCATATCATCGCCAGGATCGTCATTTTCATACTCGGTCTCTCCTTGGTTCCGGACTTCGCGCCGTCGCGGCGCGTACGGTTATGAATAGTGTAATGCGTCCCCGGACCCGGGAACAGGGTATAAAGGCCGTTTTTATGCGCCCCCAAAGACCCACATTGCCTGGGTCTTTGGGCCCTTTTTGCAGGCGTGTCCAAGAAAAACCAGGTTGGCATAGGTGAAACGGCTGGTCAGACATGTTTTCGCGCATGGGCGTACCGTCCACGCTCTCCCGCGTGCGGCTCATGGCGCCGGTTTCCCCTGCCGGGGCCGCCGTCTTCACTGCGGATTATCCGGCGCCTGCGGAACCTGTTTGCTGAATTGTGTCCGCAGCAAACCTTCGCTAGCCCAGTCCACCCGCCGGAAAGCAAAAGCTTTCCGGCTCAAACATTCCTCGGCGTCCCGGAGGGAGTCCCGGATAATCCTTGTTCATACGGCTAACCGGCACAAATCGCCACCCGCGGGAGGGCGTGGACGGTTGATGTTCCAGAGTATCTTCTGGAGAGGATGACAGGGGAATTGAAGGCCGAGGGATTCGGCAAGGTTTTGCCGGTGAACGACTTCAGGTTCCCGACAAAGGCTCTGGCGCGTATGCCTCCGGCACGGCGAGGATCGTTCAAGCCCGAAAACATTGTTTTTCGGGCGCGTTCCGGAGCCGGCGGAAGGGCCGCAGTCGCTGCGTGTGGAACCTGTCCCGAGTGAGACGGTAAAACCTTGCCGGATCCCGACCCAGGTCCGCCGGCAGGCCCTGCGCCCAACTATTGACATTCCCTGACTTTCCTGGGACAGCCGGGCCCTTTTTGGGATCAGTGCCGGCGAAGCGCCGCGCGGACCCCGGCGATAACGCGGGAAAGCCCTGAGCGGGAAAGAGCCGGGTATATCGGTAACGAAAGCGCGGTTTCCCAGGCCAGGCCGGCGCCGGGGAAGGAGCCGCGGCAGGGTACATCCAGATGCAGCGGCCGGAACACGGGCCTGGCGGCGCGGATGCCCAGCTTTTCAAGCCTGTTCAGCGCCGAAGCCAGTTTTCCTTTTCCGACCCTGAGCACATAGCGGTAATAGATGCGGCCGGGGCTTCTAACCGGAAGAGAACAATCCAGCTCCTTAAAAGTCTCATCGTAAACGGCGGCTATTTCCGCCCGCCGCTTCAGAAAACCGGGAAGCCTGCCCAGCTGCGCCCGGCCCAATGCCGCCTCTATCTCGCCCATCCGAGCGTTCTCCCGAGCATGGTCCGGTCTTTTTCCGTCATATTCCCGCAGATCTTTTACCCCGTTAATCAGCCGTCCGGAATCCGAAAGCGCCATACCGCCGCCGGACGAGATCAGCTTGGTTGGATAGAACGAAAGCGCGCAGGCGGTCCCGAAGGAGCCGCAAAGTTCGCCTTCATAGCGGGCCCCGGCGGCCTGGGCGCAGTCCTCGATAACAGGAACGCCCAGATTTATCAATCCTTTTATATCCGCCGGCAAACCGAACATATGCGGCGCTATGAGAGCCGCCGTCTTCCGGCTCAGTCTCTTTTTGGCGGCCGCCGGACAGAGATTGAAGGTTTCCGGATCGCAATCGACCGGCACGGGGTCGGCGCCGGTTCTCTTCACCGCATGCCAGAGAGCTGAGCACACGAAGGACGGAATAATCGCCTCTTTTCCCGCGCCTACGCCCATCGCCCTCAGCGACAGTTCCAGCGCCTTGGTACCGGAAGATACGGCCGCGGCGGCCTTCAGGCCGAAGAAGCGGACCGCCTGCGCTTCAAAAGCGGGGACCTCGCCGCCGCCGGAAAGCATCCCGCTTTTGATGACGCGGGCGGCGGCCAGCAGTTCGGTCCGGCCCAGCGAGGGCCTAGAATGAGGAATATGTTTTTTCATCGTATGGCTCCCTTGAGGATATCGGCCGCGTCCTCGCCGGCATTGAACGCCAGGTCCAGCGCCGACAGGTTGGGAATGAACCCGCCGCCGGGCTGCGCGTAAACCGGGCAGACGAAGTCCTGGAACAGCACCTTGATCCCCGCCTTCTCGAAAAGCCGGAGGTCCATGTAGTCCCGCCCCCCGGCGCCCGCCAGATATGTGTCCGCGCCGAATTTACGGCATAGATTGACCAGCCGCAGGCTCGCCGTTCCCTCCACCGGGTTGGCGGAGGAAAATTCCATTTTAGTCCGAACGGCCAGCAAAGCGCGCAGCATTTCCATAGAAGCGAAATTTATCCCTGAAAGGTCCTTATGGTCCGCCGCATAAAGCTTTTTGACCCCGCTCCAGACCGCGGCGAAACCCGGAGTCCTGGAATAGACCTGCTCAAGGGTTTTCAGATGCTTGTCCCGCCAGTTCACGGTCCCGTTCAGGAGGGTTTCGTTTATATTCTGCGGGAATTTGTGCAGCACCGGCGCCGTGAGCCATTGCCCCCCGTCCCGCGACCAGATACGGTTCCTGTTCTGCCATTCGTTCTTTTTGTACTGCACATCGTCCAGAACGACAAAGAGATCGCATTGCAGCATCTTGGCGAAATAACCCGGCCACGGCATGAACTGCGGCTGATGCGCGGACAAGATCATGACCCCGCCCCCTTCCCCGCGCTCTCCAGAAGTTCCACGGCGGCTTTCAGAACGGTTTCCGGGCTTATGCCCGAGAGGCAAAGCGGATTCGCGCAGCTGAATTTATAGCACGGAGTTTCACAATCCGGGCTCTCCCTGCGCACCACCCGGATCCGCGCGGCGGGAACGGACGGGGAGAAGCGCCGGTGATCGCCCGGACCGAAAATGCACACCGTCTTCGCTCCCACGGCCGCCGCCAGATGCATGGGGCCGGTATCGTTCGTGATGAACACATCCATCATACCGTAAAGCGCCGCGGTCTCCGTGAGCGTATATTCTCCCGCGGACACAAAAACCCTGCCGGAGATCTTCAAAGCCTCCGCCGCCTTTTTTTCCGACGCGGAACCCGTGACCACCAGAGCGGCGTCCGGATATTTTTCCAGCAGCAACCGCGCCAGCGCTTTCCAGTTTTCCATAGGCCAGCGGCGCGAAGGCCGGAACGCCCCGGGATTCAGCCCTATCACCGGGCGGCCGGAAATACCGCGCTCCGCCAGATCCAGCGAAACGCTCTTTTTTTCCCCTGTCCCCGGGGCATAGCTTATGTCATGGTCGAGCAGGCTTATACCGAGAGGGGAGAGCAGCCTGGCTATCAAAGCGACGGCGTTCTTTTCCTCCACGAAATCCTCCTGAAAGACCGCCGCGCCGGAAGCCCCGAAGCGCCTGAGCGCGCGGCAGGAGGCCAGACCCGGCCGCACCAGCCGGTTTATGAGCGAGGCCTTGAGCGATCCGCCGTACGAGGAGATCAGGCTGAAATTGACCAGCGCGTCGAACCGCTCGCGGCGCAGCGCCAGAAGCGTTTTCAGGAAAATGATCACGCCCGCGGGACCCGTAAATCGGTAATGGATGGGAACCGAACGCACCCTGTCTATGCCGGGAAGATGCTCCGCCAGCTCCCTGGAGCGGTCTATGGTCAACAGTTCCACGCGGGCGTCCGGGTAAGCGGACCTTATAGCGCGCAGCGCCGGGGTCATCATTACTATGTCCCCAAGGCCCGCCAGATTGACCAGCAGTATTTTCTTCAGGACCCTGACATTCCAGGGCGCGCTTATGACCGCCGGCGGCTCATGGCGGCTATGCTCCAGCCACAGGTGGAAAACCGAGGCCGCGTGGATAAGATCGTACCTGTTCCGACGCCCGGAGGCATGTTCGGCCAGCACGCGCCGGACGCCCTCCGGGGAAAGCACCCCCGCGTTCTTCACGATCCCGGGGTTGAGCGCTTCGGCGGTAAAGGCTTTCAGTTCCTTCTCCTGCCAGCGGGCCAGCGGCAGCTGGAAGCCGCGCTTGGGCCCTTTTATCAGGTCCGGCGGCAGTTTGTCCGCCAGCGCTTTTTTGAGCAGATATTTAAGACGAAAGCCCCTGGTTTTCGCGGCTAGCGGAACTCCCGCCATGAATTCCACAAGACGGATGTCCGTAAAGGGCACCCTGAGCTCCAGCGAATTCGCCATGGAGGCGCGATCCGCCAGACAAAGGAGATCGTCCGGCAGATAGGAACCCATTTCATACCTGAAGATCTCGTCGGGTCCGGACGGCGGAGCCGACGGCGGAATGTTTTTTTGCGCGGCAAACGGAAGCAGCTCCCCGGAATAGAACCAGTTTTTCTCCTCCGGAGAGAGATAGGACATCCAGGAATCGTAGGCCGAGCCGAAATCAGCGGCGCCGCCATGGAGAAAGCGCTTGAACCGCCCGGGAAGATTGAAAGAGGAACGGCTTTCCGGTATCCCGGCCGAGGCGCGGGCGGCCAGGCTCCTCAAGCCGGCCGGAGCTTTCAGATATGCCGTCAGCAGCCGCGCCCCCAGATGGCGCGGATAACCGCCGAAAAGCTCGTCTCCCCCTATGCCGGCCAGCGCCACCGTTACGCTCCGGCGCGTCTCTTTCGCCACAAGATAATTGGCTATGGCCGAAGAATCGGCGAACGGCTCGTCAAACTGTCCGGCCAGCGTCCTTATGGTTTCCCCGATATCCGCTTTAATCGGCACCTCAAAATGCTCGGCCCCGAAATACCCGGCCGTGGCCCGGGCGGCGGCCGTTTCGTCGAAATCCGCGCCGTCGAAGCCGGCGGTAAAAGCCTTTACGCCGCTCCCGGCGTGCTCGGCCATGAAAGCCAGGATAGCCGAAGAATCCACCCCGCCGGACAGCAGCAAACCCAGGGGGACATCGCTGTCCAGCTGCTCCTTTACGCTGCGCGAGAGCAGCTCCCGGATATTCTCAAGATAGAATTCCTCCTTCCCGGCCGCGGCAGGAACGGTTCCCAGGCGCCAGTATTCCGACCTCTTCGCCGTTCCACCGCGGAAAACAAGAACGGAAGCCGGCTCCAGTTTGCTTACCCCCTTATAGATCGTAAGCGGGGCCGGGATATAAAGGCGGGTAAAATAATGGTCGAGCGCGTCCGGGTCCATTTCCCCGCACACTCCGGCGGCCAGCCGCAGCGCCTTCAATTCGGAGGCGAAATAAAGCCTGCCTCCCGCGGCGGCGTAATACAGCGGCTTGATCCCGAAATGATCGCGCGCCAGGAGAAGAGTTTCGGTTTTCGAGTCCCAGACCGCGAAAGCGAACATGCCGCGCAGACGCGCGGGAAATCCAGCGCCGTGCTCCTCGTAAAGATGCACCAGCACCTCGGTATCGCTTCCGGTGCGGAAAGTATGGCCCCTGCCCTCCAGTTCCGCGCGCAGTTCCCTGAAATTGTAGATCTCCCCGTTGAAGACCACGGTCACCGTGCCGTCTTCGCTGCTGACGGGCTGGGAGCCGGTGGACAGGTCTATGACCTTAAGGCGGCGCATTCCCAGGCTTACCTTCTCCCCGGACACGAAAAAACCGTCTTCGTCGGGGCCGCGGTGCGCCAGGCTCGCCGTCATGGTCCTCAACAGGGTTTCGTTACTATAATTGGCAAAACCGCAGATCCCGCACATGGGTCCGCCTCCTTTCCGGCCGTCACTTCGTCAGTTCCGCCTCCACCGTCAGCGCTGGAAAAACCCGCAGAGGACTCTGCTCATAGACATTAGGCATCAGATTGAACAGCGGTTCCAGCAGAATGTTCCAGACCGATAATCTCTTCCCGAACACAAGCCTCGTTTCGCAGGAGGAGAACCTGAAATCGAAATAACCGCAGTCGCGCGCGTAATACGAGAAAGTGTTGTAGCCGTAAAAATGCTTATGCGTCGGGTCCTGGAACGCGAACTGCCAGGTAAAATGCGGCACCGAGATCCTGGCCGTCCCCCCCTTTTTCAGGATCCTGTGCATCTCCCCCACGGCCCGGTTGTGGTCGGCAAGATGTTCCAGACATTGGTCGGCGCGGACCTCATCGGCCGAACCGTCCTGGAAAGGCCAGGGATACAGGTCCAGATCGTGCACCACCGCCACTCCCGGCGCCCCCCGGAACTTATCCACATTCACATAACCTTCCAGCGGCCGCCCGCCGGAGCCCAGATTTATTTTCATGCCGCCTCCGTTCCCGCCGCGGGCGCGCCGCTCAGCCCGGAGTAAACTTCGGCCGCCCTGCCGGCGAAAGCCGCGAGCGTATAGCGCGCTTTGAAATACTCCCTGGCCCTGGAGGAAAAATATATAAGCGCCGGCGGATGCAGGGCTATCTCCGCCAGGGCCGCGCCGGCCGAGGCGGCGTCGCCGGTCCTGAAAAGCAGGGCGGCTTCGCCGTAACCGGCGGCCTCGGCGTTCCAGCCGGTATCGGCGGCCGCCACCGCGAGCCCCGCGCGCAGCGCCGCTATGGAACCCAGCTCGACCGACGGCCGCCGGAACGAGGAAAAGAAAATATCCGCCTCGGCCAGCAGCTCCCCTCCCGGCGAGTCCGGTCCCAGCAGGGAAAATTCCCTCCCTATACCCATGTTTCCCCAACGACAACCCCCACCGCCCCCTTTCCAGCCATTCCCCCC
>Ga0074195_1004868_pt1 | contig 10623 bp, 9 predicted proteins | sample EPASupsiteHSE623_FD_64525 | JGI IMG/M metagenome (GOLD analysis project Ga0074195, IMG submission 64525) | Bioremediated contaminated groundwater from EPA Superfund site, New Mexico - Sample HSE6-23 | ecosystem: Environmental > Aquatic > Deep subsurface > Groundwater > Contaminated ... | reverse complement strand
AATCATCCCTGGAGAAAGCAGATCCAGACCAGTGTCCAGCAAGCCATAATTGCTAAAGTTTCACAAGTATGACATTTTAAAAAAACGCGGCGGTATGTCATTTCTATTAAACTTTGACACAGAGGCCTTTTTTTATTGCCAATCACGAATAAATACTGTAAAGTAGGAATATGCTAGCTGCTTAATATTAGATACAAAAAAATATGCGTGAAGATATTTTGAAAACGAAACTGGAAAAACTGGAAAATATTAAATCATTCGGGATGGAACCTTATCCGGAAAAAACCGAGCGAACAATGACCAATGCTTCGGCGTTGGATAATTTCGATAACCTTAAGGACGAGATTACTCTTGTTGGACGAGTGAAATCTTTTCGGCCAATGGGCGGGTCGGCTTTTTCTCACATTGAAGACGGCACAGGGAAAATTCAATTGTTTCTTAATAAAAAAAATATTCCAGAAGAAAAATATAAATTGTTCGTGAAAAGTGTCGAGTCGGGAGATTTTGTGGAGGCGCGAGGAAGGCTTTTCAAAACCAAACAAGATGAAAAAACTTTGGAAGTGCATGATTGGAAGATTTTGTCGAAAAACATTCGTCCAATTCCGACGGAATATTTCGGATTAAAAGACGAGGAAGCTCTCCTTCGAAAACGTTATTTAGATTTGATGATGAATCCGGAAACGAGGGATCTTTTCCAAAAGAAAAATATTTTTTGGCAAACGGTGCGAAATTTTTTGGCGGCTGATAGATTTTTAGAAGTACAAACTCCGGTTTTGGAACACATCCCTGGCGGGGCAGACGCCGAGCCATTTATCACGCACTATAATGCGCTAGATCAAGATTTCTATTTGCGTATTTCTTTGGAGTTACCGCTCAAAAGATTATTGGTTGGCGGATACGAGAAAGTGTTTGAAATCGGTCGGGTTTTTCGCAATGAAGGAATGGACAGAGATCATTTGCAAGAATTTGATCACATGGAATTTTATGCCAGCTATTGGGACTTTGAAAAAGGCATGGAATTTATCGAGAAAATGTATAAAGAAATTGTCTACAAAGTTCTTGGCGGATATGAGCATGAATATGAAGGCGAAAAAATAAACTGGAATGTTGATTTTCCTCAGGTAGACTATTTTACTGGATTCAAAAAAGAAACCGGTTTGGATTTGAATGATGAACTTTCCATGGAAACCCTTCGAGCCAAGGCAGAGGAGTTGGGGATCAAATATGAGAAAGGCTATGGCAAAGGAAAAATGATTGACACGCTTTACAAAAAAACCGTGAGGCAAAAACTGATCCAGCCATGTTTTTTGGTGGGCCATCCGATTGACGTGTCGCCCCTTGCCAAAGCTGATCCTAAAAATCCGAAAAAGGTTTTGCGAGTTCAGGTGATCGCTGGCAAAAGCGAACTTTGCAATGCTTTTTCGGAACTGAATGATCCGATTGATCAGAAGAATAGATTCCTGGAACAAATGAAAGCGCGAGAAGAAGGAGACGTCGAAGCGCAAATGCTGGATGAAGATTTTGTGGAAGCCTTGGAATATGGCATGCCGCCAGCCTTCGGCTTTGGTTTTTCGGAAAGATTTTTTTCATTTATTATGGATAAATCAGTGCGAGAAACTGTTATTTTTGCCGCGGTGAAAGGGAAATAGCAATATTATGCCCAAAAAAACCATCAATCTCAAAAGCGATTTTTGACAAAGAAATTGCAATGTGTCGGGAGCTGTCCAAAAATAAAGCATGCAATTGGGGGAAATGCAAGGATTGTGGAGTGGTGCCGTTTCTTTTCAAACTGCATAAAGGTGTCTTGGTGGAAAATACAAGGGAAGTGACAGACTTAAAAGAGAAAATCTTGGGAGAGAAGTTGCGAGCAAGCAGAATTGAAATTTTAGGAAAATTTTTGACTAATAATCGGAGGTCAGAGGCGGTGATGCATGTTTGCTTGGGAACAGAGTTGGAAGAAACGGAAATTCCAAGCGATCCGGAAGAGGAGATTGAAAATTATTGATTTAGTGAAGATGAAATTAAAGATTTGATAGAAAAAGGGGAGGTTGTTAACGCACCCATGCTGTCGACCTGGGCGATTTATAGGGCGAGGAGATAGAAATTGCAGTTCCTTCAAAAAGCGAGGTGGATTATGTTGTCCGGAATCGATTGTTTTGTGGAAAGAGTGCGGACAGGCTCCTCTCCGTGCAATTATTCTGAAAGTAGTCTCCGGCTGATTTTTCTCTTGGTTACTCGGTGTGTAGAAATAGACAAAGGGATGTTGCCGGAGACACTAGAACATATAAGAAAGGACTTCGGTGAGCAGGCAGAAAGGTTGGCCAAAGAGTTTTGGCATGATAGATTTGGTCAATTTTGTCAATACGAAGAGTCATAAGGAGGAGGCGATAATGCCACACAGATTATTGCTTAAGAAAGGAAGGGCGAACAGCGGGGGGAATGTGGTTCGCACTCTAGTCAGCGGGGAAGGTGCTGGATACAGTCTTCCAAAAGCGAAGCGCAAAAGAACTTTTGGAGTGTCTGAGGGGGGTATTTTATCCGAAATTATCCGGACATCTCCTGGCGCCTGGAAACGTATTCTTGAACAACAGAGGCAAGCTTATTTGCCCACAAAATAGGAGGGGGACTGAAATTTTTTTTAGCATTGCCTTTACAGCCTTTCGGCCGGACTGGACTTTACTCAGTTTCGGCCTTTTTTATTTTAAAATCTTGTGGTATAGTGGGGTAAAGCTATGAGTAGGGATTTTTTAGCAGTGATTTCTAGTCTATTTTCATCCCCGCGAGGGGAATGTTTTTGTTTTTCAATCTAAATTAATTATAGCTAAAAAACTATGTTGGACATTAAATTCATTCGCGAGAATGTGGAAAAACTTAAGGAAGCAGTGAAAAACAAAAACATTGATTTGGATTTGGACGCGCTTTTAGCGTTAGATGAAAAACGGGTCAAAAGTTTGCAATATATTGAAGAACTTAAAGCAGAAAAAAATAAGCTGAATGAATTGATTGTCAGATCGGAAAGCGAGGAAAAAGAGACGCTTATTGAACAAGGAACGGCGGTCAAAGAAAAGTTAGCGATAACGGAACCGGAATATGCTGAAATCAAAAAGCAATTTGATGAACTCATGGTGAAAGTCCCGATCATTCCATCGGACGATACGCCCGTGGGAAAAGAGGACAGTGAAAATGTAGAAGTGTATAAACACGGTGAAATTCCTCAATTTGATTTCACACCAAAAACTCACATTGAACTGGCAGAAAGCTTGGATATTGTTGATTTCGAAAGAGGTTCGAAAGTTTCCGGTTACCGCGGTTATTATCTTAAAAACGAAGGTTCGCTTTTGGTTATGGCTCTTATGATGTACGCGCTCAACAAAATGGTGGAAAAAGGTTATTCGCCGATGATTCCGCCGACTTTAGTTAAGGAATTCGCTTTGTTTGGCAGTGGATATTTTAAGGGCACGGAATATGACAGTCAATCGGATAATATCTATCAAATTGCGACGAGAGACAAAGAAATGGACGGGCAAGTTTCAAAAGAGAAAAAATTTTTGGTTGGAACAGCCGAGCCGTCACTGCTTGCCTATTTTTCCGATCAAGTTTTGGACGAATCCAAGCTGCCGATTAAGGTTTGTGGATTCAGTTCCTGTTATCGCAGTGAAATTGGGGATTATGGCAAAGACAATAAGGGTCTCTATCGAGTTCATGAATTTATGAAAGTGGAACAGGTAGTTGTTTCAAAAGCGTCTTTGGAAGAATCGACAAAACTTCAAGAGGAAATGGTGGGCATTTCAGAAGAAATGCATAAAGAATTGGGATTGCCGTATCGAAAACTGCAAATTTGCACCGGCGACATGCCGGCTGGAAAATATCGAGCCTTTGATTTGGAAGCCTGGATGCCGGGCCTCAATCGTTGGGGGGAAACCGGCAGTGCTTCCAATTTTTTGGATTGGCAAGCAAGGCGGCTTAATGTTAAGTACAAGACTAAAGAAGGAGAAAAGAAGTTTGCCTATCTTCTCAACAATACTGCGCTTCCATCAGTTCGACCATTCATTGCAATTCTCGAAAGCTATCAGCAAGCGGATGGTAGCGTTGTGATTCCAGAAGTCCTTCGAAAATGGATGCCTGGAAATTTGGAGCGGATTAGTAAAAAGTAGTCGGTAGAAAGCATAAAGCAAAAATAAAAATAATTTTTAACAAAAATAAAATGATGAAACTAAAAATTTTTGCGGTTTTGGCGGGAGTGGTTTTCTTTGCCGGATGCGGACAAAAAGCGGCTGACAATCAAATCACTGAAAATAGTTCGAAAGAAACCAAGACTGTTGAAGAAAAAAGCGAAAATCAAAAAGGCGTGATCAGTTCTATAAAAGACGCTATGGGACTTGGGAAAACTATGCGTTGTACTTACAAGATTAAGGATGAAAATGGAGAAATGGAAGCGGTTTCCTATGTGGACGGGAAAAAATATAGAACTGATATAATGGTAGCTGGAAAAGCGCAGCACATGATTTTTGATGAAGAATCGATGTATTCTTGGAGTGAAGGTGAAAAGGACGGAATGAAAATGAGAAATGATTGTTTTGAAGAGGCTGCCAAAGACTTGCCGGCTTCTGGTGGAAATGAAGAAACTCCTGCTTTGGAAAGTTCTAACGATGAGATTTTTGACGGAGCGACGGAAGTGCAATGTGAGGAAACATCCGGAATAGACTTTTCCATCCCTGGGGGGATAAATTTTGTTGATCAATGCGAAACGATGAAAGGGATGACAAAAAACATTCCGAATGGCGAAAACCTGCCAAAAGGAATGCCAGGAGGGGTTCCTGGCAAAATGTTGAATGGAGCTCCTGAACTTTAGAAAACTCTGTTAGCGAGCCTGATTATTTTTTAATCAGGTTTGCTGTAGCGGTTCATTAATTTTTTATCTTTATGTCCGATAAATTAAAATTTCCAGAAGGGTTTTTGTGGGGAGCGGCGACTTCGTCTTATCAAGTGGAGGGCAATAATTCTAATTCTGATTGGTGGGAATGGGAAAAACAGGGAAAAGCAGATAATGAATCTGGAATTGCGTGTGATTATTGGAATCGTTATAAAAGTGATCATGATTTACTTTCTGAATTAGGTGTGAATTTATTTCGTTCATCAATTGAGTGGTCTCGTATTGAGCCGGAGGAAGGCGTCTTTTCACAAGACGCAATCGAACATTATCGAGAGATTTTTCAGGATCTAAAAAAACGAAACATTAAAACTCAAATTACGCTTTGGTGGTGGACTAGCCCGCTTTGGTTTCAGGAAAAATACGGATTTCACAAATATGCTTCGGTGAAAATTTTTTCAAGATATGTTGAAAAAGTTACTGAGGAACTGGGAGACTTGATTGATATCTTTATAACGTTTAATGAACCAATGGTACCACTTGGGCAAGGATATTTGGCTGGCGCTTTCCCTCCCGGCTTTCGAAGTCCTTGCAAATTTATGCGCGCGGTAAATAACATTGCGGCAGCACACAAAGAAGCGTATGAAATTATTCATAAAATAAAACCAGAAGCACAAGTTGGAATAACGTATCTTTACAACTGGTATGAATCGGAAGGCTTTGGATTGTTACTCAATTTGATAAATAAAATTGCTCAGTGGTATCGGATCGATTTATTAGGGAATAAAATAAAAGGTTACCAAGATTATGTTGGTGTTAATTATTATCGTTTGGGGAAAATTAAGTTTGATAGAAAAAATATAAAAATGGATTCCAGGAACCAAACATATTTAGGGTTCACTATAGAAGAAGATCAAGGTAACGTGATGAAATGGATTACTTATCCCGAAGGAATTTATAAAGTGCTGAAAGAAGCGAGTTTAAATTTTAAACTCCCACTTTATATAACTGAAAACGGTGGGCCGACACACGCAGGGCTTGAGGATGATGAGCGAGTTAAATTTATCCAGGAGCATCTTAGATTTGTTCACAAAGCCATAAAGGAAGGTATCGATGTGAGGGGCTATAACTTTTGGTCTCTTGTGGATAACCTTGAATGGCTATATGGATATGAGCCAAAATTCGGACTAATTGAAATTGACCGTCAAACACTCGAAAGAACGCCGCGGAGAAGTTTTTATGAATATGCCAAAATTTGCAAGAGCAATGAGCTGAAAATTGACGAAGATTTAGTAAAATGATAAAATCGAAATATGGAAGAAGATAAATGGAAAGTTGGGCAGAAAGGCGGATTTAGATGTTGTGGATGATCACGAAGCACGCCTTTTAAGGCGGGAAAACGGGGCATTAGCTAATGCCTAAACGGGTCAAAAAAATCATCTCTTGACAGGATTTCAAAACTTGCTAGAATAGACAGAGTGATTGAGTTGCACCTAATTATTTAAGTCCAAAACGGCACAAAAATAATTATAACAATCTTTTAAAAATACGGGTGAGCCAAAAATACATCTTTGTGTGTAATAGTATTGCATGCGAAGATGTGTTTTTTGTTCGTTTGTTCAGAAAGCACCAATTGGACTTTGACAAGTTAATAATAATCACAATTTTTTGCGATTAGTCCTCGTCTCGAGTAATCGAGACAAAATAGAGTCTATTCAAACAACAAAGAATTTATTTTCTTTTGTATATTTGGTTTCAACTAGCTAACTAGTTTAACTAGTAAACTAAATTTTTTTGAGAGTTTGATCCTGGCTCAGGATGAACGCTGGCGGCGTGTCTAAGGCATGCAAGTCGAGTGGGTTTAGACCCACGGCAAACGGGTTAGTAATACATAGGAACGTACCCAAAAGTCGTGAATAATCCCGAGAAATCGGGACTAATACACGATATGCTCTAAGGAGTAAAGATTTATCGCTTTTGGAGCGGCCTGTGTCCTATCAGCTAGTTGGTAGTGTAATGGACTACCAAGGCTATGACGGGTAGGGGAGGTGAGAGCTTGACCCCCAACATTGGAACTGAGACACTGTCCAAACACCTACGGGTGGCTGCAGTCGAGAATATTCCACAATGGACGAAAGTCTGATGGAGCGACGCCGCGTGCGGGAAGAAGGCCCTTGGGTTGTAAACCGCTTTTGTAAGGGAAAAATGTAATGATGGTACCTTGCGAATAAGAGGCTACTAACTCTGTGCCAGCAGTAGCGGTAATACAGAGGCCTCAAGCGTTATCCGGATTTATTGGGCGTAAAGCGCGTGTAGGCGGTTTTATTAGTCAGATGTCAAATCTCTGAGCTCAACTCGGAAACTGCATCTGAAACGGTAAAACTAGAGAGAGTGAGAGACCAATGGAACATATGGTGTAGCAGTGAAATGCGTTGATATCATATGGAACACCAAAGGCGAAGGCATTTGGTTGGCGCTCTTCTGACGCTGAGACGCGAAAGCGTGGGTAGCGAATGGGATTAGATACCCCAGTAGTCCACGCCCTAAACGATGCATACTAGGTATTAGGAGAATCGACCCTCCTAGTGTCGTAGCTAACGCGATAAGTATGCCGCCTGGGAAGTACGAGCGCAAGCTTAAAACTCAAAGGAATAGACGGGGATCCGCACAAGTGGTGGAGCATGTGGTTTAATTCGACGGCAAGCGAGGAACCTTACCAGGGCTTGAAACTATACTGCATTATGTAGAAATACATAAGCCTTCGAGGGTGTATAGCAGGCGTTGCACGGTCGTCGTCAGCTCGTGCCGTAAGGTGTTCTGTTAAGTCAGGAAACGAGCGCAACCCCTATCGTGTGTTACAAGTGTCACACGAGACTGCCCAGAACGAAGTTCTTGAAACTCGTAGCTTGCAACTCATAACTCTTGAGTTACAAGTTACAAGTTTTAAGTTTCGAGATTTTCGTTCTGGGAGGAAGGTGGGGATGACGTCAGATCAGCGTGGCCCTTTGACGCCCTGGGCGACACACGTGCTACAATGGCCAGTACAAAGGGTTGCCAAGTCGTAAGACGGAGCTAATCCCAAAAAGCTGGTCTCAGTTCGGATTGAGGTCTGCAACTCGACCTCATGAAGCTGGAATCACTAGTAATCGTGAATCAGCCATGTCACGGTGAATGCGTTCTCGGATCTTGTACTCACAATAAAAGCGCCGGGCAGTTTAAATTTCCAGAGAGTTAAAATCTCTCCCTCTGAAACCCAATCAGAGCGTAGTTGAAAGGTAGTTTTGAATCGCGAGGTTCAAGGCGAAGGACCTGAAAACAAATGGCAGTCCAATTATAAAAAAAGTCGCATCGACCTTTGAAAGGTGGTGAGCGAAGGGAAGATGCTTGCAAAAGACTTATTGGAATGTCAAGAATAGAAGTTTAAATGACCCCGGGAGATCTTACGTTGTTCAATGATTTATGTTATAATAAATCAAGATAATGAAACTTACGCAGCGTAAGAAGTCAGCTGAATCGTAGTAGTTTCAATTAATTGGGATGAAGGATTCACTCAATGCATATGGAAACAATTAATCCAGATTACATTGTTGGTTTAGTTGATGGAGAAGGAAGTTTTACAGTTTATGTAAAAGATCCTGATTCAAAAAAGAAAGTTCAAAGACGAACAAAAGTTGAACCAAGATTTTTCTTGAAACTAATAAAGAAAGACAAAGAAATTCTCTATGAACTTATGAAATTTTTTGGTTGTGGCAATGTTTATTTTCAAAAAGATAAACGTGTTAATCATCAAGATTGTTATCGATTTGAAGTTTCCAACAGATGTGATCTAGAAAAAATTATTATTCCGTTTTTCAAAAGTAATTCTTTGAAATTACGCTCAAAGAATGGTGACTTTGAAATTTTTTGCAAGATTCTTGAAATGGTTTTGAGAAAAGACCATTTAAATGAATCTGGGTTGAGAAAAATATATAACCTAAAGCAAAAAATGCATTAGAGCTCGTCGTGTGCGGGAAATCCGCAGGCACGATGGGAACATCAATTCGTAGTTTCACGAAGATAATCGCCCGTCACACCAAGAGAGTCGGTAACACCGGAAGGCCCCGTTTCAAAGCGGGGACCAGGGTGGGATCGATGATAAGGGTGAAGTCGTAACAAGGCATCCGTAGCGGAAGCTGTGGATGGATCACCTCCTTTCTAGGGAGAATTGATAGCTACCGAGAAATGCACTCTAGTAAAAGTTATAGTTGTCATCAATTATAATGGAGAGCATTGGTAGTTATCCGCTGGTCGACTCTAATTTATTAGAGAACAGCAATGCCTAGCAGAGCTAACAGAATCTGTAGATATGTTTGTACACATATCGGTAAACTCTTATAGGACTAATCGCAATAGGTTGTGATAACATATACTTTTTGCAAAAGCAGGGATAAAACCCTGTTTTTGTCGTTTTCTCCCTGGAAATGGTTCAATTCCTGGCATAGTTTTTCAGCATTTTTATATCCTCCGTTCCCTACTCCGACACTTGCATTTTCAGAGTATTTAGGCTAAGTTTACTTAACGGCAAAGATTTAGTTTATGGGTGAAAACAGGCAAGTAGCTTAACAATATGACAAGGAGGAAAGGGCTATGATTTTGAGAGGAATAAACTTCGGAAGCGTCTTCGTGGCATCAGGAGCATTGAACTTCTTCGGCGAAGGCTGGAGACATCACAAGATTTTCAAGATGCTGTTCGGTCTCAGTTTCAACGGAGCAACATTTGTTTCCAAGACCACCACTTTGAATTATCGAAAGGGGAATTTGGCACTGAATGCCAGTTTTCAACCTCAGCTTCTGTTTCCTGACTGCGTTCGTGTTCTCCCTGTGAAAGGGGTGGTTTTGAACTCTGTTGGGCTGAGCGGACCTGGGGCGGAACATCTGTTCGCACAAAGGTTGTGGCAGAAAAGAACCGAACCGTTCATCATCTCGTTTATGTCAGTAGACGCAACCAAGGAAGAGCGAGTGAGTGAGGCGAAAAAGTTTGCGGAGATTCTCGTCAGAGAACTTCCCAGCTTTTCTGCCAAGGTGGGACTGGAGCTGAACATCTCTTGTCCGAACACCTCACACGAAACCTCAAAACTGGTGGATAACGCCATCGACCAGCTCAAAGCGTTTGCCAACCTTGGCATTCCTGTGATTTTGAAAATCAACGCTTTGACTTCAGTGGATGCAGTTATCCGAATTACCAACTCAGGATTGTGCGATGCCATCACGGTGTCCAACACAATTCCCTGGGGTCAACTGCCAGAGATAATAGACTGGCAGGGGATTTTCGGAAGCACGGTATCACCGCTTAAGCATCTGGGAGGCGGTGGGCTTTCAGGCTATCCGCTGTTGCCTATCGTTGCCAGATGGATTTCCGAAGCGAGAAAAAGGGGAATCACCATTCCGATTATCGGCGGTGGCGGAATCCTCAAGAAAGGCGATGTGAATTTCTTGCGTCAGCACGGAGCTGATGCCATCGCAGTCGGCAGTGTGGCAATCCTTCGCCCTTGGCGAGTGGGAGGTATCATCAAACGAGCGAATCATATTTACGGAGGTGAGTAGATGAAAAGAATGACCATACGAAGTCCTGATGATATGCATTTTCATCCCAGGACGAGACTGTAAAATATTTTGTGTAAATGCTATTCTGGTTGGGTAAACTCTTAAGCCGCATACCCAACAAGACAATGAAAAAAACACCAAGAAAAGAAGAGGCTCTGCCCGCCTCCAAT
>Ga0074195_1004867_pt1 | contig 10627 bp, 14 predicted proteins | sample EPASupsiteHSE623_FD_64525 | JGI IMG/M metagenome (GOLD analysis project Ga0074195, IMG submission 64525) | Bioremediated contaminated groundwater from EPA Superfund site, New Mexico - Sample HSE6-23 | ecosystem: Environmental > Aquatic > Deep subsurface > Groundwater > Contaminated ... | reverse complement strand
GCCCAAGAACACGTCCGAGCGCGAGAGTATGTCAAGGGCCTTTGCGACTTCAGCCGAGTCCTCATACTCTATTGGCACGTTCTCGCACAGCCACGCAAGCATCGTCGAGATTTCCTCGTCAACCCCGTCAGCTGCCTTGAGCGCCTCCTTGTAGTTGTTTGCCTTGAGCGTGCGCCTCACTGCGTCGAACATCCCCGCCTCGCGCTCGCGCTCCGAAAATATCGCCTTGCCGCCCGATGACTGCAAGTCGATGAGCGCTGCGCGCATGTCGCCCGAGCATTGCTTGGCGATTTCGTCAATGTACTCGCCCTCTGTCATCCCTTCTGCTTTTGCAATCTTTTTGAGCGCTGCTGCAATTGACCTTGAATTCAGCTTCTTGAACTCAACCGGCTTTGTGAGGAAGCGCAACGGTTTTACCGCGTCGTCCCACGCGTCGTTTGCGATGAATATGATTGGCTGTGCGGACTCCCTTGCAAGGCCGGCAAGAGCGGAGGAACTTCCGCGGTCCGAAGTCGAGCCGATTTCGTCAACTATGAGAAGCCGCTTGGAGCCAAAGAGCGAGCCGTAGCCTGCGGACGCGCCAAGGACTTGCTTGATGTCATTTGCAGAGCGCAGCCTTGAGGCGTCCGACTCCACGGTTTCCCAGCCCATCTCAACTGCAAGCGCCTTTGCAACCGCGGTCTTGCCGGTTCCCGGCGGGCCGAACAACAGCAACGGCTTTTCCTTTGCCCCCGACTCAATGCTTGCAGCCCAGCGCCTGATTTCCTGGCGCGGCTCCTCGTTGCCTATGAACTCGGCAACAGTCTTGGGCAGGTGCTTGATGGTCCAGAGCATTTGAAAAACCTGAAAATAAAATCGAAAGGATTGAAAAAATTACAATAGAAAAAGGGAGGGCAAGAAATAAAATGGAAAACAGGCTGGCAAGGGAAAATGGTCTTCCACTCTCCGCCCGCAGCCTGGTTGCAAGCTTACTTCTTCTTTGCCGGTTTCTTTGCTACCTTCTTTGCAGTCTTCTTTGCCGCTGCCTTCTTGGCAACTGGCTTTGCTTTGCAGGCGCATCCGCATCCACAGTTCATTCTCTTCACCCCGTTGCAGTGATTAGGAATTCCATCTTTAAAAACGGTTAAAACCCTTGCCGAACCTTATTTGTATCCGCGTGCAGACCTAGTTGTGCGCGTTTGTTGCCTCAGTAGCTCAGCCTGGGAGAGCGTTCGGCTGAAGACCGATGTGTCGGGTGTTCAAATCACCCCTGAGGCATTCACTCTTTTTCCATCCAAACCATACTATTATTTTCCGGCAATCCCTGAGTTTTGCGGGTGTCATCCTATGGCAAAAAAGTCTGCAAGCATCAAGATAACCGGCCTTGAGAGCCTCAAGAACCTCGACTGCAAGTCTCCGTCCGTTGGATGCGGCGGTTGCGGTGGAGCTAGCGCAGTGTACGGCCTCGGCTTCCTCGGAGCGCTTTACTACTTCCTGACAACCGCAACCGGCCTCTGGATGGGCGTAGTTGGAGTGGTCAAGGCGATATTCTGGCCGGGAGTCCTGGTCTGGATGGCGCTCAAGTTCCTTGGCGCGTAAGCCGGGAACCAAGCAAGGCGGATAGGATGAAGCGCATGGAAAAGTGGCAGAAAGGATTGTGCATCGGCGCGGTTGCCGGAATCGTCGACGTAATCCCGATGATTGCGCAGAACCTGACGTGGGATGCCAACCTTTCCGCGTTCTTTTTCTGGGTCGCAACGGGAATAGTAATCGCAGTTGCGGACATACCGCTTAAGGGCCCATCAAAGGGAATCGCAATTGCGTATGGCCTCCTTGTCCCACTTGCTTTCCTGATTGGCTGGACGAACCCCGCAAACCTGGTCCCGATTGCGATAATGACACTTATTCTTGGAGCAGCCGCCGGAATCGCGGTTGAAAGAATCCACTAACTACCCATTTTCGGGTAATTCGTATTTTTGGGTAAAAGCTATTTATCCAGCCAAAAACACTAGCCATTGCAGAAAAAAAGAGAGGTAACTTGCAATGGACTTGTTTTCCAAAATCTCATCAAAACAAAACGCCCCGCGAGTGGGCGCGATTGCGGTGATGTTTGCCGCGTTCCTGTGGGGAGTGGACGGCGTGCTTCTCACGCCGCAGCTTTACACGCTTGACGTGGTCAACGTCGTGTTCCTCACGCACGCGCTTGCGTTCGTATTCATGATTCCCCTTCTGTGGCGCGAGATTTCCGAGCTGAAAAAGCTCAACCAAAAGGACTGGCTTGCGTTCTGCTGGATAGCGCTCTTTGGCGGGGCGATAGGAACGATGGCAATCACCCAGGCGCTGTTCCTTGTCGGGTTCGTTCCGCTTTCCATACCCATACTCATACAGAAGCTCCAGCCCCTGTTTGCAATCGGTTTGGCGCTTGTGCTTCTCAAGGAAAAGCCGGCCAAGGAGTTCTACGCTTACGCGGGCCTTGCGCTTCTTGGAAGCTACCTGATTACGTTCGGCTTCGAGTCCCCTGTGCTCAGCCTGGAGAACAAGTCGCTCTACGCCGCACTCTTGGGCCTGCTTGCGGCGTTCGCGTTCGGCTCCTGCACAACAGTGGGAAGGTATGCAGTTGAGAAGGTGAATTACCGCGTCTCGACCTACCTGCGCTTTGGGATGACGGCACTCTTGATGGCCGGCCTCGTGCTTGCGCTCGGAAAGCTCGGCAACTTTGCCGCAGTCACACAATTCCAGTGGCTCGTCCTTTTAGTAATCGTGTTCACAACCGGCGGGGTCGCAATCGGGATATACTACTACGGCCTGCGCTTTGTCACCGCATCCAAGGCGACGTTCTACGAGCTTGCGTTCCCGGTCACGTCAATAGCTCTTGACTACCTACTCAACGGCAAACTGCTTTCGGTTGGCCAGTTTGTCGGCGCGGCAATACTCGTGTTTGCGGTAATCAAAATCAACCAGACCAAGGTCGGCCTGGGACCGGGCGAAGAAATTAAGGCCTGAGGGCACACCAGTAGAATTGGTGGAAAATATGGAACGCACCGCGCGCAGTGCAGGAAACCGCCTGAGGCAGGAAAACGAAAAACTGTTGCGAATACTAATCAAGATTGCAAAGAACGCAGGCGGCTTTGGGAAGCTGAAAGAGCAAGGCTTGGGCAAGGAGGAAATCGAGTTCCTCAAAAACAAGTTCCAAGCCAAGGAATAGTCACATACACAAACCGGCCTTTCAAAAGGCATATAAATTAATGGCTGCATTATAATCTCCGGTCAGCGGTCATAGGAGAGGGGTCACGCCCGTTCCCTTTTCGAACACGGAAGCTAAGCCCTCTTACGACGTTGCTTGTACTGCCCGCATGGGTGGGAACGCATGTTTCCGCTGCCACTCATATTCCTCCTTAGTCGTAAGCTTAAATTCGGCAGGCGCCTAGTGTTTAGCGTATGGCAATAATCGAGTTTTCACACCCGTTCATCCTCACCGCAGCGATAACCTTCGTTACTACGCTCATCGCAACGTGGGTAATGATACCAAAGCTCTCTCGCGCAGGGCTTGTCGGGGTTGACATTAACAAAGTCCCCGCGGACTTTGACCGCTCAAAAATCAAGCAGCTCAAGGACAAAGGCTACCCCGGGCTTCCCGCAGTGCCCCGCTCTGGCGGCATTGCGATGATACTTGGGTTCTCAACAGGGATGCTTGTCTCACTCATAGTATATCCTTACCCGGACACCATCTCGATCCTTTCGGCGCTCCTTACTGCCACGCTCATCTCCACAATAGGCATAGTCGAGGACTTCCTGCCAATCAGGCAGATTTACCGAACGCTCCTTCCTGCAATCGCCGCGCTTCCGCTAATGGTCGCGACTGCGGGGCAGACGCAGATGGCGCTGCCGTTTATTGGCAACGTCGAATTCGGAATAATCTACACGTTGGTGCTGATACCCATCGGAGTGATGGCCGCGTCCAACCTGGTCAACCTGCTTGCCGGTTTCAACGGGCTTGAGGCGGGCGTTGGCGCAATAGCCGGCACTGCCCTGTTTGCCGTTGCGTACACTGCAGGAAACACGGTTGCCGCATTCATCGCAATGGCGCTTGCCGCATCGTGCGCCGCATTCCTGGTGTTCAACAGGTACCCTGCAAAGATTTTTCCCGGCAACGCCGCGACGTACATGATTGGCGCTGTGATTGCCGCAATCGCAATCATCGGCAACATGGAGCGCGTTGCGGTAATCGCGCTAATCCCGCAGATTGCGGAATTCTTCCTCAAGGCCTTGGGCAAGTTCAAAGCCGAGAACTTCGGGAAGCTCGGAAAGGACAATAGGCTTTCCTACGAAGGCCCGACACAGTCGCTCACGCACATTTTGATGAAGGCGTTCCGGCCTACAGAGCAGCAGCTCGTGCTGATGCTTCTTGCGATACAGGCGGTGTTTGCAGTTCTTGCGGTAGTTTCGACTACTTGGTAAAAATAAATAGAAAAAATCCAGCCATTCGGGCAAACTACTTCTTTTGCTTTTTGACTTTCAAGTCAAGCACTACTTGGACAACGTAGGCCGCGAATGGCCTGACCACGCGCTTGTTTGCGATCCTGCAGGAGTACCCTGCCTTGGCGCATTTTTCCTTTGCAAGCTTCACTAGGGGCGCGTAGATGTCCTTGTGGAACTCCGTCTCGCCCTTTGCTTTCGTCTCGACGAAGCCATAGAAGTGGATGGTGCAGCCTTTGGGGTTTGCGCCCGCGCAAGCGGCCTCCAAAAAATCACCCGCCGAGTGCGGGAGCGGCATTATGATGCGGTCAGCCCAGCCGCGATAGTCCTTGGGAACGATTTTGTTCACGTCGCCTTTGATTGCAACGACGTTGGCGGTTTTGTTCAACAGGATGTTTTTTTGGAATGATTTTACCGCAACTGGGTTCAATTCGATTCCCACGATTTCTGCCTTTGGCTTTCGCTTGGCAATGACTATTGGGAACGGCCCGACCCCGGCAAAAAGCGCGAGGGTTTTTTCCTTGGGCTTTGCAAGCGACGCAATCCGCAGGCGCTCGTGCGAAAGCCTCACCGAGAAATATACTTTTGCTACGTCGAACGCAAACGAGCAGCCGCTTTCGCGGTAGGTTGTTGTCGTGCGCTTCTCTCCTGCAATTATTGAGAGCTTGCGCACGCGGTACTTACCAAGCATCGGCGAGTCCTTCCTGCACACGACTTTGATGTGGCCGTTCTGCGCCATTATCGCTTTTGCTATGACTGCCTGCTTTGAGACAAGCTCGTCTGGGATTTCTGCAATCGCGATGTCTCCGACGCAGTCGTAGGAACGGATGACTTTTGCAACGTCTGAATCCGAGAGCGCGTGCCTTGCAGAAAGCGCATCCTTTACCGAGCCGGTTGCCTGCGTGCTGTGCTGCTCGAATGCTTTCCTGGTCGTGGTGACTTTGAGTGTGGCTGGAATTTTGGCAGCCTCGACAACCGGGAAATATATGAACCCGTCTTTGTCGCGGATTATCTTGTAGCCCTTTGCAAGGAGCTGCAGGTCAAAGAGCCTCTTGCGCACGCTCTCGGCGTCCTTTGCCGCAACCCTTACGCAGTCCAGTTCCATTGCAATAAAGCACCATTGCCGAATTAGTCTAGGCCTTGCAAAGCACTTTAACCTGCCTTGGGCAAATGTTTTTCGCCTTCGGGGGCAGCTGCACAAATGGCTTTTGACTTTTCATCTTTCATCAACGAGTACTTCATCTTCCCGATGAAATACCCTGCGCAATACGCACCATACAACAGCTACAACACCACGGTATTTGCGATTGTGGCGATGGTGGCGGTTTACTGCATCTACTGGCTGATTACCAAGAAGCTCAAGCTCAAAATCGACGGGGAATTCTTCTTTGCAGCTGTCCCCTTCGTCCTGTTCGGCGCTTTCCTGCGCGTAATCCAGGACGCCTCGCTTCTTCCGCGCGAAGTCGTCGTCTTCGGGACATCGCTTTTTCCATTCATCACTCCGGGAATCTACTTCCTGGTTTTCTTTGCGCTGGTTGCGGGCTTTGCGGCAAGCTGGATGATTGACAAGAAAACCGCGGTGAAGAACACCGCCAAAGTCGGATGGTTCTTTGCTGCAGCGTCGTTTTTGGTTTTGATTTCGCGGGCGAGTTTTCCCAATGCGATGATTGGGGTTGGGATAATCGCGTTGGCAACGGTCTGCGCAATAGTATTCCTGTTTGCCGACAATAAAATCTTCAAGAAAAAGACTGAAAACATCGAAATTGCAACTGTGTTCGGCCAGTGCCTTGACGGCGCGGCAACATTTCTTGGAGTCGGGTTTGCAGGCTACGGCGAACAGCACGTTGTCGGCAACGCGGTAATGGCCTCGCTTGGCGGGCCGGTTGCGTTCTTCCTGCTCAAGGTTGCTTTTGCGTTCGTGGTAATCCACATAGCACGGCGCGAGTTCTCAAAAAGCGACTCGGACGCGCAGGCTAGGGCGTTCCTTCTGCTTCTCATCGCAATCTTTGGGCTCGGTCCGGGGTTGCGCGACCTGTCAAGGATAGTCCTCGGAGTGTAAGGAAAAATAGGGTGTGGGGCAGTTGCCCAAAAAACCCGCAGCGCCTAGACTACGAGTATGATGAACATCAGTACCACGCCAAGTGCGGCGAGGTCTTTTACGCCAAAGTTCGAGCTGACTGCAAAGGAGCCTACAAGCAGGAGCAACAACACGCCGGGAATCAGCGCTGCGCCCGATGCGCCGAGGAACAATCCGGTCGCGCTTCCAAACACCGCCATCGGGTTGATGCCGTACCCGTCGCCCATAAGCAACAGGAATATCATCACCGCGCCAACGACTGTGTAAACGTCTATGCCGTCATTCATGGTCTGGTCCCAACTGCCTTCATCGTACCCGCCAGCCCCCCGGAAGCGAGTTTGCCTGCAAGATAGCTTTTCCCGTTCGCTATAAATACAAGTACGGGCAAGAAAGTATTCCAAGCCGCTTGCATAACTTGCTTTTGAACTACTAGATAGTAGTTACAAAAAGGTATTTATTACCATGCCCACGGCCGGACATTTATAACGCTCAAAAAAAGGTGCTGAAAATGAAGAGAAGTCACAGCAAGTACTCCAAACAGGGACGCAATCTCAAGAGCAAGGGCCGCAGGCCCATCACCCACCAGCTCAAGACGCTGGAGGTAGGCGACTTGGTGCGCATTGACGTGGACCCGCGCTTTGCAGCCGGAATGCCCCACCTGCGCTTCAACCACCGCTCAGGGTTCATCAAGGCCAAGCGCGGCAAGGCCTACGAAGTGCAGTTCAACGACGGCAACAAAGCAAAGATTCTCCTCATGACCAACGTCCACCTCAAGAAGCTCACGGCAACCCCCAAGGCGGAGAAGACCGAGGCAAAGGTCGCGACTGCAGCAAAGAAAACAGGCAAGAAGTGATTTCTGATGAAACTCGTATCCGAAAAGTCCGTGACCCTCCTCGAGGTCAACGACATGCTCAAAAAGAGGCAGAAAGAGTCCACCGGAGAGTTCCCGTACGAGCAGCAGAACACGCTTGACTACTCCGAGAAGTTCATAGACAGGATTGCGCCGGCCAAGGCAAAGGAGCTCAGAAAGGAGCTTGCCGCACTCGGCTTTTTGTCAGGCGAGCAGATTTCCACGCTTGTAAACATACTTCCCCGAAAGGACGACGTGACCAAGGCGTGCCTTACTGGCGAAAAGCTTGACGTCACCGAGGAGCAGGTCAAGGAAGTGACCAAGGTAGTCAAGCCCTACGCAAAGGACGCCAAGGACCCCGTGCCGACCAAGGTTGAAGAGCCCAAGGCACCCAAGATGTCCAAGGCCGAGAAGGAAGCCCAGGCGGAAAAGGACGCGGCCAAGGAATAGGCGCGTCCCAAACTCTTTTTCTATTTTAATTCCCAAAGCACCCTAGAATACTGTATGGAAAAGGACTGCCGCAAGCTCAAACTCGGGATTTTCTACAAAAAATCCAAGGAGTGGCACTCCGCGGTTCCCCGGCACGAATACACGTTTGAAATAGGCACGGCCAAGACGCTTGAAAGGTCACATTGGGAAAAGGACGCGGTTTCAGTAGGCAGCGTCAGCCTCTCCGGCATGCCAACAAAAGTCAGGCGCGTCCTCGAATCCAAGTACCAGGAGTACATGAACGGCCCGGGAAAGCCAGCGGGCAACCCCGCCTGCGGCCAGATAATTTACAAGGTCTATCCGGACGCACTGACGCGCACTGCCTGCGCAATCAACTACCAGCCCCGACAGCACATTCATTCGGAGGGCGAGCGCAAGCAGAGGACAAGACCCGGAATCGGCTCGCTTCTTGAATACCTCTCGCTTTCCCACCTCGTCCCAAATGAAAAGGTAACCCACGTCTCGATTTACGATGCCCTTCAGAAGGCGGCTGAAAGGGGAGGCAACGCCAGCAACTCAGAACTGCTTTACCCCCACAACGGCTATTTCGCCACAGTGAAAAGGGAAGCACAGCTCCGGTCGAAAAGAATAGACCCGAAAAGAAGTTACCCGGCAAGGCAGTGGCTGCAGAAGTTGCGCGGCAAACGGCTTGTAAGCCGCAGGCCAACGCGGTTCGTCACTTCCCAAAGCAGGCGAAGCGTCTGAATCCCAAGGCAACCGGCCATTGCTTTTCCGCCCGTTTTTCCCAATGCCAGCCAAAGGCCCTTGCAATAGCCTAAAATACTTTCAACGGCCTAAAAACTACAACCAAGGGAAAAAGGGCAATTACTGGCGGAAGCTGACCGGGCAGAAATACAACCGAGATTACTTTCAGCCTTATTCGCCCCTTTGAATTGACGGTGTAAAGATTATGAACGAAGTTCCTGTTGCAACCCGAAAAGAGGACTACGCGCTCGTGCTCGACTACCTTCCTATTGGAAACTCGGGCGAGGCGCGAAAGGAGCCCATAATCCAGGTGATTGGCGAGCACTACTTCACGCTCCTGGAGATAGTGGTCGTGCCCGGAAAATCGTTCGCGCCGCTTGAACGCGTCTACATCGGCAAGGGAGAGCGCCAGAACATAGCGCAGATTCGCGGCCGCATCAACTACGACAAGCTCACAAGCACGGGGCAGCGCGAAATCGACGACGCAGTTCGCCAGATTGTCAAGGCGCGCGAGGCCGAGTTCGTGGCGTTCCTCAACAGGGCGGGCTCCATCAACATCCGCGCGCACTCTTTGGAACTCCTTCCTGGAATCGGCAAGAAGTACCTTGAGGAACTCCTGCGCCAGCGCGAGCAGAAGCCCTTCGAGAGCTTCGCCGACGTCTCGTCACGCGTATCGCACCTGGGAGACCCGACTGAAATCTTTGTCTCGCGCATCCGCGAGGAGCTGAAAGGCAACGAGAAGTACTACATGTTCTCCAAGGCCCCTGCAGAGGAGCACGCAGACCGCGGCTACGGAAGGCGCGAGGGCGGCTTCCGCAGCGACAGGGGAAGCTACGGCTCACGCGACAGCTACCGCAGATAAAACAAAAAATTAGATTAAGCGGCAAGAGTGCCGCACTCTTTCTTTTCATTTAACGACTAGCAAGCTTGATGTCCTCGCTTGTCACGGTCTTTCTTCCTGCGTGCTTTGCAAGCTGAACCGCCTTCTGCGAGATGTCAATTGCCATGTCCTCAAGCACATCAGCCAGTGCTTCCGAGGCATCCTCGGACACGCGCTCTGCGCCTGCTTTCCGAATAAGGCGCTCTACTGGCGCCAAAGGAACGTCACCCATCTTAAACGACCTCCGTTAGTTGAAATATACTGTATAAACGCTTATTATTTAATTTTGCGGAAGGATTGGGCGGCGATTCTTGAGGGTGCTTGTGACCGGAAAGCAGGTCAGGCAACAATAGATAATTCCAAAAACAGTGTAATCTTTCAATGGACAACCAAGTCACTGCGGGGCTTTCGCTGAAGAACGCCGATTCGGTTCAGCTGCGGCAATACCAGCTTGCTGCGGCAAAGACCGCATTGGAGAAGGGCAACACGCTTGTTGTGATGCCTACTGCGCTGGGCAAGACCTTTGTTGCAGTACTGGTAATCGCAAGGATGCTTTTCATCGAACGCAACCCGGCGCAAGGCTTGGCGACAGCCAAGCCCGGCAAGTACCTCTTTCTTACTCCCACCAAGCCCCTGGCAATCCAGCAGGAGCGGGTGCTTCTGGAGACTCTTGACATCTCGGACGAGGAGTCCTGCGTGCTCACAGGCGAGACCGCGCCTGCAAACCGTGAGGCGCTGTGGAAGGAGCGCAAGTTCTTCTGCTCAACACCGCAGACAGTTGAGCACGACATCCTGACGGGGAAGATTGACCTGAAGGAGTTCAAGCTGATTGTGTTTGACGAAGTCCACCACGCAGTCAAGAATTACGCGTATTCATTCATTGCCCGGCAGGCGACTGTGCAGAGCCCATCTTGTCTGCTCCTCGGCCTGACTGCATCACCATCTGCTGACAAGGAAAAAGTTGCGGAGATTTGCTCGAACTTGAACATCAAAAACATCGAGGTAATCACGGGCGAGGAAAAGAACGTCGAGGCGTACTCCAAGGACTTGGACGTTGACAAGATTTTCGTTGATATGTACCCCGAGCAGAAGGAAATCTCCAAGGTACTTCGCGAGATGCTCTCCGACGTTTTGAAGGAACTCAAGAAGATGGGGCTTGCAAAGTCAGCGG
>Ga0074195_1004866_pt1 | contig 10631 bp, 14 predicted proteins | sample EPASupsiteHSE623_FD_64525 | JGI IMG/M metagenome (GOLD analysis project Ga0074195, IMG submission 64525) | Bioremediated contaminated groundwater from EPA Superfund site, New Mexico - Sample HSE6-23 | ecosystem: Environmental > Aquatic > Deep subsurface > Groundwater > Contaminated ... | reverse complement strand
CAGAGATTGTGCGGACCCTCAACGCAGGCTTAGCCAGGGAGACCTGTCGCAGGCGCTACAAGGAATGGAAGCAGGAGCAACTCCGGCGGCAAATGGATCATGCAGCGCTGCGCAGCGCTGCAGAGCAAGAGGACACGACAGCTTCAGAAGCTGTCGCTCCCCTGGCCATTCTTGAGCATTCCTCCGAAAAAGCCCAGCAGGAATTTGAGCAAGTATCTCGGCCTGCTACAGCTCTCCAGGAGATGGCGGAGCCTGACGAAAACCAGGCAATTATGGAGAGCAACAATACTGAGGAATCAAAAGAAGTTCCTGCAAGCAAATGGGATCCTGGAAATGGACGTGGACCCCTGCCGGAGAGCACCAAGGAAGAGATCCTCAAAAGGTACGACAATCACTTGGGCGCAAAAGAGATCTCCTCCTCGATGGGGCTCGATGGCCGGAGAGTCCAGGGCATCATATCAGGATCGAGATTAAGCAAACGCAAGGGCAAGGGGGCCGAAACCGCTCCCGATGAAACGTTGCGAAACGTTTCAGCTGCACCGGGCAAAGTTCAGCAGAAACCTGAGACTGCATCCTGCCAGCAGGAACTCCTGGATGCAAAGCCGGAGCAATCTCACGATGCCCAGGGCTTAGGGCCTAAAGCACCTCAGGATTCTAAGAAAGCTGTCCTGCCTGCTGCAGTTCGGGCTCCCAAGATTCCCCATTCCGAGGACGAGTTCATTCTCAAGGAGCGCGCCAGCGGCAAGAAGTTCCGGGAGATTCACGAAGCTCTCCAGGCCAGGGGCATCAAATGCGAACTGGATGATGTGATCTGGAGGCACAACAGCCTGCTCAAGAATGTCCAGGACGGCATCGAGGCCGAGAGCAAGGCTCCAGAGCTGCAGCAGTCCCAGGCCGAGCCGGCTCCGGCCTCTGCACCGGTTCAGCCGACAGCCTCCAGGGTCTCACCCTCACCCGAGGACCTCAAGTGGATCCTGGACCTGGCCGAGATAGGATGGTCAGCCGAGGAGATCTCCCAGGAGCTTATGCAGAGCGGCGTTTCACTGAACCCTGGGCAGGTGGCCGAGATTCTCGCTGGAAAAAAGAAGATCGAGAAGAAGCCGGAGCCAAAGCACTTCCGCAAGGGAGAGCTCGATGCCGTGATCTGGAAGATGCACACGAAGGAAAAGCTCAGTCCTGAAGAGATCTCAGCCAGACTGCAGGAGGACGGCTACAGCTACGAGGCCGGAACCATCAGGACCAGACTGAGGGCCCAGGGAGCAAAGCTGTGACCAGCTCGAAGCTCATGGCGGAGGTCCTGCAGAAGGTATCGAACGGACCCGCCCCCATGGAGGTTATCAGCCATATCCTGGCCGGCATGGAGAGATGGGGACTAATTAAGAAGATCGAGATGTGGGGAGGCTGAAACATTGGTTCGGAATTTGGAGGTCAAGAAATCACCCGCATCGAAGGTTGAACGCAGACGCATAATCAACGCGGATGCGACGGACAAGCAGGTCCTCCAGGCCGTCAAGGATCTGATCAAGGCAGGCCAGAAGGTCAACGAATACCGCCTGATGAAGTACTGCCGGGCCAACATGTATGGCGAGTGGTCCGATGGCAAGGTCCATAAATCCGTGCAGAGGCTGGAGGCCCGGGGCCGAGTCAAGACCGAGCTGATCCTGGATGGGGGCCGAGCGTGTCGGGTAGTGAGGATCTAGTGGATCTCGACGATCCCGAAGGCCTTCCGGATCCTGAGACATCTTTGCCGACTCCCGCCGAGGCCAGGGCCCTCTCCCGTGACAAGGGCTTTGAAACCATCTGGAAAGGAGGCATTCTGACTGGTTGCCATCTCGTGCTCAAACCACAGATTTCCTTCAATGCGAAGGGGAGGCTGCTCTACAACGGCAAGCCATACAGCCGCAGCATTTGGGGCTGGAGGCCTCCCAAGTTCATCCGCCTGCAGGGCCGGGAGGCCAAGGAAGAGCCCAATTCTCGCAACAGTCATCCTGAGATTTGCCTGACCACGCTGAACGGCGAGGAACTGAAGCTCGATGCCTGCCCCTGCGGCGGGGAGCTGGTGAAGGACAGCTGCGAGTGTCTCTACTGCAGGGATTGCGGCACGGTTTATGATCACCATCGATGACCAGCGATTCATATGCCCAGATACCGCGGCCCATTAGACGATAAGAAAGCGAGGCTGATTAGATGGTAACGATCCCAGCGCAACCCGGTTATCCCGGCGATTTTGGCAAACCATTCGAGAGTGAGGCCTGTCTTCGCAGAGCCAGGAAGCTCTGCAAAAAAGGCAATCTCCTGAAAGACTCTGATGATAAGGTATATGGAACGCCCCCGGGCCTCGTGTCTATCGTGGACCTGTCCCATGAGATGCACCGGGCCTGTAGCAGGCTGGCCAAGGTGCTTGAGGACGCCGGATGGTTCCAGGTCCTTGAGCTGCCGGGCTATTATTTCCCGCCCGAGTCAAAGGAGGGCCTGGAGTAGATGAGCAGCATTGAAGAGCAACATGGACCAGTATTCCTTTGGAGAGAGAAACCCATCAATTCCCTTGCCAAATTCACAAGAATTTGGAGAAAGTTCGAGGCATTTCTTGATGGGATCTATAGGCCCCTCTCTCCCTTGGACTCTAATTTCGAGGGAATTTCGCGGAATTTCGCGGGATTTTTTTCTCGGCTTCAGAGGCTATTTTGCGAGATCCATATCAGTGAGGCGATTTAATGGGCAAGCGCGGCAGGCCCTGCACCGTTTGTCAGCATCCGAAACGGGATGAAATCGATAAGCGTCTTGCCATTGACTCGAATTTCGCGGGAATTTCGCGGGATTTCGCGGGAATTTCCGAGGATGCACTGAAGAGGCATAAAGAAAAGCACCTCCCCGGGACCCTTGCTAAAGCCAAAAATATTAAAGAAGTTACGAAGGCTGATGCTCTGCTTAGAGATGTGAAAGCTCTGCGGAAAAAGGCCCTGAGTATCCTTGAGTTGGCAGAGAAGGCCGGAGACCTGAAGACTGCACTCCTTGGCATCAGGGAGGCCAGGAGCTGCATGGAACTCCTGGCCAAGGTCGAAGGTCAGCTGAAGGACGCACCGCAGGTCAATTTTGTTCTCAGTGCAGAGTGGATCGAGTTGCGCACCTTGATCATCACTGCCCTGGACCCCTACCCGGAAGCAAAGGAGGCGATGGTTCTTGCAATCCGTGGCCGATGATCTGGCCTATGGCTCGAATCCCGTCCTATGGGCCCGTGAGGTCCTGGGCTATCATCCCGATCCATGGCAGGAGAAGCTCCTGCGCAGCCGCTCCAAGAAGATCATCCTGAACTGCTCCCGGCAATCAGGCAAATCGACCACCTGCGCCGTGTTAGGCCTGCATGAATCGATCTATCGCCGTCCCTCATTTGGCCTCGTGATCGCCCCGTCAAAGGATCAGAGCGCGGAGCTGATGCTCAAGTTTGATGAGTTTCGCAGTGCCGTCGAGCTCCCGAGCGATTACTTGAGCACGGACACAATGCTAGCCGTCCGGTTCTCGAACGGCAATCGCTTCATAGCCCGGCCCGGCTCTGAGAAGAGCTCGAGGGGCTTCTCGGCTGTCACACTGCTTCTGGAGGACGAAGCCGCCCGGGTGCCTGACCCGCTCTACAGTTCCGTCCGTCCCATGCTGGCCGTGAGCAATGGCCGGCATATCCTGATGAGCACTCCCTTCGGCAAGCAGAACCATTTCTTCAAGATCTGGGATGAGCAGCGCGACATATGGGAGTGGTACGAGATCCCTGCGGAGATGTGCCCGCGCATCTCGAAGCAGTTCCTGGAGGAAGAGAAGAGGATCAACCTCTGGTTCGAGCAGGAATATCACTGCGCATTCCTGGACCCCGAAGGGTCCGTGTTCAGTTCCGACCTGTTCAAGTCGCTGGCCAATCCGGCCATAAGTCCGCTGAAATTATGAGGTGATGAATCGTGGTAATGGTCATACCGGAAGTTAAAAGATACCTGCTGGGCTGCGACCTGGCCAAGTCCCTGGACTTCACCAGCTTCGCAGTTATCGAGATGGTTTATGAGACCAAAATTAAGGGCTTTGCCTATCACCTGAGGGCCCTGGACCGCATCAAGGGCGTGGACTACCCGAAGATCACGGACCTCGTCATCACCAGCATCCAGAGGCTGCAAAATGAGCAGAGAACGACAGACGGACCGCATATCTGCATGGATGCAAGCGGCCTGGGGGCCCCCATCAGGGATTACCTATTGCAGTCCGGCGTGATCAATGGCCTGGTAAATCTATATCCCGTGGTGTTTACGGGTGGAGAGGCTGCAAGGTTTGACAAGGTGACATTCAATTACAATATCAGCAAGAGCCTAATAATATCGAATTTCCTGAGCCTGATGCAGCGCAAGAGGTTCGACTACAGCTCCGGCTTGGAAGCTTTGCCACTGCTGCAGCAGGAGATCGGATCATTCAAGTACCACCTGACGGCCTCGGGCCATACCGGCTTTGACGCTGAGGTTGGGGCCCATGACGATCTCATCTGCGCCATATGCATCCCTCTGATCATCGGCGAGTGGCAGTTCCAGGTGCCGCCGGAGTATGACAGCGATGATACAATTGATCTCTACAGAGATGTTCCGGATATTGGCGTCTACTCGGGCCCGTATTAGGCGGATCTACTTTTTGATGACTACTTGGGATTGCTAAGGTCCCTGCAAGAAAATCTCGACGAAGCCCGATCACACCCACAGGCTGCTATCCCGGATGGCGAGGTCAGGAGGATCCTGCTGAACTGCCACAGGATCAACGGCAAATCTCATGTCCCATCGATCTAGGACCAGCATGCCGCATTACTTCACCCAGATGCCATCCTAGCAGCCTGCAAGAAGCTCATAGAGATCATCGGTTCGCCCAGGCCCGACAGACACATCACCACCACCATCGAGATCCTTGGGACTGCGGACATCTCGGAGTACGTGAGGTACAGTGACAAGGACCGCGGCTCGAAGCAGGATGACCCTGAAGGACTCGGGTGGGATGCCGGCACCGGCAGCATCCCGCCCCAGGACGGTTAAGCTCAATGCTGGCCGAAGCGGCATCGAAGCAACTGAAGCCAGATTGGTCGCGGACCATGAGTTCGTCGTCCCAAGCTACTGCATTACAGTGCAGTAGCCCTCAGTATCCTGAGAGAATTTGAGATATGATTCTGCCTTCTGCCTTACGCAGATGTTCAATGGCCGCAGACTTGCCAATCCTCAATTTTTCCGCAAGCTGATTGGCGTTGATCCGTCGGGGGTAGTCATAATAGCCGCTTTTTTTGGCCTCGATAAGGACATCTCTCTGTCTGTCCGTAAGGCAGGATAGCGAGTTATAAGGCTGATAATCCGCCCTCTGACAGCTGATGCTTTTTATCTCTCCTAAAAGCTTTATCTTCTCGATGAATTTCTTCAGATTTGGCTGGTCGCCTATGACGCTGCAAACGAGCTTCTCGGAAGTGCCGTAAGTGGGCAGATCCCAGATCAGTTCCAGGTCAAACTCCATCATCATGGGCCTATACTCATCCGGCACTGTTCCCTTCACCAGGCATGTATAATCGTTCCCATCAACCTTCAGCACTTCCAGTATCTCCGATCCCAGGGGGAGTCTTAGGTCTTTCAGAGCGCATCCTTCTTTCAGATGGTACCTGCCTATTGCCAATTTTATGCCCTTGTCAAAATCGATACGCAGCATTTGCAGGAGCTCCATGTATTCTACCAACTCGAAGAAATTCCCATAGACTTCTTTGATGCCAGTATCTGGGATGATTTCTACTGTCGCCTTTCTCATGAAGAGCTAATTCTTTCCCAGAGATAAAAAGTACCCCACATGAACGGCATCAAGTTAATTATCTCCACGGCAAGTGATATAATGACCGCAATGAATCCCCGGAGGATATTTTTATGGATGAAAAGAGGAAGGATGCATTAAAGCAAGCGATGGTTATTCGCTTTGGCGGATTCGCTATCATAGTTGCCGCGCTGCTGTATTTTTTTGGTCAGAACTACTGGCAGGGGTGGTTATATTGGGCCGTTCTTTTTGTGCCGATGTCTTTCGTGGTTCTCTATTTCTTAAACAAAGATCTGGATTTCTTGGAAAGGCGGACGAGATGCAAGGAAAAAGAGCCTGAGCAGGCAGCAATTATTGCTATCGCAGTCGTGATTCTACTTGCGGGAATCGCCGCTATCGGCCTTGACCGTCATTATTCCTGGACTTTTGTTCCAGTAATGGCGGTACTTGCAGCGGACGCGGTTTCTCTTATTGGTTACAGCATAATATTTCTAACATTCAAAGAAAACAGCTATGCATCGCACATAATAGAAGTAGAGAAGAATCAGAAAGTGATATCGAGCGGGCCCTACGCGATAGTCCGTCACCCAATGTATTTTGGCTATATATTGATGATGCTGGCGATGCCGGTAGCTCTAGGATCATGGGTGGGCGTTCCGTTTTTTTCCCTATATATCCCGCTGATCATTGCCCGCATCTTAAATGAAGAGAAGGTCTTGGCAAGAGATTTGCCTGGGTATGTTGAATATTGTGAAAGAACGCGGTATCGTCTGGTGCCAGGAATTTGGTGAAGCCCTACCGTCTTCGGAAATGCAGCCTTTTGGCTGGATGCTCTGCAGCTGTCAGCAAGAAGTCGCAGATAGAGTCGAGAGATAGCCTTCGAGACGAACACTGCTGTCACATTTCTCATAGGCGTTAATTTTTTTTTAAGGTATATAAAGTACCGGACATAAACGGCATAAATTACTTATCTGCCAGGAGATGCCATAAGGGCCATGAAGTCTGTATTCTTTCTCCTCATGGCTTTTCTCCTGTTCCAGCCAGCACTTGGCCTAGAAATCGTTGATATTTACTCGGACCCCCGGTCTTGCGATGTGACTGCAGAAGGCACAGGGAAGGGATATCTCCTCAGTGTGGATCTTTTTACCTTTGGAAAGTTATTGCAATCCAGGACCCTTGCCTTGGATCATCCGGGAACTGGGGTTTTAAGGTGGGATGCAACCTATGACCATTGAACGGACTATAGGGAATATGTTCCGGATGGATGATGCGACTTGGCTGCGTCATGCCAATCCCTGGAGCATGATTACGCGAACCACGGGCCTCCCATTTCTCGTTGCTGCATTCTGGAGCCGTTTATGGCTTGGGTGGTGGGCAGTTCTCCCGGTAGCTTTCGTTTTCCTGTGGATATGGCTCAATCCGCGTATTTTCCCGGCACCTCAATCATTAGATCATTGGGCATCAAAGGGCGTGCTTGGGGAGCGGGTTTGGCTGAACAGAGACGTTGTGCCCGTGCCATCACATCACCGTACCGCCCCAAACGTTCTCTCATTGGTTTCCGCAATCGGCATGATCTTTATTTTCTATGGTGTAGCCGTGTTTGATCCTTGGCCAACCATCTTTGGGACCATGATTGCGATTATGGGCAAATTGTGGTTTTTTGACCGAATGGTATGGCTTTGGAGTGATATGCGAGATGCTACGCCAGAATATCGAAGCTGGCGAATTCCTCGCTAGTCGAATGATCCAAACACATACAGAAGAAATATTAAGTGAAACGGCAGCGGCACACCCTTGAAGCAAGCTGCGGGGTATTACTTGTGAACTCCTCCCGCGGCCTAAAGGCCGGGGACTTCCCGCTTCATCCTTCGCGATCCTACAAGTTGAAGATCAAACACAACGTTTAAGTACTCCGGCTTGTTTGGAATGTTTGGCGAAATTCGAATAGAAGGTTTTATTGACATGATCGACTTGGAACGACTAGGTGTGTGGATCGTCAAGAATCCTGTGATAATCATAGCCTTAGCAGTTCTCATGACCCTGTTCTCCGTCTACTATGCTCAGCAGATAGAAAGCCAGGGCATGACTACAGAGACCTTTGTGTCAAAAGATTCTACCCTTTATCAATTGTATGACCACCTATATCTGGAAAACTTCGGCATGGATGCCAATGTGATTCTGATAGAAGGCGATGATGTGGCCAAGGAGAATGCGCTGCAGGCCGGCTTGCGCTTATCCGATCACATGAAGCAGGTTCATAACGTTATCAGTGTCCAAAGCATAGCGGACACTGTGGCCGATGCCGAGTATCAGAGCAGCGGTATCCGCCGTATCCCCTCTCAGGAAAGGATAGACGAGATCCTGGCCGATGCCAGTCCCTCTGTTCTGAGCCTCATGCCGGATCGCAGGCATACCAGGATAATGGTGGGCATGCCAGCCACTCTAACAGATGCTGAGCAAAAAGAAATCCTATCGGAAATAAATAATGCACTTGATTTTGCTGAATTTCCTGCTGGCTACGACACAGTCGTCACAGGAGATCCTTCATTCCAGGTCGCTATTCAAGAGATAATGAACAACAGCAATGGTTCACTCCTCGCCCTGTGCGGGGTGCTGATGATTGTGGCTCTGCTTTTGGTCTTCAGACACGTCAGATGGTCGCTCCTTCCCTTACCCGTTGTTCTTCTGGGCATAGTCTGGACCTTCGGGGCCATGGGATTTTTGCATATTCCCATGGGCATGATCACCTTTGCCGCAATTCCTATAATGATAGGAGTCGGCATAGACTATGCCATTCAGTTCCACAACCGGCTCGATGAGGAGTTGACCAAGGGCAAGCTTATTGTGGAAGCTACTGTCGATACGGTCCGCCATGTGGCCCTTCCTGTGCTCATTGCCATGATTATAACTGAAGCAGGCTTCGTTTCACTTCTTAGCTCCTCAGTCCCCTCTATCAATGATTTTGGAAAGGTCTGCCTCATCGGTCTGGTCATGTGCTACCTCTCCGCTCTTTTTGTGAACGTAACGATCATTTATCTGTCTGAAAGAAAATCACCCAGGAAAAAGAAGACTGAAAGCCATTCTGACGAAGGCTCGGTAATTGGCGCTTTCATCACGAAAACCGCAAATTTCTGTATCGAAAGAGGAAAGGCAGTGCTGGTCGTGGCTCTGCTCCTGGCCCTCGCAGGGAATTATGCCGACACGCAGGTTCCCATTGAAACGGATTCGAAAAACTACATCCCCCAGGACCTGGCACCTCTGATCGAATTGAAACATATGAAAGCTATCTATGGAGGGACAGACTCAATTCAGTTCCTTGTTCAGGCCGATGACGTTACCGAGCCGGAAAACCTCGTGTGGATTGATGATTTCAGCGACTACCTGCTGACATCCAGGGAGGATAGAACTGAGAGCGCCACCAGCATAGCCACATATGTTAAAGCGGCCAATGATGGAGAGATACCAAATGACAAAACCAGAATACGGGAGATTATTGCCACTCTACCCACGTCCATAAAGGATGCATACCTGGACGGCCACAATCTGGCTTTGATCGATGTGAATGTGGGCGACGCCACGACCAATCTGGGAACGGAAGGAACGGATCGATTAATCAAATCTTACGAACAAGATCTGGCCTGGATGAACCCCCCGCCTGGAGTTTCAGTTAGAATAACTGGTCAGTCGGTGCTTATGACCACGGTTATGGATGCCCTGACTTCAGGCAGAGTGCAGATGTCGCTGCTGGGATTGGTTTTGATCTTCATCTTGCTCTTGGTGATATACAGAGACCTCATTAAAGCTCTGCTGCCTGTCTTGCCCATGCTGGTTGTTATCGGATGGATGGGCTTGGCCATGTATTATGGTGGACTGAAGTACACCCCTCTCACGGCCACTTTGGGAGCTCTAATCCTAGGAGTAGGCTCAGAATACGCTATTATGATGATGGAACGCTTCTATGAAGAGCTAGACAGGGTAGGAGATCCTATAGAAGCCTTGAGGATTGCTTCCTATAACATTGGTTCGGCCCTTATGGCTTCTGGCATGACTACGGTATTTGGTTTTGCCGCACTTATTGCATCGCCCTTCAACATAATTAGCAACTTCGGACTGGTGACAGTGCTTTCGGTTCTCTTGGCTCTCATCACTACGTTCACGATATTTGTGGTTCTCTTGATTCGCATGGAAATTCAGCGCGAGGTGCTGAATAATACCAAACGAGAAATCCAAAAAGCAATCGCATTAATCAATAGCCAATCACGGAGAAGAATCAATGGTGAATGAGTTTGCTTTGGCCTCGGCTTTTATTTACGGCAGTCCGGATATCTCAGTCAGTGTTTCGGGAACGGATGAGTTCGAACGCGGAGATGCCGTCAATCCGGGCGAGAAAGGGGCTGGTAGCCGCTGACATCACGCCAGAAGGTGATTAACCTACCACAAAGGTACTTCTTCATCGTCCTACGGCCATCAAGCCCGCTGTGGTCTGTGAATCAGATCATGTTGACGACGATGAGGCAGTAGATAATAAAAAGCACAGCACCTTCCAGACGAGCAATAGTCCTATCATTGAGGGCCATTAATCCCAGCAAAAAGCAACAAGCTTTATTTTGTCTGGTTTATTCATTGCACTAATCCGAGTTAAGATTTGCTGTATGGTAATCCATTAGATTCACACAACGAACTCACCAAATTCATATAAGCGCAGAATAAAACCAGATCTCACCGATGAATACTGAGATCGTCCTTAAAACCCTGGGTTTGCTGGCAGTCCTGCTCGGAGTGCTGATGGTTGTTCCTGGATTTGTCGCAGCCATCTACAAAGAGCCTCTGGG
>Ga0074195_1004865_pt1 | contig 10631 bp, 9 predicted proteins | sample EPASupsiteHSE623_FD_64525 | JGI IMG/M metagenome (GOLD analysis project Ga0074195, IMG submission 64525) | Bioremediated contaminated groundwater from EPA Superfund site, New Mexico - Sample HSE6-23 | ecosystem: Environmental > Aquatic > Deep subsurface > Groundwater > Contaminated ... | reverse complement strand
GTAATCTTTTTGATCAGACTCATACTGAATTTGCCCTGCCTCTTTTCAAGTTCTATCCTTAACCTGTTTGACGAAAGAAATGCTATTTCCATTCCTGAAAAAAAAGCTGAAAGCAGTATAGTGAATATAATTAAATAAAGGTCCATAGCTATTTTTTGCTTTTCCTTGCATACCTTCTCAGAAAATACGCTGCAAAAGAGATGGCGGCAATAATATATAGCGATTTACTCCTGTCAAATCCATTTGTATAAAACTCGTACGAAGCAAGCGAAACTGAAATAATTCCGACAGCCAGCCAGATCATTTCAAGAAAAAAATGGAACTTACTCGTCTTTGACATTTACAATACCCTCTGTATTAATCAGTTTCCATTTTTTAAAATGATCATCAGACTCAAATCCTTTTTTACCATAAAAGATACCGTCCTCTGTAGTTATTGTTGTGTAAGAATCCGAATATATTATTCCTTTTGACTGATCCCAAAATATCTGTTCGGTCTTTAAATTCTCATAATTATCATTCTCGGCCTCTACGCCTTCCCTGGCCTCCCACATATTCTTTTCAGCATAATACTTTGCATACCCTGCTTTCATTTTGGAAGAAGTGTCAGGATAATTTTCGAACGAATACACTTCAAGACCTTCGGGGAATTCAATATAATTCTTAAGATCGTTATTGTACTTCACTACATATGGCGCCATTGCTACAAACAGAATTTTTCCTGAATCTGTTCTTGTGATCTTTATATCGCGTGCTTCGAGCTCAGGTATATCAAGCGGGTTAAGTAGCTCATTTATATCTTCAATTTTATTTGTACAAGAAATTGAAGTTAAGACCACTCCGACAAATATCAGATTAATAATCGTATTCAACCTTATTTTAATATACAGGGACTGTTGAAATTTCATGTTCTGATGATCGTTTCAGATCAAAATTTCTTTTAATAAAAGAATATACGGCTACTCATACTTAGGTTTAACAAACCACTTATCGTATAAAAGAAGGCCTGCAGAAATTATTACAAATTGCTCTCTTATAAGGTCATTTTTGAGAGAACCTCTTGAACAAAGCTCAAGCGAAAGGTTAATCATTGTCTTAGTTCTTCTTAAAGGCAGACCAAGTCCAAGGCTTATACCGGACTGGTTTACAGCATTTGTATTAAGTTCGATTCCTGTTGTGTAATAATACAATCCTGCCCTGTAGGCAATTCTCTTCCAGTAAATATTTGGAGAATTATATTGAGGAATGTACTCTGCTCCAATACCTGCAAAAAAAGAATTATTCAGAGAATCCTGAACACCAAGAAATGTAACATTGTTTCGGTTAAAATACCTGAAATCGGCAGCTAGTGTTAATTTATCAGGTTTATTATATGAAAAACCAAATCCGGCATGCAGAGGAAGCTCTATGGTTGATTCAGGTGCTGTTTCATCTACAAGTGTATCAAGAGTAAGTATCCCAGAAATATTCAGATACTTATATGTAAAGTTGCTTACTTTGGCATTTAAAGACGTTTTATTATCAAAAACCAGTCCTGTACAAATAAAATCGTTGTTCTTCAATTTGTATCTGTATTGCATTCCGAAATTAAAATACACGTCCTGAATAATAATTCTTTGAGTATTTCTGTATTCTGAGGCATATTCTAGGCCTGAAAATTTTGATACTGTTTTTCTGTCGAGTGATCCGAAAAGGAATGAAGCATTAAACCCGAAAGAAAAATTTTTAAAAGGCTTGAAAGCATTTCCTATAAAAAACTGGTTTAGTCCACCTTCTCCTTTGTATGTATGCGTAGCAAATATTGTATCATTAATCTGCTGTGTACTTTGGAGATTATATCCCACAGATGAATAAGGCAGCAATCCAAGAGCTGCTTTGTACCACCTTGTAATTGGGAAAGCTATTGTAAAATACTGAATATTGGAATTAGAATACAACGCCGACTGATCTGACTTTTTAATGCTGCTTATCCGGGAAGAAACTGCAATATCAAATAAGAAAGAAAGAGAATCGATTGCTCCATAGGAGGCAGGATTCTGAGCATTTATTACAAGATTATTGTATGTTCCAAGCGAAACATTCCCCATTGAGTAATCTCTGACGGATTTCCCTAAGATAAACTCACCAATCCCAAATCTGGAATAGGGAGAATAATTTGTATTCTGCGAAAAAACAATTGTAACAAATGTCAGAAATATTGTAAGAACAACTGTTTTACGAATGTGAGAAGTGATAGTCGAATATTTCATTTAAACCGATATGTACCAGATTAGGCTCCGCAAATATGGTGTTTTTAAATTGCATTTGCAAAAAATCAATATCCCCGCCTGTCATAATTATTTTTAAATCTTTAAATTTCTTTTTGTAATAGCTTATAAATCCTTCTATTTCAAACAACATTCCATGTAGAGCTCCTGAATTAATACACTCTTTTGTAGATTTACCGGTAACAGGGAGCTTATTGTCCGGGGTAACAAGTGGTAATTTATCTGTAAAGCTGTGCATTGCCATGAATCTCATCCTGAGTCCGGGAGATATTGTTCCACCAATATAAGTTCCAGACAAAACGACATCAATCGTTAATGCGGTTCCTGCATCAATTACGAGAATGTTTCCGCCATTAAAGACCAAATTTGCCCCGCAGGCTGCTGCCAGCCTGTCAAAACCCAAAAGAGCAGGATTTTTATAATTAACCTCTAAGGGGAATTCCTTAATTTTCTTTCTTTCCAATACTCTTATCCCCATGGACTTAAGAAATGTTATCAAACTTTTTTCATAATCGTTAACCGACGAAACAAGAGCGTAATCAGGAATACACATCCCTTTTAACATGCCAACCAGTCTGTTACGTGTAATTTTCTTTGTTTCGACACAGTGGTGTAGAATCATCTCCTTATCATCAAAAACAGAGAACTTGGTGAAATTGTTTCCCGAATCGGTCATCAATTTTAGCATGATGTATTTTTTATACAAAAAAATGATATAATTTTATGTTTTCAAAATTTATTACCAAATGGGTTCCCGCAGACTGATACTGGTTGAAGATGATAAAATGCTCCTGACGGTATACGATATGTATCTGAAAGACCTGGGGCATAACGTTGTGGGAACATACACAAACGGCGACGATGCTCTAAAGGAGATTCAGAATGTATCACCTGATGTTGCAATAATTGATATACACCTGCCAGGATCTACCGATGGCATTAAAATAGCTGAGATTTTACAGAAGGATTACGATATTCCTGTTATTTTCATTTCCAGCTATACTGATGACAATACTGTAAACAAGGCTATTCAGATATTTTCATACGGATACCTTGTAAAGCCGGTTGACAAAACTGCGCTTAGAATAACAATAGACATGGCATATGCCAAGCACAGTTTCGAAAAGTCATTCTATGTTCAGAATAATATTGTTGAAAATCTTGACATTGCTGTTTTCGGGTTATCTCTTACTTCAAAGATAACATACTGGAATCAATGTGCAGCAGACATTTTTGGTATTAATTCTGAAATGGCAATCGGTAAAGAGATTACACTTCTACTGCCTCAGTTCAGCGAAGAGTTAATTCAATCAAAGATCATCGAACCAACACTTTCGGCCGGACATCATAGTCTTGTAACTGAAATTCCTGACAAGAACTACAAATCAACTACATTCACACTTAACTTTCATATAAATAAATCACATAATGACATTTATGGTCTGGTCTGTCACATTATTCCCGACACACTTTATCAGCACAGTTCAGATTTTGATTTTCAGAATGCCTTTTTTTCTGTATTCAACAACATACCAAAATCACTTCTCGTATTAAATAAAGCATACGAATTAGTGTTTTTTAATTATGCTTCTGACAAATTCATTAAGAAGATCTCAAAAAAGAACATCCAGCAAAGCGATCCGTTTTTTGGAGTTTTTAATTTCTTCGACCAGATCGACTTCACAAATTTGTTTGTGAATGCCTTCGAGGGTGTTACTCATTTCCTTGAACGTCAAATCCAGATAGACGGAAAGGATTTTTATTTCAGAATAATTATTTTTCCTATTGCCGGTATTAATAAAGAACATGCAGAACATATTGGAATATCAATAAAAGATATTTCGCATGATTATCTTATCGAAAAGGAACTTGAAGAAACCAGGAACGAACTAAAACCTCTTTTCGACAGTAGTATCCAAAGATTCTACCTGTGCGACCTCAACTACAATCTTGTTGCTTTTAACAAAGCCGCAAAAGATATTATTATTAAGGAATGTAACAGGGTATTAAAAAAAGGTGACTGCATCCTTGATTTTGTTCCAAAAGAAATTGAAATTGAGGCTTTCAAGCAGAAGTTCGAAGAAGCTAAAAGAGGAAACAACATTGTTTTTAAAAACAAGATCGGCGAAAACGATGAAATGTACTGGCTTGAGACACACATTGATCCGATCTTAAATGATAAAGGAGAGATATACCGTGTCCTTTCATGGACAATGGACGTATCGGAACGTGAACAAAGCCTTCTGGAGCTAAAAGCTACTCAGGACAGATACGCTCTTGTTGCAAGAGGCGGGAATGACGGTATTTTTGACTGGGACATGAATAACAATACCGTTTACCTGTCTCCCAGATGGAAAAGTCTGCTCGGATACGAAGATAATGAACTTCCAAATGAATTCGGGATAAGGGATAGTCTGATTCACCCTGACGATCACAAAAAAAGTCAGAGAATTATAGAAGATTACCTTTCATTCAAGATTTCTGAGTACCAGAGTGAAATACGCTTAAGGCATAAAAACGGTAACTACATATGGGTAATCGAAAGAGGTGAATTGATGACCGATGAAAACGGAAAACCTTCCCGTCTTGCAGGATCAATTACCGATATCACCAACATTAAAAAAATAGAAAGTGAGATTACCGAGAAGAACGAAATGCTCCTTCAGGAAAGAAATATGTTCATTCAGGGTAATGTTGTTATTGCAAGGGTTAAAGCAGATAACATAGGAAGAACAATTTTCATCTCTGAAAACATTGAGACTATTCTTGGTTATAAACCTATCGAATTCTATGAAAACACTATCACATATGATATGATCGTTTATCCTGAGGACCTCGATAGCCACAGGAAAGAAAGAAATGAAGCAGTTTCACGGAATCAGTCGCATATTGCATACTCCCCTTACCGTCTTATCGGAAAGAACAACAACATTGTATGGGTTAAGGATTTTGCATCCTTTATTAGGAACGAGAATGGCGAAATTGTTGAAATCCTTGGTTATTTTGTTGACATAACATCAGAAAAGAAGTGGGAGGCTGCCCTCTTTGAAAGTCAGAAAAAATACTTTTCGATGTTCAACGAAGCAAACGATGCAATTATAATAATAGACGGAGAAACGATTACAGACTGCAATACAAAATTCGAGGAACTCTTCGGGTACAAAAAAGAAGAGTTAATAGGAAAAAATACTTCTATACTCTCTCCTGAAAAGCAACCCGACGGCTCACTAAGTCAGGACAAACGAGTTAAAAAGATTAAGGCAGCACTTGAGCAGAAAAAATCTACATTCTACTGGCAGTATATTAAAAAGAACGGGGTTGTATTCGACTCAGAAGTAAGCCTCTCTGGTATTAAAACAGAAAGCAGTGAATTTTTACATGTATCAGTAAGGGATATTTCGCAGCGTAAGGAGATAGAAAGATCCCTCAAGTTAAGTCAGACAAGATTTCAGAACCTTCTAAACGCAATTCCCGACCTGCTGTTTATTATTAACAGAGAAGGCATTTATACATATTACAAACCAGATTACCTTCACGAACTTGCAGTACCTGATGATAACATAGTGGGAAAACACATTTCAGACTTTTTCTCTGGTGAGCCATTAAAAGAATATGAGGAAAAGATTGTTAAAGCTCATGAGGAAGGTACAGTTCAGGTATTAAGGTATAAACTTTCTTCACCTAAAGGTATAAAATCGTTCGAAGGACGCTTTTCAGCAATTTCAAAAGATGAAGTATTACTAGTGGTTAGGCTGCTTGACTAACCTGACTTCCGTTATTTTGAATTAAGAATATTATGTATCGCTTTTACTGGGTCCTTGCTTCCAAAAACAGAATTTCCAGCAACTAGGATATCTGCTCCGGCATTAAATAATATACCGGCATTATCCTCAGTTACTCCACCATCAACCTGTATAAGCAGAGAAGGATTAGAAACATCTGCCATTTTCCTCAGCTTTTCGATCTTCGAAACCGAAGTTTCGATAAAAGCCTGGCCTCCAAATCCCGGATTAACAGACATTATCAGTATCAGATCTGTATATGTTATAATTTCTTCCAAAACACTAACTGGTGTGTGAGGATTAACAGAGACTCCGGCTTTAATTCCAAGATTTTTTATATTCTGAACTGACCTGTGAAGATGTCTGCAGGCTTCATAGTGCACAGTAATACATTTTGCACCTGCATCAGCAAATCGCTCGGTATACCTGTCAGGATCTACTATCATAAGATGTGCATCAAGAAACTTCTTCGAAAGTTTTGCAATGCTTTTAATTACAGGAAATCCAAAAGAGATATTTGGTACAAAAACACCATCCATTATATCAAGGTGTATCCATTCAGCCTCGCTTGAATTAAGCATTTCGATCTCTTTGCCTAAAATGGCAAAATCGGCTGAAAGCACAGATGGAGCTACTATTCTCATTTTTTTTCTACAAACATAATAATTTCCGGCCTAAAAAAAAAGGGCTGTAACAGCCCTTAATCTCCCAGATACTTTTTAAGCAACTTGCTTTTGCTCGTGTGCTTAAGGCGTCTTATTGCCTTTTCTTTTATCTGTCTTACCCTTTCACGAGTAAGGTCAAACTGTTCTCCGATTTCTTCGAGTGTGTGAGGATGCTTTCCGTTCAACCCGTAATACATTCTTACAATATCAGCCTCTCTGGGAGAAAGTGTTGTAAGAATCCTGTCAATCTCCTTCTTTAAAGACTCATTTATCAATTGCTTGTCGGGTAAAGAAATTTCATCTGTCACAAACACATCGTACATATCACTGTCTTCATCAGGAGCAAGAGGGGCGTCCATTGACACATGCTTACCGCTTGATTTAAGATATTCCTTAACCTCCTTTGGAATCATATCAAGAGCAATAGCAATCTCTTCAGCTGTAGGCTCACGTTCAAATTCCTGTTCAAGACGCGAAAATGTCTTGTTGATCTTATTTATAGATCCGATTTTATTTAGAGGCAATCTGACTATTCTGGCTTGTTCAGCAAGAGCCTGCAGAATGGACTGACGTATCCACCACACTGCATACGAAATAAACTTAAAACCTCTTGTCTCGTCGAACCTCTGAGCTGCTTTAATAAGACCCAGATTTCCTTCGTTAATAAGGTCAGGTAAACTTAAACCCTGATTCTGATACTGTTTTGATACAGAAACAACAAACCGGAGATTAGCATTTACCAGTTTTGTAAGGGCTTCCTGGTCACCGCTTTTTATTCTGCGTGCAAGTTCCACTTCCTCATCGGCAGAGATCAACTCTACCTTGCCTATCTCGTGGAGATACTTATCGAGCGAAGGAGTGTCGCGGTTGGTAACTTGTTTTGAGATTTTTAACTGTCTCATATGATTTGAGTATTATACACCATTATTACGAACCTGAAAAACAAAAGTTGCAAAAATATTTATAATGATTTATTTCATAAATAATTAAAAATCACGGAACTCCCACACCACAAAAATCAAACCAAATACTTTAGTTCTTAAGAATACATTAAAAAAAACACATTACAAGTTTCCCCGGCTTGTCTTACTTGCTCTTTTTGAGCACTATACTAAGAAAACTATAAAGGAAATCAACTCCTTTGGAAATAAGCTCATCTGGAAAATCATACCCGGGGTGATGAAGAGGAGGGGCATTCTCTCCTGAACCGATTCCAACAAGTGCAGCTTTGTAGTCAGTAGTGAAATAACCAAAATCCTCTGACCATGCAAATGGTTCAGGAAGCTCCCTTACAGGCAGTCCCGAAAATTGTGCTGCTCTGCTGCAAATATCAATTATGTCCTTGTCATTTCTTGTTTCTGGAAACTCATCATGAAAGTCGTACTTACAGGTAATGCTGTTTCGTTCACTCTCTTTCCTTGCCAATACTATAAGATCATCAGCAACAGCCTGTAGTGCTGCACCAGAGTTCTCCCTTACAGTTACATGAACCTTTGCAAAGCCAGGGCATACACCAAATGAAGCATCTCCAACCTGAACATGACACACCGCAATCCTGTTTGTAATACCTTTATCCAAACTGTATTTTGATAATTTATCAAGGAATGAAGTAACAGTTGGGATAGGACTTATACCCTTTGACGGATCACTGGCATGTGATGAAATCCCGTTAAAAATAAAACGGATTCCCTTTGATGCCAGACTAAATGTACCGGATTTTAAAAGTATCTCGCCTGTTTTATAACCGGGAATATTATGAAGTGCAATTGCAAAATCTGGTTCTATATGAGCGAATTTTTTGTCATTTATTATATTAAAAGCCCCCTGTCCATTCTCTTCGGCTGGCTGAAAAAGAAGCACAACTCTTCCGCAGAATCTTCTGTCATTGCTTAGCAACGATGCTATTCCGGCTATTACCGACATATGTCCATCATGACCGCATTTATGAGAAACCCCTTTTGTACGGGACTTCCATTTAAATTCACACTGCTCATCTACAGGAACAGCATCCATATCGGCCCTTAAAAGTACAGTTGGCCCTTTAGTAATACCATTATATATATAAGCTACACCGGTTTTTGCAAATGGAGCTATAGTTTTGTCTGGCCTGCAATTACTAATGAACTCATCAATGATTGATAATGTTTTACTCTCATATCCCGATAATTCAGCATTAATGTGGAGGTTGTGCCTGAGATCTGCAAGTTGCTTCAGAAGCTTTTTTGTAATCATTTTTAATTTTGATATTACAAATTTAACCCAATATTCATGCAGAGAAAAATATTTTTTATTTTTGTAAAAAACAAAACCAATATGAAAATAGTTAAGTGGATACTAATTGTATTTCTAGCAATTGTTGCTATAGTAATGATAGTTGCAATTTTCCTGCCTTCATCATACAAGGTCGAAAGAACTGCGCTACTTAATTCAGAAAGTGATAAAGTTTTCGCTTTAATAACTGACTTAAAGAAATGGGAAAAATGGTCTGCATGGAAAGAAATGGATACAGCGGCTGTATATAAATACAACGACACTGTTGGTGTTGGAGCTGAGATGTCCTGGGTAGGAAAAAATGTTGGAACTGGTAAACTTAGGATCACTTCTATAACAGATAGCTCTGTATGCTACTCTCTCTCTTTTACAGATCCAGTTGAAAGCGAATCGCAGGGAACATTTATAATAAAAAAAGAAGGAGAAAAAACTTCTGTTTTATGGAAAGACGAAGGAAAACTCTCGTATCCCGTTGTTAGAGTTGTTTCGCTATTTATGGATTACGACAAGATAATGGGACCTGATTTTGAAAAGGGATTAGCGAAAATGGATGCTGTAATAGAAAGTGAAAAGTGGGTTTATACATATGAAATACTTGAAAAGAGTATTGAACCAATGAATATTGCAGCCATCCGCGACACTATAACTATGGACCAGATTGAAAACACACTTGGTGCTAACTATACCGAAATAATAACTTTACTGAAAAAGCAGAAGGTAGAGATTGCCGGATATCCAATGGCAATCTCAATGGCTTGGGATACTACCCGCTGGGACTTCGAAGCAGCCATTCCGGTTAGCAGTGAAGTTAAACCTTCCGGAAGAATTCAGTTTAAACCTTTTTACACGGGCAAAGCTATTTATGTAGTTCACAAGGGGCCCTATGAAAAAACAGAAAAGGCTTATCTTGATCTTGACAATTATGTTAAAGAGAATAAGCTTGTTGAAAATGGCGGCCCTTGGGAAGTATATGTTACAGATCCAACTACAGAGCCAGATAGTTCAAAATGGATTACTGAGATCTATTTCCCGATCAAATAGTAAGATGTAATTCTTTTCAACCGGTTTTACTTTCTAGGAGTAATGCCCTCATGATTTTTTTTTGACAATTACAAAAATTATCATTTGTAGTTTCATTCTACCCATTTAATACAACTACAAATGATTTTCAAAGCAAATTATTTATATATTTTATGTTGTTATGAACATACCCCCCATTTTTTTCAACAAACTATAAAATAATTATAATTTATTATATGTTTGCACAAAAAAAACAATATGTCTTCATTCAGAAAAATGGCTATAAACTGTGTAACCCGCCGGGATCGTATTGTTACACCTGAAATCAATGAAAAACCATCAGCACTATACGGATCAAATGTATTTACACTAACGAAGATGCGTGAATACATGCCTTCTCAGGTTGTTGAACAAATTTCCGAGGCTGTATTAAAGGGGACTCAGGTTGAACGAAACATTGCAGACATTGTAGCCTCCGGGATGAAAAACTGGGCTGTATCAAAAGGGGCGACTCATTTCACACATTGGTTCCAGCCTCTTACTGGTGGAACTGCAGAAAAACACGATACATTCCTGCAGGCCGATGAAAACGGGAACCCGATTGAACTTATGGCAGGAGAGAATCT
>Ga0074195_1004864_pt1 | contig 10632 bp, 14 predicted proteins | sample EPASupsiteHSE623_FD_64525 | JGI IMG/M metagenome (GOLD analysis project Ga0074195, IMG submission 64525) | Bioremediated contaminated groundwater from EPA Superfund site, New Mexico - Sample HSE6-23 | ecosystem: Environmental > Aquatic > Deep subsurface > Groundwater > Contaminated ... | reverse complement strand
TGTGGGGGTGATAGAGGGGAATGAAAACTGGGTATGAATATTGCAGTTGTGGAGAGAGCAGAAATAGGTGGGATTTGTCTGAACTGGGGTTGTATACCAACCAAGGCTCTATTAAAGAGTGTTCAGGCTCTTCACTATGCTCAGCATTCTGCAGATTATGGTTTTACAATAGAGGGAGAAATTAAACCGGATATTGGGAAAATAGTTGAAAGAAGCAGAGGAGTTGCTTCCAATATGAGTAAGGGTATAGACTACCTTTTCAAAAAGAATAAAATTACAGTCATTAAGGGCACGGCCAAACTCGTTGGAGAAGGTAAGGTGGAGGTAAGAAACGATGATTTGTCAGTATCCGTTATAGATGCAAAGAATATAATCATTGCAACCGGGGCAAGAGCTAATTCACTGCCGTTTGCTCCAATTGACGGTGAAAAAATCATATCATACAGACAGGCCCTTGTCCCTGAGACCCTTCCTAAGAGCATGGCTGTCATTGGGTCAGGTGCAATCGGAAGTGAATTTGCATACTTCTACCGCTCGCTTGGAGTCGAAGTATATCTGATTGAGTATCTCGACAATGTTGTTCCGCTGGAAGACGAAGAGGTTTCCGCTCAACTGAGCCGTTCATTCAGAAAAATGGGGATGAAGGTGATGGTATCTGCACAGGTAAAAAATGTGGATACTTCCGGTGAGTTATGCAAGCTTACTGTTTTAACAAAAAAAGGCGAAGAGGTACTAGAGGTTGAAAGGGTTTTATCTGCTGTAGGCGTTATTGCCAATATTGAAAATATAGGATTGGAAGAGATGGGCATTGTGGTTGAAAGGGGTAAAATAAAGGTAGATGAATTTTATTCTACAAACATTTCCGGTGTTTATGCCATTGGAGATGTAATTGCCACCCCTGCTCTTGCGCATATCTCATCTGCTGAGGCAATCTGTTGTGTGGAAAAATTAGCCGGACTAAATACTAAACCACTTAATTATAATAATTTCCCGGGTTGCACTTATACATCACCTGAGATTGCATCTGTCGGTATGACTGAGAAAGCAGTAAAGGAGCGAGGGATTGAATACAAGATAGGCAAATTTCCATTTACGGCTTCAGGTAAGGCTGCTGCTGCCGGGGAGAAGGATGGTTTTGTAAAACTGATAGTAGATGCGAAGACCGACGAGATATTAGGGGCTCACCTTATAGGAGCAAATGTGACGGAAATGGTTTCCGGATTGGTTGTTGCACGTAATTTGGGTGTCAAGGCAAAAGACATTATTCACTCAATTCATCCTCATCCGACAATGAGTGAGGCAATTATGGAGGCAGCAGCCGCAGCTCACGGAGAAGTAATTCATATTTAAAAATAAAGATATGTCTAAAAATGAAATTGTAGCTCAGGTAAACGAAGTCAACAGGATTTCAAACGGAACAGATTTCCAGGGGACACTTATATCACAATGTGACATTAGAATTGACGGCTCTTTTGAAGGAAAATTAACAACAACCGGAAAATTGGTTCTGGGCGAATCAGCAAGATTATATGGCGATGTAGTTTGCAGAAGTTGCGATATATGGGGTGTCATGGAGGGCAAACTTTTAGTGAAGGAGGTTTTTGGCCTCAAAAAGAGCGGCTCAATTACCGGAAATGTAGGCTGTCAGAAAATCTTCATAGAGGAGGGAGGAGTCTTTAATGGCTCGTGCAAAATGATTAACGAATCAAGTTTTGAAGATTTGAAACTGAAACTGTCATGAAACTATTATAATAATCAGATAAAAAAAGGGCTGTGTCAAAATAATGATACAGCCCTTTTTAAATTTCTATTAATTTTAAAGCAATATAGACACACAAGTTGTGGCATTCCCTATATCTATGCCAATATATTGTGTAGAACTATCTTCCGGAACATAAGACAGTGCATCTTTGTCTGCTACCTCAGCGCCGTTGACAAGCTTCGAATTTATAGCATAACCTATAGAAGCGCATTTCTCAGGAGAGGGAACAGTTGTAATAGGGCAGAACTCTCCGAACTCTTCAGTAAACATATTGACAAGGTCCTGATGATATGCTCCACCTCCAACCAGAACTATCTTTGAGCAAACTTCAAAGTCTTCGTCGGAGATATATCTTTTAATTGCCGGAGAGATTACATTTGAATAATATAGTTGTAATGATCTCCTTTTTTCTTCTCCGAAATCCTTTCTCTTCCTGTCGATATAAACAAATCCTTTGGTGAAAATCTGGTCAACCTGATGGTCAGTTTTAAGCCTTAGATAAGCATTCTTGTTCAACTCTTGGGTAAAAAGATCGACGGCATAACTTATTCCATGTGTGCTAAATGTAGATTTACTCAGCAGGCCTTCGGGTTTGCTTACTGCTCCTTCGCATGTTCCATACCCTAAACTTATTATTATGAAATTTCCGTCAATTGGATTTTCTCCCTTTCTCAAGGCAATATCACAACCGGCAAGCTCCGGCAGGATGTTTATCTTGCAGGCAGGAATTAATTTCTGCTCGGTGGTTGTGTTTCCGTTTTCTTCTGCCTTGTAATATGTTATAACCTTTTCTGCCTTGAAATACTCTTCGGCTTCCTCCTTGTTGGATTGAAAAGTGGCAAATGGGAAACCTGTAGTAATTGATAAATTCGGTAATTTTACAAACTTAGAATTACTCATACAAGCATTGCTTGCAAGCAGAATTGCAGACTGGCTGATAATTCTGTAATCTGAATCTGCAGGAGATGCATTGATAGCCTTGTGAGGTGAAACACCTTCAAAAAGAGCTTGCAAACCAACTATATAATCGACACCATCAAGTTTGATTTTGGAGAAACCCAAAATAGGATCATTACTTGTATAGTACTCCCTAATTGTAGCCTCGTATACACTCGGGAAAGAAAATGTTTTAACCATACTTTACTTTTTTAGAATTTCTGTAAATTTAAGTAAAAAAATTATAAAATATTATAACGTAGATTTAATCTTGTAAATATTTCTTTCACTGCTGTTTCTTGAGATTAATTCTCCTATAAATCCAGCTAAAAACAGTTGCATCCCAATTATCAATGCAACAAGTGAAATATAGAACAGAGGCTGGTCGGTAACAGCCCTGTAGGAAAGACCTTGTGCTTGAGTAACAACTTTGTTTATAATTAGATATAGAGAAGTCATTGCTCCTATGAAAAACGTCAGACTTCCAATGAGACCAAAAAAATGCATGGGTTTCTTGCCAAATCTTGTAAGGAACCAGAGAGAGAGAAGATCAAGAAATCCATTCACAAAACGATTCATTCCGAATTTGCTTTTACCATACTTTCTCGGTTGATGCTTGACAACCTTCTCGCCGATTCTCGTGAACCCGGCATTTTTGGCTATATATGGAATGTATCTGTGCATCTCTCCATAAACCTCAATGTTTTTCACAACCTCATTTCTGTATGCCTTTAATCCGCAGTTCATATCATGGAGCTTTATGCCCGTTACTCTTCTTGCGGTGGCATTGTATATTTTTGAAGGGATGTTCTTTGCGAAGATATTGTCCTTCCGTTTTTTCTTCCAGCCTGAGACAAGATCGTATTCACCAGATCTGATCATCTCTATCATAGCAGGTATCTCTTCCGGACTATCCTGTAAATCGGCATCCATTGTAACAATAATCTCTCCCCGTGCTGCCTCAAATCCACAGTAAAGAGCTGCAGACTTTCCGTAATTTCTAATAAATCTGATACCCCTTATTATTTCTGGATAAATTTCGTGAAGAGATTGTACCACACTCCAGGAAGTGTCTGTGCTGCCGTCATCTATAAGAATAACCTCGTATTCAAAATGACTATCTTTAAGTGCACGGTCTATCCAGGAAAGCAGATCGGGAAGAGACTCCTCTTCGTTATAGAGTGAAATTACAATTGAGAGATCCATCAGATTTTAATTTTCAGTAGTGCGCTTATTCTGTGAAAATATCACCTTTCTTAGTATAGTTGGCAATTATTGAAGAGGCAATTATGCCAAATACTGTATAATAGAAAAGTGAAAAAACAGATATTATTTGTGGCATCTTGCCTCCAATTTTGTCAAAGATCTCTGTTCCATCCGGATTGCTTGATTGAATAGCAGCAGATATCTGTTCAAGTTGTGCAGCCATGCTATCCGGGAAAATCACAGCGTAATGCATGAAGAGGTAACAGGCACAAATGAGCGACGAAAGCAGACTGACCATGAATCCAAAACGGAACCCGTCCTTGTATGTGAATAAATCCTGAGTCTTAGCATAATCCTTAATGAAATAGTACAACAATCCAAGACTCCCGATTAGTTTAAGCAGCCAGAGCAGCCATATTATTGCTGTTCCGGGAGATAAAACTGTCTGGATGAGAGTAACCACAATTGTTACAAGAGCAAGCAACAGACCGTTAAGTGCAGCAATACTCCATTTATTAGTTTGCATAATGTTTTGATTTATAGGTTTATCGATATAATTTAAGTTCATCAAATTTAACTAAAAATGTATATTAACCAAAATTTAAAGTTTAATAAAAAATAGTTACCTTTGCCATTCAATTGAATTCAGAAAACAATTATGATCAATATTACTTTTCCGGACGGTGGCGTCCGTACCTTTGAAAAAGGGGTGACTGCATACGATATTGCAAACAGCATCAGCCCCAGACTGGCGCAGGAGATTCTTGCTGCTTCGGTCAACTCAATAATTTTTGAACTCAACAGGCCAATAAATGAGGATGCATCAATAAAACTTCATAAATGGGATGATCAGGAAGCAAAGAGTACATTCTGGCATTCATCGTCGCATCTCATGGCAGAAGCACTGGAGATTCTTTATCCGGGTATAAAATTTGGAATAGGTCCTTCAATTGAGGTGGGGTTTTATTATGATGTGGACCTGGGAGAAAAGACAATTACTGAATCTGATCTTGTTAAGATTGAGAATAAGATGCTTGAGCTTGCGCGCGAAAAACAATCTTTTGTAAGGAAAGATGTCAGCAAGGCAGAAGCAATGGCAACATATACCACTAAAGGTGACGAGTATAAGTGTGAATTAATAAGGGATTTGACTGACGGCACCATTTCGTTTTATACTAATGGCTCTTTTACAGATCTTTGCAGAGGACCTCACCTTGTAGATACCTCTGTAATCAAAGCAGTAAAATTAACTTCTATTGCAGGAGCTTACTGGAGAGGAAACGAGAAGAACAAGATGCTGACCCGTATATATGGAGTCACATTCCCTCAGAAGAAACTTCTTGATGAGTACCTTGTAATGCTTGAAGAGGCCAAAAAACGCGATCACAGAAAACTGGGCAAGGAGCTTGAACTTTTTGCATTTTCTCAAAGAGTGGGGCAGGGTCTGCCTTTATGGCTGCCAAGGGGTGCCATGCTCAGAGAGAGACTGGAGAATTTTCTTAAAGCAGTTCAGAAGAAAGGGGGATATCTTCCGGTAATCACGCCTCATATTGGACAAAAAGAACTTTATGTAACATCGGGCCATTATGCTAAATATGGTAAGGACTCGTTTCAGCCGATTCACACTCCTCAAGAGGGCGAGGAATTTTTGCTTAAACCAATGAACTGTCCGCACCATTGCGAAATATACAAAACAAAGCCGCGTTCATATAAAGATATGCCTTTAAGACTTGCAGAGTTTGGAACTGTATATCGTTACGAACAGAGTGGTGAACTTCACGGATTGACTCGTGTGAGAGGATTCACACAGGATGATGCACATATATTCTGCCGTCCAGATCAGTTAAAAGAGGAATTCCTTAAGGTTATAGATATTGTTTTGTATATATTTAAAACATTGGATTTTAAAGATTATACTGCTCAGATTTCATTAAGGGACCCTAACGACAGAGAAAAATATATAGGTACTGACGAAAACTGGGATAAGGCAGAGAGTGCCATTATTGAGGCATCTGCAGAAAAGGGGCTCAAAACTGTAATAGAGTTAGGCGAAGCGGCATTTTATGGTCCTAAGCTTGATTTTATGGTAAAGGATGCTATAGGCAGAAAATGGCAGCTGGGAACAATTCAGGTTGATTACAATCTTCCTGAAAGATTTGAACTTGAATATGTTGGAGCAGATGACAAGAAGTATCGTCCTGTAATGATTCATAGGGCACCATTCGGATCTATGGAGAGATTTATTGCAGTTTTATTGGAGCATACTGCTGGAAAGTTCCCTTTGTGGCTTGCTCCGGAACAGGCTGTAATCATCCCTATCAGTGAAAAATACAACGATTATGCAAAAAAAGTTGTAGATTTACTCAATAATAACGATATTCGCGCCTCAATTGACGACCGGAACGAAACTATCGGTAAGAAAATCAGGGAGAATGAGCTTAAAAGAGTTCCATTCCTCTTGATTGTTGGTGAAAAAGAGGTTGAATCTGGTACCATATCTGTCCGTAAACAGGGAGAGGGAGACAAGGGTCAGGTTATGTCGGTTGAAGAGTTCATTATGTTTATTGAAAAAGAGATTAAACAACAGATAGATTAATAACTAAAAAATAGGAGGATTTACTTATCGCTACACCTTTTAAACCTCGCCCGGGAGGATTTATCAAACGGACACCAAGTCAGAACCGAACCTTAACGCAGAACAGACAACATGCAGGTGGTTCTAAAGATGATGGTCCAAGAATGAATAATGAAATCACAGCTGCTCGAGTAAGAGTTGTTGGTGAAAATGTTCCTAATCCTGGAGTTTTTTCTCTGTTTGAGGCCATCAAGATGGCAGAGGCGTTGGAATTGGACCTTGTGGAGATATCTCCAAGTGTAGACCCGCCAGTTTGTAAGATAATTGACTACCAGAAGTTTATTTATCAGCAAAAGAAGAAGGCAAAGGAGATGAAAGCCAATGCCAGTAAAGTTATAATTAAGGAAATCAGGTTTGGTCCAAATACTGATGAACACGATTTCCAGTTTAAACTAAAACATGCACAATCTTTCTTGCAAGAAGGTTCAAAAGTTAAGGCTTTTGTCTTTTTTAAAGGAAGATCAATTTTGTTCTCTCAACAAGGAGAGAAATTGCTTCTCCGTTTTGCCCTTGAACTTGAGGATTACGGAAAAGCAGATCAGATGCCAAAATTGGAGGGGAAGCGTATGATAATGATGCTATCTCCGGCAAAAAAGAAATAATGTTAACTATTTAAAATAAGTACAGATGCCCAAAATTAAAACCAACTCCGGTGCAAAAAAGCGCTTTGAGCTTACCGGAACGGGAAAAGTGAAAAGAAAGCATGCTTTCAAAAGTCACATTTTAACAAAAAAAACAACTAAACAAAAAAGAAACCTTACCTATTCGTCTGTAGTAGCTTCTGTAGACGAGAAGAGGGTTAAAGCAATGTTGGTTGCGTAACCATTTATTAACCTGAATGAACAGCAGAAAAGATTCCCTATGGAGGGGAGCGCTGACATTCTTAAAACAAAATTAAAATGCCAAGATCGGTAAATTCGGTAGCTTCAAGAGCTCGCCGTAAAAAAATTCTAAAACTTACGCGCGGTAATTTTCTAGCCCGTGCAAATGTCTGGACCGTAGCTAAGAATACCTATGAAAAAGGTCTTACTTATGCATACCGTGACCGTAAAGTCAAAAAACGCCTTTTCCGTGCTCTTTGGATTCAAAGAATAAATGCAGCTGCAAGACAGCACGGGATGAACTACTCTCAGTTCATCGGCAAGCTGGCTAAGAATAACATTGGCCTGAACCGCAAGGTACTTGCAGATCTGGCAATGAATAATCCTGCCGCTTTTGATGCGATAATTAATTCAGTTAAATAGATTCTCTTTTGAAAAATCTCCGGATATTAGGTAACAAGTGGTTCAAATTTTCAATATGGGCCACAATTTACTTGCTTTGGGTAATATGGTTCGATAACTGGTGGTTCCTGCTGGGACTTATCATTATATTCGACCTGTATATCACGAAAAAAGTGAAGTGGGCCTTCTGGAAAAAGAGATATGAGAAGGGAGAAAAGAGAAATGCCTGGCTGGACTGGCTTGATGCAATAATTTTTGCACTCATCGCCTCTACATTCATCAAGGCTTTCTTTTTTGAGGCCTATATGATTCCCACCTCGTCTATGGAGAGAACCCTTATGACAGGTGACTATCTTTTCGTTAGTAAGATGGCATATGGTCCTAAGGTTTCCCAGACACCTATCTCATTTCCCTTGGTCCATAATGTTTTGCCTGTTACCGGAGGAGAGTCATATCTTACATGGATAAAGAATCCGTATAAGAGGATGGCTGGTTTCAGAGATGTTAAAAGAGACGATATAGTTGTTTTCAACTTTCCTCATGGCGACACTGTTCTCAAAGCTGATCCTACAGCCGATTATTATACATATGTCAGAATATATGGCAGGGAGTATACCCAGAAGACATATGGACCATATGTTGTAAGACCGGATGATAAAAAGGATAACTATGTGAAGAGATGTGTTGCAGTAGCCGGAGATTCTCTTGAGATTATTAATGGAAAGGTATTTGTGAATGGAGTCCCTCAAAAAAATATTGCGGGAATACAAAACACATATACTGTTTTCACCAATGGGACACCTCTTAACTCAAAAATTATTGAGGATATGGGTCTGAACACAGAAGAGATATATTATGATGTAAATCTTCCCGGTTATCAGGCTTTCCCTCTCAATGAAGACGAGGTTTCCAAACTCAAAACATTCGGCAATATTGTTGATATTCGTCAGAATATAGATACTTATCCGCCTGATATCCCTGACTCACCACTGATGATTTTTCCTTTTTCCGAAAACTTTAAATGGACAAGAGATAACTTTGGTCCTTTGTGGTTACCTTCGGCAGGAAGCAGTGTTGAGCTTACTTTGGAAAACCTTCCATTGTACAGGCGAATTATTTCTTCATATGAGAGGAATACACTTGAGGTAAAAGACTCGCTGATTTTCATAAATGGAAAGCAGACAAACAGCTATACTTTTAAAATGGATTATTACTTCATGATGGGCGACAACAGGCATAACTCTCTGGATTCCCGTTACTGGGGATTTGTTCCGGAGTCACATGTTGTTGGAACTCCATCCATAGTCTGGTTTTCAAAAGACCAATATAACTCTTTTCCTAAAAACATAAGGTGGAAGAGGATTTTTAAAATTGTGTAAATATTTGGATAATACAAAAAAAATCTTGATATTTGCAGCCCTTAAAAGGGTACTTAAAAGATAATAACAAACAATAGTTTATACAATGTCACGAGTTTGTCAAGTTACAGGTAAAAAAAGGATGATCGGGAACAATGTTTCTCACTCTAAACGCCGTACCAAGCGTGAATTTGCACCAAATCTGCAAAGTAAACGTTTTTGGCTGGAAGAAGAAAACAGGTTCGTTAGCCTTAAGGTTTCTTGCGCAGGGATGCGCACAATTAATAAGAATGGTCTGGCTGCAGTTTTAAAGGCATCAAAGGCTAAAGGTTTACTTAATTTGGTATAATATAACAGAATATGGCAAAGAAAGGTAATAGAGTTCAGGTTATCCTAGAGTGTACCGAACAGAGAGAAAGTGGTGTTCCGGGAGTTTCACGATACATCACAACTAAAAATAAAAAGAATACGACTCAGCGTCTGGAACGTAAGAAGTACAACCCTTTTATGAAAAAGGTTACAGTACATCGTGAGATTAAGTAATTAGAAATAAGAATATACCATGGCAAAGAAAGTAGTTGCTACATTTAGTAGTACAAAAGGCTCAGGCAAAAATAACGTTAAATGCATTCGTATGGTTCGCTCGGAGCGTAGTGGTTCTTATGCTTTCAAGGAGGAGATGGTTCCAACTGAAGCTGTAAAGGAGTTCTTCGAGAAGAAATAGATTTTTCGGTAATATAGGGCAAAATGGGGATGTTGATAGCATCTCCATTTTTTTTTGTTATTGTAATTAATCAAGTGAATTTGAGGATGCAGATTGTGTAAGAAAGATTTTGGAGAGGGGATTGAAGATACCTGTAAGGAGGAGTTGGGCTCCCACACAGTGAGCTTTTCGTAAAAAATCCCGGAGGAACGACGTGGGCTTTTTAACAATTCAAACTATAGCAGATAAATGCTGTGCATGAACTGGTATTCAGTCTTGTAGTACACACGCATATCTATGTTCCTAAACCTGATAAGTAAGGTATGTTGAGATGTATATCAAGATTTGTGCGCCTATCATTTTGCATCATAAAAATATTGATTGTGTAATTGTCTTTATGGGCGTTGCATTGGAGCGTTTGGGGACCCTCTCAGTGAGAGAAGCGTTTAAAAAACAACGAGCGGAAAACATGCATCTGTATATACTGGCATACTCTGTTTCCGCATTTGTTTTTTAGCGGATCGAACGCAAAGAGGGTAAACGCGGAGCACAGACCATAAAGGCAATTACACGTCAAATAAAAATGATGCAAAAAGAGATAGTTAAACAGGTACACTGTATACGTCCCCATGTACCCGCAAAGAATTTATTTGTATCTTTGACAGCTAAAACAATAGAAATGGCATTATTTGGAATTTTCGGATCAAAAACGAAAGAGGAGAAGCAAGCACTGAATGAGGGACTTGAAAAAACCAAAGTGGGAATTTTTGAGAAATTGTCACGTGCAGTTGTTGGTAAATCCAAGGTAG
>Ga0074195_1004863_pt1 | contig 10633 bp, 9 predicted proteins | sample EPASupsiteHSE623_FD_64525 | JGI IMG/M metagenome (GOLD analysis project Ga0074195, IMG submission 64525) | Bioremediated contaminated groundwater from EPA Superfund site, New Mexico - Sample HSE6-23 | ecosystem: Environmental > Aquatic > Deep subsurface > Groundwater > Contaminated ... | reverse complement strand
GCAATAAGTACGACAGCCGCAACGACCGGCCGGTCTACCCGGAACAGAAACAGTTCCCCAAACCGGAGCCCAAACCGGAACCGCGGCATGAACACCGCCCCGAATCGAAACCGGAGTTCAAACAGGCCGAGCGGCCGCCGCTGCCGCCCAAACCCGAGGTGAAACCGACACCCGCGCCCATCCCCGCGCCGGTCGCCGCCCCCGCACCGCAGCCACGGCCCGAAGTGAAGCCGCTGCCGAAAAAAGAGGAGATCATCCTGCCGCTCATCGAAGAACCGATAGAGAAGATACAGATGACCCTGCGCGGCGACGATATCACGCTCCCGGTCGACCTCGCCCGCACCATACAGCCGCTTCCGACGCCCGAATATGCGCTTTATATCAAGCTCTACCTCTTCGCCTACAGCGTCCGCAAGAACTACGGCTACGTCGGCGCCGGACTGAAGAAGAGCATCGGACTCGACGAGATGGAGCCGGCCGAATTCAGCAGAGCGCTTGATCGGCTTGAGAAACGGGGGTTGGTCACCCTTGAAAAGATATCGGAACACCAGTCGACCTATATTCTCTATCTCCCCTTCGACGAGAAGACCATGAAATGGGTCGACGAGAAGAAAAAAGAAGATGAACCGCCGGCACCCCCGGCAAAGAACGAACATAAAGCGCCCGCCGCGAAAGGTGACCAGAAGGGAACGCCCGCCAAGGTCGATCCCAAGGCGGCCGTGAAAGGCAAAGAAAAGGAAAAGGAAAAGGAAAAGGTCAAAGAGAAAGAGCCCGAAAAAGGCAAAGATAAAGGAAAGGCGAAAGAACCCGAAAAAGGAAAGGGCAAGGCCAAGGAACCCGAAAGACCGGCCCCCAAAGGCCGCGGCGGCAAAGGCCGTCCCGCCCCCGAGCCGGAACCGGAAGAGGATACCCACGAAGATCTCCCCGATGAGCCGATGATCCCCGGCAAAATGGCCATCGACATGGACGATGACGCCCTTATGAAGGCGTACCGCACCTTCGTTTCGATGGAGATCGACAAGGCCAAGATGCGGGTCGGTCGGTCCAACTTCGACAAGATCTACATGGAAGCGGTCAAATACATCGACAAGAAGTACGGCTTCAAGGTGCTGTCGGATCAGGAACGGTTCCGCGAATATCTGACCCAGTACTATATCTCGGCCTTCGACATACCGAATTACGAAAACTGGAAGAAGACGAAGGGGTAAGTACGCGATGGAGTTCCGCATCTTCATGAAATCGCTGAACGATATCGATGTGAAGCTGATGCTCTGCAAAAGCAACTTCCAGTGGAAGCTCCTTGCCGAGAAATACGAAGAGGCATCACAGAAAATAGAGGCGTTCTACGGCGAGAAGGTACCGTCGGAACTGGCCGATGCGCTCGGCCGGGTACGGCTCCAGCTCGTCGAACGGAAGGGACAATTGCCGCCAGAGGATATTCTGGTCTAATAGCGGGGGAATACCATGATCCACAAGCTCCTGAACATCTCGGAACGGGTCAACATCGCGATCCATGCGCTCGCCTACATCGCCGCCGCCGGCAGGAACGCCTCGGTAAAGCGGATGGCCGAGGATCTGCAGGTATCGGAGACCTATCTCGCCAAAGTGCTCCAGCCGCTCGTGAAGGAGGGTTTCATCGACTCCAAACGCGGCGCGAAAGGAGGCTTCACGCTCGCAAAAAAGCCCGAAGATATAACCGCCTACGACCTTATCACCGTCATAGAAGGACCGCTCCCGCTGAATGCATGCCTCTTCTCCCATCCCATCTGCGACGATAAGGAATGCCGTTTCCGCGCCCTGACCGCCGATGTGCGCGCCATGATGGAAGGAGCGCTCCGCAAGATCAAGGTCAGCGACATCATGAAGAATTTCAAAGATCGGGCCAACGACTGATCCCGCGCCGGAAACCTTTTCTCTCACCGACAAGTCTGTTATACTGCTTTTCCACCTGTTTGACGGAGGCGCCGCGCCGATGACGGAACGATACATCCCGCTCCTTCTGCTGACGCTCATTGCGCTGTACGGGTGCGCCCCCGATCATCGCGCTTCCTCCGACAACGACGCGCCGACGGACGACTCCCCCGCCGCGACCGACCACGACACGATCCTGACCGACACCGAAGAGTCGCCCGATGAAGGACCGATATCCTCAGCGCTCGAAAAGGCGCTCCAGTATTCGCTCGACGAATACCATATCTTCTCGGGAGAACCGGGAACGACCATGGCGCTGCTCATTCCCGGCGCGGTCAAATGGGAGGGAGCGACCGGCGTCACCGACCGCGACAAGAACACCCCAATGACCCCCGACATCCTCTTCGGCACCGGGTCCAACACCAAACCGTTCGTCGCCGTGACGGTCCTGCAGCTCTCCGAGGAGAAGAAACTTTCGCTGGACGATACGCTGGCGGACCTTTTCCCCGAATATCCGGCATGGGGCCGCGTGACGATACGGCAACTTCTCCACATGCGCAGCGGCATCCATGACTATATCTTCGTACCGGAACTACAACTTGAAGCGCTCATGAACCCGATGAAGAAATGGACCCCTGCCGAACTGCTCGGCTATGTCGCCGACAAAGAGTTCGACTTCGATCCCGACGAGGGGTGCGCCTACTCCAATTCGAATTTCATCCTGCTGGGCCTCCTCATCGAACGGGTGACCGGCAACAAGGCCTCCTCCGAGATACGGCGCCGCATCATCGATCCGCTTGGTCTTACCTGCACCGCCTTCCACGGCGAGGAGGAGCTCCCCGGCACGATATCGGAAGGCTACGCCGACGTCTTTGGGAATTTCTATCATATCTCGGCGATGCTTGACCCCTCGTTCGTCTGGACCGCCGGCGCCATCGTATCGTGTTCCCGCGATCTGGCCGAATTCGCCCGCGGCCTGTTCTTCGGCGATCTGGTCAAGCCCGCCACGATGATCCAGATGAAGGACTTCACCAACTGCTCGCTGCTCGACGGCGAGGTCGATTACGGCCTCGGCCTCATGCGGCGCGAAACGCCCGCCGGTACCTCCTACGGCCACGGCGGGACGAGTTACGGCTACGGTTCGTTCCTCTTCTACATACCGGAACACGATATCATCACCGCCTATCTCACCAATTATGTTCCCGATCAGGCACGCTTCATATCGGACGATTCGCTGCGGATCGTGGCCACCAACGATCTGACCGCCTATCCTCCCTGCGAACCGCCCGCCGATCTGCTGACGCCTCCCGCTGGACCGACCTTGACCGTGAGCGTCAAAGGGCTCATCAACGAGACGATCAGCGAGAACTCGCGCAAAGCGGCCGCCTACACCATCTACCACGCCGACGGGAACGCGACCAAGGTCTACCGCCTTTCGCGCATCGTGAGCCGCGAGGTGGTACCGGGCGCCTCCGACGCCATCGTCATCAACACGGTGGGCGAGATCGACGACCAGACGGGCACCTTCCTGCAGGCGACCGTCAACATCGACCGCGGGCTGCTCAACTACCTGCGCGACGAGGGACTGACCCACTTCCGCGCGACCGACACCACTCACCTCAACGGCTATGTGAGCCGCACGACGGTCGACCCCCAGACCAACGAACCGGCGAAGATCTGCTTCTTTTCGGTGGCCGACCTGACGGCGGGGACCGATCTTTACCTCTGCCACGAACAGAACCGCGAATTTCTGCCGGGCGAAACGGTCCGATTTCACCTTTCGATCCCGATGACCGAGGATCCCGAAGCGGTGACCGCCTTCATGGAACAGGCAGGTCATACCGAACTTTGTTTCTGCCGGGATGAAGAGGGTCTGTGGCACGATTGTGCCGAAAATAATTAAAAAAACTATTTACTTTTCGCGATTCATTCCTACAATGCCTGCCGGTTTGTGTTCTTTTTTACTAACCGTATCGTATCAGTATGGGAGAGTATCATGGTGAAGAAGATCGATTTTCTGGCCGAGTACGGCAAGCTCGACGGCGCCCGTTATTATCGCGAGGTATCCATCGACGGCGGCTTCTGGCAGGTCCTGACCGACGCCGGATTCATCGCCTTTTCGAACATCGCCGAATTCGATGAGACGGTGTTCGCGTTCAACTTCGGCAAACAGGAAGCGACGGCCCGCATCACGGTCGACAAGAATCTTTCTCCGGCCGGGATGAAGTTCAAGGATGTCAGCGGCACCCCGCAGAAAAGCTATACCGTCGAAGAGGTTGACGGCCGCAACTTCGTGGCCCTCACGCTTAAGCCCGGCTACGGCGCGGTCCTCGTCAAGAAGGGCTGAACCACCTCGTTTCCGCCGCCCGTAAAATTCTTGCTTTAGCCTATAAACCTTATACTATCGTGCCGTAGTTTGTTCGACCACAACCGAATATTAAAGGAGTACGATCATGGGATGCTGTTGCGACAAGAATTGCAAAGAACCGAAAAAACTCACCTCGAAGGAACTCATCGAGATGGAACATCACTACGGAGCGCATAACTATCACCCGCTCGAGGTGGTCATCAGCCGCGCCGAAGGGGTGTGGGTATGGGATCCCGAGGGGAAGAAATACCTCGACTGTCTGTCGGCCTATTCGGCGGTCAATCAGGGGCACCGTCACCCGGTGGTCATCAAGGCGCTCAAGGATCAGGCCGATGTGCTGACGCTCACCAGTCGCGCCTTCTTCAACGACCAGTGGCCCGTGTTCGCCAAACGGCTCTGCGAGTACACCGGCAAGGATATGGTCCTGCCGATGAACACCGGCGCCGAAGCGGTCGAAACGGCCATCAAGCTCGCCCGCCGCTGGGGCTACGAGATCAAGAAGGTGGAGAAGGATAAGGCCGAGATCATCGTCATGCGCGAGAACTTCCACGGCCGCACCACCACCATCGTCGGCTTCTCGACCGATCCCGACGCCTACAACAACTACGGTCCCTTCACCCCCGGCTTCGTCCATGTCGACTATAACGACACCGCCGCGGTCGAAAAGGCGATCACCAAGAACACCGTCGCCGTCCTCGTGGAACCCATCCAGGGCGAAGCGGGCGTTTTCGTCCCGAATGACGGCTATATGAAGAAACTGCGCGAGATCTGCACGAAGAATAACGTGCTGCTCGTGGCCGACGAAGTGCAGACCGGCTTCGGCCGCACCGGCAAGAAATTCTGCTTCATGCACGACAACATCGAACCCGATGTCATCGTCATGGGCAAGGCGCTGGGCGGCGGCGTGTTCCCCGTTTCGGCGGTGGCGGCCAACAAGAACATCATGGGCGTCTTCACCCCCGGCACCCACGGATCGACCTTCGGCGGCAACCCGCTCGCCTGTGCCGTCGCGATGGCGGCCCTCAAGGTGCTCGACGACGAGAAACTGGCCGACCGTTCGGCCGAAATGGGCGCCTACTTCATGAGCAAACTCAACGAACTCAAGGCCAAATCGAAGAAGATAAAGCAGGTCCGCGGTAAAGGACTCCTCATCGGCGTAGTGATGGATAAGGATATCCTCAGCGCCGCCGGCGAAAAGGCGCGCAAATACACCAACGCCCTCAAAGACCGCGGTGTGCTGGCGAAAGAGACCCACGACTGGATCATCCGCTTCGCGCCGCCGCTGGTGATCACCAAGGCCGACATCGACTGGGCGATGGGCATCATCTCCGAGGTCCTCGGCTAAGACCTCTTTCCCGGAGGTTCTCATGTCTGTGCGTCATATCTTCAGCGTACTTTTCTGCGCGCTGATGTTCTTTATCCTCTCCTGCTCGAACGGCGACACCGGCACCCCCGACGGCGACACCCTGATCGGCGACGGCGACCAGTCGGGCCTGCCCGACGAGGCTGATGCTGACGGCACGGCGGACGATCTGTCGGATGAGACCGATCAGTCGGATCCGTCCGACCAGACCGATGATTTTCTTGAACCGGCCGACCATGACGACATCCTCACCGATGCCGATCTCCCCTGCACCGCCACTTTCCACGGCATCTACGACATCGTGGGAAGCGATGCCCGCGGCGACTACACCGGCACGGGCGAGATGCGCGATCTGGGCGACGGCACCGCGATCATCCGCACCATCGTCTACGACGACGCGCCGTGGAACGGCTATCAGGTGGCGCAGGCGATGGAAGGGCTCGTCGGCGGCGATTACACCGGCAATTATGCGCTGTTCGATCTCGATACCGGCGGTTTCGTCAAGACGGTCAATGGGGTCGACCGACCGCTCCCCGACTTCTCCTTCATCGGCCTGTCCGGCGCGCTGCTTCCGACCGGCGGCTGCGGCGGCTATTCGCTGGTCACCACCCCCGCCTCGCCGGCGACCGAAGGGGGTTTCAGCGAAGCATGGGTCTGGCGCGAGGGCTCCGGCGTCGACCCGCTCTGGAAGAATGAACGCATCGAGACCCCGGCCAACCCCGAACCGTCGACGGCAGAGAAGGCGACGATAAACCAGACCTACGCATCGTTCCATGAACTCCCGGCGGTCCAGCCCTACACCGACCGCGAAGAGTTCAAGAAGATGGTCCACTATATGGTGACCGACCCGACCGACCGCTCCTTCCTGCGGGCGAACCCCGACACGGTGCGCGTCATCCAGCGGCCGGTCAACGATTGGACGCTCGCCGAGGCCGAGATGCGCCGCAGCGCCTTCGGCTACACCCTCGCCGAGAAGGCCGACTTCTTCTCCGACTTCGTGCAGGAGAAGATGATAAACGAACTCGGGATGATGTCGCACTGGAATGAGACCACCCAACGCTACGATCAGGACGGCGACAGCATGCTCTGGACCGGCGTCCATGTCGCGACGATGGCGTGGAAATACCTCATCGACGGTACGCAGGAATCGCTCGACCGGATGATCAAGTCGCTCGACGGGACGCTGCAGTGCGTCGAGATCGTCCCCGATGTCACCACCTTCGCGCGGACCCTCCGGCTTCATGTCGACGACGGCGATCCCGAATTCCATGAAGGGACCGGCCCCTTCGCCGGGATCGACTGGAAAGAGGGCGGCAACAACGATATGTTCAAAGGCTTCCTCATCGGTTACTACTGGGCGTGGTATGTCCTCAAGGACAGCGCCGATCCGCGCGCCGCGGGACTCATTGACCGGATGAAGAACAATCTGAAACGGCTCCACGACAACTGCGAGATAGCCAAAGACCTGCGGATGAACCAGCTCGCGACCTCGCTGCTGCTCTACGCGATGTACAAAGGGACGCTCAGCGAAACGATCTACAAGAACGAGAGCGCGACCATCTGGAGTTATGTCGAAGAGTACATAAACCAGGGCGGCCTGCCGACCAACGAATACGGCATCAGCGACTGGTCGGGCAATCATCTGGGCGTGTGGGAGTTCTTCGTCCTGCGCGAGCTCTACGAAGCGGTCAGCGACGGCACCCGCGTAGGAGACATGCAGGCGGCGCTCTACGAAAAGGGCGACGCGATGCGGCCGGCGCGACAGGGGCTGTTCCAGCTCATCGTCGGGGCGCGCGGCGTACCGCAGATGGCGAGCGATATCGATTCGGGGATCGAGTGTCTGCAGGAGGTGCCGATGGAGCGCGGTATCTACGCGGTCGACCGGCTGTGGGACCCCGATTTCTGCCTGTCGCCGATACCGGAACTCTTCTGGAAGAACGACTGGACCTCGCCCACTGCCGACCGGACGCAGAGTCTGCGCGCTTATCCGCTGTATGAACGCGGGGCGAGCAGTTACTACTGGAAGGACAATATCTATAAGGGGCTCCGCGGGAGTCAGGGGACCGGCGGCGACACCGGGCTCGACTTCCTCGCAGGCTACTGGTTCGCCCGCAGATACAACCTCATCACCGAGAACGACTGAATCATTCGTTCAAACGCAATATAATAACTACCTCTTGCGCCTTCTCTTTTATTATGGTATAGGACGCGCATGAGACGGAGGAACCGGTGATCACCACCTGCCCCAAATGCAATACCCTGCTGTCGGTCCCAATGCCCGGCCGCCACGCCTGTAAAAAGTGCGGCTCGGTCATCCAGATCGGCGACCCGCTCCGCGACGAGGAGAACCGCGTCATCGTCGAGGCCGTCGCCCCGCCGCCGCCCAAAGCGCCCGTCGAGGACGACGACGAATGGGAAGAAAGCGACGAAGTAGAGCCCGCCGAAGGTGCCAAAGCGCGCGACGAGCAGCCCGATCCGATACGGCAGGCGCAGACCGCCGACCGCGCCGCGACGGTGAAAGGGGCTTTGGGCGTCGCGTGGGACCGGGTCGAAGAACTCGGCTTTGTCGAGGCGATCTTCCGCACCACCCGCGACCTCATCACCGCCCCCGAGAAGTTCTTCACCGAGATGAAAGCGGTCCCCGCGGGCAAATTCATCCCCTTCTATGGCATACTCATCGGCATCGCGGGAGCGGCGTTCAACCTCTTCTGGATGCTCTGGATCGTCCACTACCACCGGCCGCTGGTCGAGGCCTACATTCCGCCGATGCTCCTTGAATCGTTCACGAAAATGGGAACGGCCGACATACTGGCCCAGATACTGCTCTCCCCCATCGTCAATATCGTGGTCGCTTCGTTCATGCTGTTCGGCTTCTCGGTCCTGTTCGGCGCCGATACGAAACTCCAGCATTTCTACCGGCTGGCCGGTTTCACCGCCGCGACCGATATCCTCTACGCCATCCCGGTCGCCGGGTGGCTCATCGCCTTTGTCTGGCGCAGTGTCCTCATCGTCAAGGGGATCCGGGTCGTCACCGATCTGCCGGTACGGCGGGCGATGCTCGTGTTCATGCTGTATCTCGTCCTTTCCATAGTGCTCCTCGTGCCGATGGGCGGCGGAGGTTAGGGAGGTGGCCATGTTCAGAGTCGGTCTCGGATCCGATGTGCACCGGTTCGCCGATGGGCGCGATCTCTACCTCGGCGGCGTCAAGATACCGCACACGAAGGGATTGCTCGGCCATTCCGACGCCGATGTGCTCCTCCACGCGGTGACCGACGCGCTGCTGGGGGCGGCGGGGCTGGGCGACATCGGAGAACTGTTCCCCGATAGCGATCCGCGCTTCAAGGGGATCCGCAGCACGATACTGCTTGAGGAGGCGATGAAACGGCTCCGGGCCGCCGGTTGGCGTGTGGTCAACTGCGACGCGGTGCTGGTGTGCGAGGAACCGAAGATACTGCCGCACCGTGAGGCGATAAGGGCGTCGCTCGCCAAACTTCTCGGCGTGGAAGGATCCTGCGTCATGGTCAAGGGGAAGACGAGCGAGAAGCTGGGCTTCACCGGGCGCGGCGAAGGGATGGCGGCGCAGGCGATAGTACTGATAGAGCGGGAGGGATAACATGGGACTGCCGATCCGGTTCGTGCTCGGCACGAAGAATCTCTACCTCTTCATCATCTCGACCGCCCTGCTCATCTACGGTCTCTACAGTTATTTCGACGATGTCCGTTTCTATTTTCATAAGGAGCCGCCGGTCGAACTCGGCACGGCGCTCGAGCCGAACACCGAGGCGCTCGCCAACCTGAAGGACGGCGACTTCGTGAAGATACGCGGCATCCGTTCCCTGCAGGGGGGCGTGGTCGAAGAGGGTTTCGCCAAGAAGAAGCTCATGCTCTACTTCTTCCTCGGATCGCCCAAGTTCGTCGCGCTCGAACCGATGTCGGAGAAGGAGGAGGAGAACACCGGCGGGGTCTATGTAACGCTCTCCGGCCGCATCTACGGCTTTAAAACAAGCGGCATGGCCGCGAAATACCGGACCTTCTTCGATAAAAGCTACGGCATCACGATGGCCGAAGAGGGCTGGTTCCTGTACGGCGGAAAGATCCCGGGCACCGACACGACGGCGGTCACGGTCTTTTCCCTGCTCATCATCCTGCTCATCGCCAATATCCTGCTGGCGATAAAGACCCTGCGCCCCAAACCGGAACCTGAATACTACGACCCCGACGACGACGGAGAAGATGTATGACCGTACGCACCCGTTTCGCCCCGAGTCCGACCGGCTACATGCATGTCGGCAACCTGAGGACCGCGCTCTACGCCTATCTTTTGGCCCGTAAACACGGCGGCACCTTCATCCTGCGCATCGAGGACACCGATCAGGAGCGCGAGGTGGCGGGGGCGGTCGATATCATCTACAGCACCCTGCGCCAGACGGGACTCCTGTGGGACGAAGGGCCCGACAAGGGCGGCCCGTGCGGACCCTATGTCCAGAGCGAACGCAAACCGATATACCGCACGCACGCCGATATGCTGGTCGACGGCGGCCACGCCTACTACTGCTTCTGCGACAAGGAACGGCTCGACCTCATGCGCAAACGGCAGGAGGCCGAGGGAAAACAGCCGAAATACGACGGCCACTGCCGCACCTTGCCGCGCGAAGAGCGCGAGAAGCTCATCGCCGCGGGCAAGCCGTGGGTCATCCGCCAGCGGATACCCGACGGCGGCACGACCACCTTCAAGGACGAGGTCTTCGGCGAGATAACGGTCGAGAACGATACGCTCGACGACAATGTGCTCCTGAAATCGGACGGCCTGCCGACCTACAACTTCGCCAATGTCGTCGACGACCATCTCATGGGGATCAGCCATGTCATCCGCGGGATGGAGTACCTCTCCTCGTCGCCGAAATACAACCTGCTCTATCAGGCGTTCGGCTGGGACATCCCCAAATATGTCCACTGCCCGCCGGTCATGCGCGACGCCCAGCGGAAACTCT
>Ga0074195_1004861_pt1 | contig 10641 bp, 11 predicted proteins | sample EPASupsiteHSE623_FD_64525 | JGI IMG/M metagenome (GOLD analysis project Ga0074195, IMG submission 64525) | Bioremediated contaminated groundwater from EPA Superfund site, New Mexico - Sample HSE6-23 | ecosystem: Environmental > Aquatic > Deep subsurface > Groundwater > Contaminated ... | reverse complement strand
CTTTTATGATTTAATTGCAGTTTTTTATTTAAAACACATGGTGACATTAGCTGAAAATGTAACTAAAAGAAATTTAGCGTTTACTGTTGCGTTGCCAACAAAAGAACATAAATTTGAATTAGGAACTGGCGACCTGGCAATTCCATTAATGGTTTCATCATCAATTTTAAAATTCTGGTCAGCTAATTTGAACTTGAATTTTATTGTTGCAATAATAGTTTTAATTGCAAGTTTAACTGGCTTGATAATTACAGTTGATTATTCAACAAGACATCCGGGTAAAGCCTTGCCTGCATTGCCACTTCAAGTTGCGGCAATGTTTTTTATGATAATTTTAGCAAAAGTTTTTTTAGGATAAAATCTCTTTTTACAAGGCTTTTTAAATTTGTTGAACCAAGTTAATTGATTATGCAATACGAACAAATGCTTGACAGACTCTATATGAGCTTGCCCGAAAAATCAAAAGAAAAATCAAGATTGGAAATTCCTCCTGCAATCAGTTCAATTCAAGGAAAACAAACTATTTTCAAAAACATTGCATTAATTGCAAAAGCAGTTTCAAGAGACGTTGATAAAATGGCAAAATACATTGTAAAAGAACTTGGAGCACCAGGAAATCTTGAAGGAACTCAATTAAATATTAATGCAAAATTTATGCAATTACAAGTGCAAAAATCAGTTAATAATTATATGAAAGAATACGTGATTTGCGCTGAATGCGGTAGACCAGATACAAAATTTGAAAGTAAAGGCGGAGTAAAAGTATTGAAATGCACTGCCTGCGGCGCAATAAAACCAATTAAAAGAATTTAACTATTTAAAATTTAAAATAAAAAAAAAAGGCAATAAAATGATTTGCAAAATCCACGAAACTCCTAACTCAAAAGTGCTTGGCTGCTGTGACTTTGAATTACTTGGAAAAACACTAACTCACGGTGACGCCGAAATTATAATTTCAAAATTTTTTTTTGGAGACAAAAAAATAAATGAAAAAGAATTAATTGAATTATTAGAGGAAGCTGATTCAATTAATTTAATTGGAAAAAAATGCACTTCAATTGCAATTGCGAATGGATTTGCAGTTCAAGAGCAAGTGATTATAATAAAAGACGTTCCGCACATTCAAATTTATAAGTTCAGGTGAAATGATTGGAAAGAAAAGATTTTTTTGAAGGAAATGCTGGCTTGTCATGGTTATACATGCCAAAAAGAAATGAACTTGAAATGTTCGGCTTAGTAACTCAATTACTTGGCGCTGAACAATTAAAAGTTTTTTGCGAGGACGGAATTGAAAGAACAGTTCGAATTCCTGGTCGAATGAAAAAAAAGATTTGGATTCGTCAGAATGATGTAATTGTAGTCAAGTTATGGGAAATTGAAAAAACAAAAGGCGATGCAGTCTGGCGTTATATGCCAATGCAAGTCGAGCAATTAAGAAGAAAACATTTACTTGATAAATTGCCATTCTAATTTTGAAAGTGATATTATTTGAAACCTGATTTTGAACAATATATTACAAAAACAAAATTAATTGAAAAAACAGATGCAAGCAAAAAAATCTTCGGCGAAGTCTTTGATGACAAAACAATTAATCTACTTCATTATTTAAGTCAAAAAAAATATTTCAAAGAAATTGAATTTGCAATTAATGAAGGCAAAGAAGCAATTGTATTTAGAGCACTTGATTATAATGATGAATTCAAGGCAGTAAAAATTTACAGAATTAAAACTGCTAATTTTCATAATATGCGCCCGTACATTGACGGCGATAATAGATTCAAGAAATTAGGAAAAGACAAACACGACATGGTTTTTAATTGGTGCAAAAAAGAATTCAAGAATCTTGAACTGGCAAAAAAAGCAAATGTTCCAGTGCCTGGACCACTTGCCTCAAAAAATAATATTCTTGTAATGGATTTTATTGGCGATAAAGAAGGAATTGCCTGCAAAACATTAAAAGACACTAAATTAAATAAAGAAGAAATGGAAAGCGTTTTTGAAAAAGTGGTTGATGATTATGCGCGACTTGTTTTCAATGCAAATTTAATTCACGCTGATTTAAGCGAATTCAATATTTTGATTAAATGGCAAAACGAAAAACCAGAGCCAATTATAATTGACATTGGCCAAGCGGTTTTGATTAATCATCCAAAAGCAATGATTTTTTTTGAAAGAGACATAAAAAATATTGCCAGATATTTTTCAAGAAAAGGCGTTGAAATCGATGACGAAAGTCTAAAAGAAAAATTAAGGCAAATGAAAGAAAAAATAAAAAAAGAAAAATGAATTGAAGAAACAAAAAAAGAAATTTGACGCTAATTAAATAAAAAAATAATTTGAAAAACAAATAAAAAAAGCTGAATTAAAATCAAAAAAATATATTGTTAAACTAATTGATTGATTGTTTTTTTGATTACAATGGAAACACAGGAAATTTTTGTGCCAATTGAAAGAGTAGGCGTCTTGATTGGAAGAAAAGGACACACTCGCAAATTAATTGAACGTCTGTTAAAAGTCAAATTAATTATTGACAGCAAAACAGGCAGGGTTGAGGTTCAGGAAAATCCTGATTGCAAGGCAATTGATGCATTAATGGCGTCAAATGTGATTAGAGCAATTGGACTTGGATTTAGCGAAGAAAAAGCAATGAACTTGACAAGCGATTCTTATTATATTGAATCAATTGACTTGGAAGAAGTGACTGATAAAAACAGAAAAATGATTGAAAAAATTAATTCAAGATTAATTGGAAGAAATGGTTCAGTAAGAGAAAAAATTGAAGCTTTATCAAAATGTTATATTTCAGTTTATGATAATAAAGTCTCGATACTTGGTTTGCTTGATGAAATTGAAAAAGCAAAAAAAGCGGTTACAATGATTGTGCAAGGAAAAAATATTGAGAGTGCGTTCAAGGCAATTCAGAGAAAAGAAAAGTTTGATTTCGAATTTTAAGAAAAAAATAACAAAAAATTATTTCAAAAAAAACAATTTAATTTTGAATTTAAACAAAAAAATATGTTGTGCTTTTTGCTTTTAATTAAAAAAAGACAAAAGCAAAATGCTTAACAAGGATTTTTAAATACTAATACTTTATATTTAAAGGTATAATCACTTAAGTAAAACACTTTCCCGCGCTTTATTTTAATTGATTTACCTCTTAAAAAATGATTTTTATGGCTGACGAAAAAAAAGAAGAAGTAAAAACACAGCACGCTGACAAAATTTTTCAAGACTTCAAAGAACACAGTGTAGCTGATTTTTTCAAGAAAAACAAGCAAATGCTTGGCTTAAGCGGTAAAATAAAAACAATGACAACCATTGTTCATGAGTTTGTGACTAATTCAATTGATGCTTGTGAAGCAGCAGGAATTCTTCCTGACTTAGAAGTCAAGATAAATGAACTTGGTTCAGAACATTATGAAATTATAATTCAAGACAACGGACCAGGAATTCCAAAAAAAAATGTAGGGCAAGCACTAGGAAAATTATTAGCGGGAACTAAATTTCATAAATTAATTCAAGCGCGTGGTCAACAAGGAATTGGAGCAAGCGGAGCAATAATGTTCGCGCAAATGTCAACAGGAAAACCAAGTGTTGTTGAAAGTGGAACAAATAAAGAACATTATACAGTCGAAGTCGGAATTGACACTAAAAATAATGAACCAAAATTAGGTGAAATGAAAGATTTAACGACTGCATTTAAAGGAACTAAAATCAGATGTCAATTCAAAGACATTGTTTATAGAAAAGGCGAATCAAGCCCAATGGAATATTTGAGAAGAACTGCAATTGCAAATCCGCATTGTTCAATTAAATTTCGCGATCCACTTGGAGAAACATTTGAATTTCATCGCGCTTCAAAAGACATTCCTCCATTACCAATTGAAGTTCAACCGCATCCACGAGGTGCAACAATTGATGAATTACTTTCAATGGCAAAGTATTCGCAATCAAGAAAAACAGCTGGCTTTTTGAAAAATGATTTTGACAGAATGGGCGACAAGGCAATTGATGAAATTCAGAAAATGGTTGAATTTGATTTAAATAAAGACCCAAAAAAACTTTCTTGGGAAGAAGCCGAACAAATAATTAAGGCATTCAAGAAAATTAATTTTATTGCGCCTCGAACTGATATCTTGAGACCGATTGGCGAAGAAAGATTAGAAAAAAGTTTGAAGAAAATTGTTGAACCAGAATACTTTGCAGTCATTACAAGAAAACCTGCAGTCTATCAAGGTTATCCATTTCAAGTTGAAGTCGCAGTTTTATACGGCGGTAAAGCAGGAAGAGATAATGAAGGAACTGAAACAGGAAAAGCAATTGAAATAATGAGATTTGCAAACTTGGCTCCGCTTTTATTTGAATCAGGCGGATGCGCAATTACAAAAGCAGCTAATGCAGTTGAATGGAAAAGATACGGAATCAAAGATCCTGAAACTGCTCCATTAACCGTGCTTGTTAATTTAGTTTCAGTGCACATTCCCTACACTGGCGCAGGCAAAACTGCAATTACTGATGAAGAAGAAGTTTTTGAAGAATTAAAATTAGCTTTAATGGATGCAGGAAGAAAAATTTCGCATTTCTTAACAGGAAAAAGAGTTGCAGCTGAAAAAGAACAAAAAAGAAAAACATTTTTGAAGTACGCGACTGAAGTTGCAATTGCATTAAGTGAATTAACTGGCGAAAAAAAAGAAATGCTTGAAAAAAAATTACACGAATTAGTTTTGAAAAGATTAAAATTAGAAGAAGAAATGAGTGATGATGAATTACGTGAATTAAAAGCAACTGAAAAAGCAGCTCAAAAAGAAGCTTGGAATGAAGACGATGATAAAGAAGAAGAATAAAATAATAAAAAAAAAGATGATGAAAAAAATAAAATAATAATTAAAAAAGAAATGATAAAGAAAAAAATTTTGAAATAAAAGAGATGATGATTTTATGGGAAAAAGACCGGAAATAACAACTGACAAGGACGTTCAGAAAAAAATGGTGGACACTGGGCAAAATATTGCAAATCAAATTAAAAGAGGAGACAATCCGGCAATTACATTGCCAGTTCGAAACTTGAATAATGTTTATTTTGATAAAGAAAGCAAAACAATTAAACTTGGTGACAAAACAAGTCAAAGACAATTCTTGAATATTGCGCACGTGCGAAAATTCATGCAAACAACTTTAGTTGCAAATGAAGTAAATAAAGTTTTAGCTGAAAAAGCAACTGTTTCAATTCGTGATTTATATTATGCAATGAAACACACAATTCCAGGCACTCAAGAAGAAAGTTTTTCAGGACAAGAAGAATCAGATCCATTAATCGAGGATTTGGAAGCAGCTCTTGACTTACTTCGTGAAAATATGAATTTAATTGCAACTCCAAAAGGAAGAATTGCAGGTAATTTGCAAGTCAAGGACGGCAAGGACATTATTGATGCAACTAAAATGGGTTCAAGTGGTTGGGCAATTCCATCAAATGTTGAACCAGAAAAAATTGAAATCAAGAATGTTGACGCTGAATATATTTTGTTTATTGAAAAGTTTGCAGTGTGGAACAGATTTAATGAAGATGCATTCTGGAAAAAAAACAAGTGCTTGATTGTCACTTCAAATGGACAACCGGCTCGAGCTGAAAGAAGATTAGTTCAAAGATTACAGGTTGAACACGGAATTCCAACTTATTGTTTGATGGATGCAGACCCATGGGGAATGTACATTTATTCTGTAATCAAACAAGGTTCAATTAGCTTGAGTTACAGTGAAGATAGGCTTGCTAATCCAACTTCAAAATACATTGGCTTGACAATTAGTGATGTTGAAAAATTCAAGATTCCAAAGGAAGTCACAATTAAATTAAATCAAGGTGACTTGGCGAGAATAAAACAAATGAAAGATTATGAATGGTTCAAGAAAAAAGAATGGCAACAAGAACTTGATTTAATGAAAGAAAAAGGATTCAAGCTTGAACTCGAAGCTTTATCACGAAAAAGAATTAGATTCATCACTGAAGAGTATGTTCCGCAAAAAATCAAGAATAATGATTTCTTGCCGTAAATAAAAGTAGAATTTGTTATAACTTGATTTGAATATTTCTGAATTTTTTGCTGCACTCAATTGCCAATTTATATTGAAATAATGCACTTGGTTTGTTAGCAATATTGATTTTTGCTCTTTCACGCCATTCATTGCTATTATAATATTTTTCGTAAAGCACGCGTTGCCATTTTGCAATTTCTTCTTTTGAAACAAAATTATTTTTTACAACTTGAGTTGAACAATCATAATCACTTGGATTAAATGAAATTATTTTATTTTCTTTTTTTAGTTTTTCGTGCAAAGGAGTTCCAATAAAAGCAGTAATTAATGAAATGTAAATTGTTTCGGGTTGAATTATTTTCAATAATTCAAGCCATTCATTAATTATTTCTTGAGAGTCATCAGGATAACCTAAAATCACGCCTGCAACAATATACAATCCAATTTCGTGAGTTAATTCAAAACAAGAAATAATGTCATTAATTACATAAGGTTTATGCATTTTTTTTAATGCTTCATTATTAACACCGTCAATTCCATAAAAAATTGATGAACAACCAGCTTGTTTCATTTTTTCAAGCAATTCTTTGTTAACTTCTTTTACATTACCAAAAGCGCGCCATTTTACATTTAATTTTCTTTTAATTAATTCATCACAGATTTCAATTAAACGTTTTTTATTTAATGTCAAGTCTTCATCACGAAAATCAATTTGATTAACCCCATATTTTTTTGAAAGCAATTCAATTTCATCAACAACGTTTTTTGGACTTCTGAAAAAAACTCCTTTTGAATAAAGAATTGGAGTACAACAAAAATCACAATTATAACAACAACCACGTGAAGTGTAAACTGAAGCATACTTTGTTTTTTCTTCAAATTCATGTTCTCCAACTGAATATGACAAATATTTTTCCATTGGCAATGAATTTCTTGAAGGAAAAGGTAATTCATCAAGGCCAGTAATTCTTTGAGCCGGAATAAAATTATTGAAATTCTTTTTTGAAATAATGCCAGGAAAATTAATTTCAGAATTATTTTTTTCTAATTCAGTAACTAAATGCAATAATGAAAACTCGCCTTCACCCACAACAACATAATCAATTGATTTTTCAAAAACAATTTCTTTAACTAAACTTGGATGATAACCCCCAAAAACAATTGTTAATTTAGGATTTGATTTTTTTAATGCATTTGCAAGAAAAAGACTATTATTGTAATTAACTGACAGGCACGAAAAACCAATTACGTCTGGCTCAAAATCCAAAATTTCTTTCAAAAAAACTTCATTTGAAGTGTCTAATTGCTGAAAAACTCGCGCTTGAAAACCATTTTTTTCAAGTACTGCTGAAATAAAACATAAGCCCAATGGCTCAAGAATTCGCGGAATTTGATACAACATTCTTTGAATTCCTTTTTCTGATGTTGCCTCAATTAAAGCAATTCTTAATTTATGTGCAGGCATAAATCATTAAAAATACAATTAGTTTTTAAGCTTAAAAAAAGCTTAAATTATACTTAATACAAAAAAATTATTTTAATTTCTTTTTTTGTTTGGGTAAATCAAGATAATTTTGTTTTGTGATTATTGACTTGCCGGTTTCTTTTTCAAGTTCTTTGCGCGCGTTGCCTGCGATTTCACCGCCTCTTTTTGCTGATGACTTGCATTCATTAAGTCCTTTTGAATTTCTTGTTGTTGTAATGTCAGTGGTTGCTTTTTCGCCTAACATTGAAAAAATCAATTCCCATTCAGTCATATGATCACGCAAATTTTGATTATGTTTTTTTAATTCTTTAAAATCCTTGTATTCAGGCACTGTTTTGTCAAAAGTTGCTTTACTTATTTCATTTGTCAAGATTGCAAATTCAGTTTCCTTTTGAATTTCGCGATTTTTCCATTCATCAGTTAATTCCTGTCGAATTGCAATGCCCCTTAATCTTTTTTCAATCCATTCTTTTGAATAGCCTTTTAATTCATAATATCTTTTCACGCGATCTTGAGCTAATTCAGGGTTTTCAATTTCTTTTATTCTTTCATAACCTGTTTTTGCCAACCAAAGCTTGAATGGCTCGGCTTTTTTACTTGGAATTGACTGAATCAAACGAAAAGCTCCTTCGGTATTTGTACAATTCATTTTCTGCAAACCACCCCGAGTCATTATTAAAAGGGGGGTGGCAATTTGCCCCCACCCTTGGGCAAGTCCTTCATCTCGCCTTCGCATGTCTTTTAAATAACCTTCAGGGTCTTTTGAATCAGTTAATGCCTCAACAATGTCAACAACTGAAAACCACCATTCTTCATTATGCCAGGCTTTACGAATTTGCTTTCCTTCAAAAATTGCAAGTGCGCCACCTGTTTGAGCCACACTAGTTTGCAAATTAGTTTCTTGCGCATTAATTTCATTTGAAGTAGATTCATCAATTATGTTTTTTTCTTGTACCATGACTTAACCAGATTGATTGCTTTTAAAATGCTTTGGGAAGCATTTTTCCGCACTAAACTAAATGGACTTTTTTGCAATAAATATATTTTTTCAATAACTACTTGCAGTTGTACGATTTTATCGTACACTTCAATTAACAAAATATTTTATAATTAATTAGCGTGTTTCAAGTAAAGCTCGCAAGCTTCTTTTAAATTAGCAAGTGATTTTTCAACAGTTTTGCCTTGACTTGCAATGCCTAATTTCATGCAGTGTGCAACAAATAGATTATCTTCTTTTTCAACAACTGCAACAAACTCAACCATTACATCACCAATGAAATAACAACCAACTTCAATTTAAATATTCTGACTGCAAGAAAGTATTTTCATTGCTTTTAAAATGCTTTGGAAAGCATTTTTCCGCACTCAAACTAAACTCGATTTTTGCAATAAAAGAATATTTAAATTGAACAAATAACAAGTAGTAAATGGATCCTCAAAAATTTGATGTTTTTTTCAATAAACTTGCTGCAACAATTAAGCTATCAGATATTTACGCAAAAGAAGCTAATTCAAAAACAAATAAAAAAATAATTGACTTAAATAAGCCTCTTTTTGATGCACTTGATTTATTTGAAAATCAAGAAGAATTATTTATTAGCGACAAATTATCAGTAAAAAGAACTCAATTAATGAATCATCCATTCAAAGTATTATTTTACTTGTTAATAATTCAAATTGAATATCAATTATATAAAATTCAAAAAGAAAATGAACCAAGCAAAAAAGAAAAATTGCAAATTCTTACATTCAATGAATTAATCAAAGGATTTCTTGACAATAAAGAATTAATGCAAAAACAAGTGATTTACAAATCAAAAAAAGAATTTAAGGAAGATTTGAAAGCAATTAGTTCATTCAGGAATATTATCATGCATTCAAACAGAAAAATGCAGTTATCCTTGGAATACAAAACAATAATTAAAAGAAAACAACAATTAATGAAATTAATTAATGCATTAAATGAAATAAGAAAAGCAATTGAAGCTAAATGAAAAGCATAAATACCTGAAACAACTATTTTTTGTAATATGAATGAACTTGACTGCTTTTTCAAACCAAAAAGCGTTGCAATAATTGGAGCAAGCCGCAATCCATCAAAACCAGGGCACGCGATTTTACAAAGCTTAATTAACGCGCAATTTGCAGGCAAAATTTATCCAATTAATCCAAATGCAACCTCGATTCTTGGAATAAAATGTTGGTCAGGCATTTCAGAAATAAAAGAAGAAATTGAATTAGTTGTGATTGTGATTCCTGCTCCTTTAGTTGCAAAAGAAATTGAGAATTGCGCAAAGAAAAAAGTAAAAAGCATAATAATAATTTCTGGTGGATTTGACGAAACAGGAAATGCAAGTGAAACAGAAAAAATAAAAAAAATACTTGCGAAAAACAAAGTGCGAGTGATTGGCCCAAATTGTCTTGGAACAATGAATTTACAGAATAGATTTGATTTAATTTTCACTCCAGCAAATAGAATGGAACGCCCGCTTCCAGGAAAAATTTCTTTTATTAGCCAGTCAGGCGCGCTTGGCGAAGCATTAATTGATTGGATGGCAAGCAAAAAAATCGGCTTGGCAAAATTTGCAAGCTATGGAAATGCAATTGATGTAAATGAAACTGACTTGATTGAATACTTGGGAAACGATAATGAAACAAAAATAATTTGCTGTTATTTTGAAGGCTTGAAAAACGGAAAAAAATTTATTGAAATTGCAAAAAAAGTTGCTGAAAAAAAACCAATTTTGGTTTTAAAAGGTGGCAAAAGCATTGAAGGACAAAATGCAATTAAAAGTCATACTGCAGCATTAGCAGGAAATAACGAGGTTTTTAATTCTGCATTAAAACAAGCTGGCTTGATTCAAGTGCACGATATTCAAGAAATGTTTGACACTGCAAGAGTAATTTTAAATGAACCCTTGATTAAAGGCAAAAAAGTTCAAGTCATTACAAATGGCGGCGGTTATGGAATTTTAAGCGTGGATGCAATCAAGGAAAACAAACTTGATTTGACTGTTTTGAATGACAAGCAAAAAAATGAATTGAAAAAAAATTTTAGAAGCCACGTGATTATTGGCAATCCAATTGATTTGACTGGTGATTCAACAAGCAAGGATTTTGAAATT
>Ga0074195_1004860_pt1 | contig 10642 bp, 12 predicted proteins | sample EPASupsiteHSE623_FD_64525 | JGI IMG/M metagenome (GOLD analysis project Ga0074195, IMG submission 64525) | Bioremediated contaminated groundwater from EPA Superfund site, New Mexico - Sample HSE6-23 | ecosystem: Environmental > Aquatic > Deep subsurface > Groundwater > Contaminated ... | reverse complement strand
AAAATCTAAATGATTTTATTTAAAATCTTTTAAAATAATTATATTTCATTTTTTCTATTTCTATTTTTTTATTGTTGTTATGTCATCAGACTGCATTTATTTTTTATAATGTATTTTTAATTGTTTTGTGTTTGTTTTTATTTTAGAGTTGATTTAATTGATTGATTCGGTTAATAACAAAATTTACAATGGCTTTCAAAATAATTATTTTGTTTTTTCAAAAGACCGGATAAATAAAACAGTTTCTTTTTTTAAAAATCAACAAGGTAATTTACTTGACATTGGTTGTGGTGATGGTTACATTGCTGATTTAATTTCAAATCAAACTAGTTTGAAACCATTTGGAATTGACTTAAATAAAAAAAATGTGTTGCTTGCGAAAAAAAAAGGGGTTGTTGCAAAACAATGCAATATTTCAAATCAAAAAATTCCTTTCAAAAAAAACTTTTTTGATTGCGTGCTTGCTGGCGAAATTCTTGAACACATTTATGAACCTGAAAATCTTTTGCTTGAAGCAAATCGTGTTTTGAAATCAAATGGCATTCTTGTTGTTTCAACGCCTAATATTGCTTCATGGTATAATCGTGGTTTATTATTGGCTGGAAAGTTTCCACAGTGGATTGAATCGGGTTCAAAAAAAAATTATGGTCAGAAATACAGTTGTGTTTACGGGCATGTTAAGGCATTTAATAAAACTGCTTTGCATCAGATTCTTGCTGAAACTGGTTTTGAGGTTCTTGAAGTCAAGGGTAGTTCAATTAATCCGCAGGTATTTGCAAAATCAACTCAACAAGTAATTGGCACAAAGATTTTTTGTGTTGCAGAAAAAGTTTTTGGCTTGCGCTCTAGTTTAGCAAGTAATTTAATTGTTCTTGCGCGAAAAAAATAACTTTCATTATTTTAAATGTCTTTTTTTATAAAGCAAATTATTTTAATTAATTCCTTTCTTTATTAATTAGTATTTATGGCAAATGATTGTTTGTTCTGCAAAATAATTTCGAATGAGATTCCTTCAAGTAAAATCTATGAAGATTCTCAAGTGCTTGTTTTTCTTGATATTAATCCAGTTAATTTCGGTCATTGCTTGATTGTTCCAAAAAAACATTCTGAAACATTACTTGATTGTGATGAAAAAGAGCTTTTTGAATTAATCAGGATTTCAAAAAAAGTCGCGCTTGCTTTGAAAACCAGTTTAAATTGCGATGGAATTAATTTAATTCAAAATAATTTCAAAGCGTCAGGACAAGTGATTTTTCACACGCATTTTCATTTAATTCCACGATTTGAAAATGATGGTTTTCGTTTGCTTCCGCGAACAAAACAATATTCTGGCTGCGAAAAAGATGCTTTTGCAGAAAAAATAAAATCTTTTTTAAAATAATTTTTTTTATTGTGCAGCTGTAGTCTAGTGGTAGGATTCAAGCTTCCCAACAACCGCAAAATCGGTTGACGCTTTGTGCGTCACACTGTCTAAAGGCAGTGTATTAGCATTAGTGATTATGGTTGGGAATTAGCTTGAGACCCTGGTTCAAATCCCGGCGGTTGCAATACTATTTTAAGCTCTTAAGTTATTATTAATTTGATTTGCATGAAATCAAAAAATAAAGTTTATTGGAATGCGTTTGATGAAATGGTGCAAGTAAGCATTTGTCGAAATACAGTTGAACTTCCTTTACTTCTTTCAATTACTGATTTTGAAAATAAGCAAGTGCTTGATGCTGGCGCTGGAAATGGAAGAGTCGCTCTTAAAATGCAGGGCTTTGCTGACAAAATAACTTGCTTTGAAAAAAATTCTGTTGCATTAGCTCAATTAAAAAAATCAATTAAAAAACTTGGTTTAAACAAGAAAATTAAAACAAAAAAAGGCAAATTAGAAAAAATTTCTTTGAAAAGAAATGCTTTTGATATTACTTATTCGCTTTGGACTCTTTATCACGCTCACGAAAACTGGCAAAGAGTTTTGAATGAATTAAATAAAGTCACTAAAAAACAAGGGGTTGTAATTGTTTGTTTTGCAACCGAGAAATTTTCAATGGCTGAACTTGAATCTCTTGTTAAAGAAAATGAACTTGAAAAAAGAAAACAATTTGTTCTTGATGTACTGCATTACTTCAATAAATTAAATGGCAATGCCTTCATTAACAAAGCACGACTTCCATTTTATTTCAAAAATGCAGACAAGTGTTTTAAAATTTTAAGTGAAACTTTCTTACCAAACCCTTTGACTGAAGAGCAAAAAGCAAATTTAATGAATTTCATTAACAGTAAGTCAAGTAAGAAAGGAGTTTTTCTTGACCAAGAAGTTGCCTTCATTTATTCCACAAAAAAATGATTTTTCATGAAACTAATTTCTTGGAATATCAATGGAATTAATTCTTGTTTGAACAAAGGCTTGCTTGATTTTATTAAAAAAGAAAACGCGGATTTTTATTGTTTTCAGGAAATTAAAGCAAGTCAAGAAAAAATTGATAAATTACTTCCTGAAATAAAAGATTATAATTCATATTATTTGTTTGCAGAAAAAAAAGGTTATTCTGGAGTTTCAATTCATTCAAAAGAAAAACCCTTGACAGTAAATTACGGCATTGGAAATAGTGCAATTGACTGTGAAGGCCGCGTTCTTTCACTTGAATTTGAAAATTTTCATTTAGTTAATGCTTATTTTCCACATTCACATCGTGAATTAAAAAGACTTGATTTTAAATTAGATTTTAATTTAGCTTTTGAAAAGCACTGCGCTAAATTAGAAAAAATAAAGCCTGTGATTATTGCCTCTGATTTTAATGTAGCGCACAAAGAAATTGATTTGGTTAATCCAAAACAAAATGAATTTACTGCAAGTTTTACAATTCAAGAAAGAACTTGGTTTGATAATTTTCTAAAACAAGGTTTTATTGATGCATTTCGCGAATTTAATTCAAATCCAGGGCAATACACTTGGTGGTCGTATTGTTTTCAATCACGACGAAGAAATGTTGGTTGGCGAATTGATTATTTTGTTGCAAGCCAGAAATTAAAAAACAAATTAATTGACAGCAAGATTTTGCCTTGCGTTCTTGGTTCAGATCATTGTCCAATTAGTCTTGAAGTGAAAATTTAATTTAAGTTAGTTTTTCATAAAAACAAGCTTTTTAAGCTTTATTAACCTATTATTAATCAGTTATTAAGGTGATTTTTGTTGAAAATGCTTACTGTGCAGGTTAATGATTCATTAGCAAAGGCAATTGATGATTTAATCAAGGCAGACAAACTTTATGGTTCACGAAGCGAATTTTTGAAAGACGCCATTAGAAAAAATTTGTTGTATGTTCTTGATTTTCAGGAAAAATTAAAAACAAATCCTTCTTTGAAAAAAATTCACGATGACGCAGAAAAACTTGCGCTGACTTCAAAACAAAGGGGTTTTACGGGTAAAGTGCCTTCAAAAGATGAAATGACTAAATGGGCAATTGAATCTGATTTAAAAAAAGGATTTATTTCAAAAAAAGAAGCAAAGGCTCTTCTGCAAGAATTAAATCTTGCGTGATTTCAAAATCTTTTTTATTAAAAGTGACTATGCAATCGCATTTTGCTTTAATTGCAAGCGCAATGTGCCAAGCATCACTTCGATGCACTCCGCGTCTGCAAAAGAATTTAACTTTTTCAATATCTTGTTTTTCTTTATTTATAAATTCAATTTTAATTTGTTTTTTTTCAAATAATTCAATTACATCATTTTTTGAATTAAATGAAATTTTTTGGATTTCTTCAAGTGTGTGGTCTGATAAAACAATTGTGCAATTTAATTCTTTTGCTTTTTCAATAAATTGTTCTGCCTCAATAAATAACGGTCTTAAGTTAGAATCAAGTTCTCGGTTCACTAACGAAATGAAAACATTTGAATCAAGATAAAGTCTTTTCATTAAAAAAGCTTGTTTGCATTGCTTTAAAAACAAAAAAACAATTCGTTGATTGTCTTGTCAATAAAAGTTTATAAATTCAAAATTATCTTTTCAAATCCTTGAATTTAATTGAATGTTGCTCGTCAGCACTTGCCCAATTTTCTAATTCAGTTTCGTGAATCAAGATTGTGACTGCCTGCGCAGGAATTCCTTGTTTAACAAAAACTTCAGTGATTTCTTTCATCAACAAAGGTTTTTGTTCTTTTTTCAATGGCCAGGTTTCAATTGAAATAATTGGCATTATTAATCAACTCCTTTTTTTGTTTTAATAATTTTAATGTAATTAATTTAATGTGATAATTGAAAATATTAATTAATGCATTACAAATAATCAAATAACAAAATAGTGTTTGTTTCTTTATGATAAAATCTATTAACGCGGTGATAATCCAGTCCATGTAAATTAGCTTTAAATAACTTAGTTGAATACTTGTCTAAGGTTTTGTCAATTTTTGGTTGTATTGCTAAAATTTTTTCTGAAATGCCTGGCGAAGTTTTCCCCATTCCAGGCAATTGAATTATTTCACGCCCTTCATAAAAATCAGTAACTAACCATTTATTATAAACCAAATGTGGCTTAATTAGTTGAATATTAACTTTGGCTATTTGGTAATTTATTTTATTTAATTCATTTTCAAGCAAATTAAATTTTTTATTTGCATCTTGTAATTCAAATTGTTTTGCGTGTTTTACAAAAAAAGTTTTGTTGTTAAGTTCAACTTTAAATAACCTTTCTGGGTTAGCGCCTAAATAATGTCCGGTTGCCTCACCACGTGTAACTTTGAGATTTGCCGCAATAACATTTATTTCTACTTTTTCAGAGTTTTCAAGCTCTTTGATTAATTCAAAAGCACGACTTAACGCGCCTTTATTTTGTCGCACAAAAGTTTTGAAATTATTTGAATATAAAAGAGTTCTTCGTTTAGTTTGTTTTGATTTAAACCCCTGTAAGTTAATTTTGTTTTGTGCCAGTGCAGGTTTTTTTCTCTTGCTGAACAAATTTTTCCAAAAGCGTTTAATCATAAAATAATTTCCTTTGAATTAGTTTATATTAATTTGTTTTACTTTTTTTCGTGATTTGCTTTGTTGCTAATGAAGTAATCTAACACTTTTCAATAATTTGCCAGTGAATGCATCAATCCAGATTTTTCTTTTTCCTTGCTTGCTTGAAATCATTGCTTGATAAGCAGGCAAGTAAATTTTTTCAGTAGAACTTATTTTTGCTTTAGGCCATAACACATTTAAAATTGAATTTAAATTGTCTTCAGAAAAACGTTCGTTAATCAAATTAGTTGCATCAAAACTGACTTTCGCAATTTTACTGTTCAAGCTTGACAATAAAATGTCACGCGAACTTGGCAATTCAATATTTGTATTCAAATAAAAAAATTCTTTTCTTTCCTTGAATTCACGCTTGACTAATTTTTTTGAGGCTAACTCACGCAATGCATTCTTGATTTTAACTGAATTAAAATCAGTTTCACGAATTAATTCTTGAATTCCACTTCCTTTCTTCGAAATTGATAATAAAATTTTTGATTCAACTGCATTCAAGTCAAATAACAAACTCAAACCATTACTTTCAATTAATTTATTTTCCTTGAAATGAATAAATTCGCCAGTCAAGGAATTAATGAATGCAATTGCATTAACTGATTCATTCTTGAAACTTGAATCAAAAGTTAATTTGAAAACCGGAATCCACACAAGATTAATTTCGCTTAATTTTTCTTGTTCGCCAAGAACTCCAAGCAAGCTTTTTCTTAATTGCTTTTCAATTAATGAATTAGCTTCAATTTTATTTACTTTAATTGGTAAGCCAAGTAATGATTTTTCAGGTGCAATTTGATTTGCTTGATTTTGTTTTCCCGAACCAATTATGCCTTGTTGATTTGTTGTTTTGTCTTCTGTTGTATTTTCTTCTTTAATTAATGAAGCATCTTCCTTGCCTTCAACTAAAAAATCTGTTAATGCAAGTTGATTTAATGCAACATACTCTGGATTCAAGACGCAATTTTTTGTTTCAAGAAAATCAAGCACTGCACTTAATTTTGTTTTTGCTTTGTATTTTACATTCATTATTTCAACTAAACTTGAAATTGCCTTGATTGGCACGACTTTTTCATTCTCGACTTTCTTGAATGAAATTTCGTTTAAAATATTATTAATTTGTTCTTGAGTCAAGCTTGATTCAATTTCAACTGTTTCAGCCTCTCTTCCCTCGTGCTGTGACATTCTTGGTCTGATTGTGATTATAAACGCTCGACTTGTTTCATCTGCGCGGTCAGCTAAAAGCGCGGTTCCAATTTCAATTGTCTTAACAAAATCAGGTTGCTTGAAAGGAGCGGGCATTATTGCAGGCACTCTTCGCAAAACTGCTTTAATATCATCATCAAAAACTAATTTATGCGCTAACAAAATATCAATCTGACTTAATACTTTTGAATTAATTGCGCTTGGTTGCTGGGTTGCAAAAACAAGTGAACAGCCTGGTCTTCGTCCTTGTTTTACATATTCAATTAATGCATCAGTTGCGGCAGTCTTTGAATTTCCTGCTGGCATTAAAGTATGTGCTTCATCAATAAACAACCAAGTTGGTGGAATGCTCATTTCAAGTAAAGTATTTGAGTCAATTTCCATTTTCTTGACTGCCTCTTGCCTTGTTGAAATTTTTCTTGCCGCCAATAAACGGCGTGCAAGAACTCCAATTACAAGCGCGGTTACATTATCATCCAAAAAACTTGTGTCAATTACAGTTAATTGATTTTCTCGACTGAATTTTGTTAATGGAGTGCCTTCTTTACTAAAAATTCCCCATGATTTTGCGGCCTCAAGTCTTGAGGTTAGTGCTCTAACCGAATCTTGTTTGAAACCGCGTTCTTTTGAGTTTAATTCAGCGTCAGTTTCAAGACAATGCACCATATCATCAATGTCATACTCGCGTCTGAATCCTTTAATGTACTTGCCTTCTTTTGAAGTGTATCCAGTCTCTAATTTGTTCAAGCATTTTTCAAGAAGCAATCCAGTTGGACTGAATCTGTCAATTGAAAAAGTCAATGCCCAGTCCTCTGAAGTCAATAAACTTGGTTGAATTGAAAATGTTGAATCAAAAGTTTCTTTAGGCACTTTTTTTTTCATTCCGTCTGGAATAAAAACTTTTAAATTAGATAATCCTTGTGGCAACAATCCCCATTCAGCAAGTGATTTAATTTCGCGTTCTTCTTTATTGGGATATTTCATTGACCAAAAAACTCCAACTGGGTCAACTACAATCACGCCAACATTAGGATTTTTTAATGCAAGTTCTTCTGCCATTACTCCAATTGCGTAAGATTTTCCACTGCCTCTTGCCCCACAAATGAAAATTGCGTGTGGAGTTAAACTGTCAAGTAAGACTTGGCTTTGACTGACTGGTTCATTTATTTTTCCAATGTAAAGTCCAGCGTCACAACCGTATTTTTGATAAAGTCCTTTTTTGCGTCCAATAAAAACCGCGTCGCTTGCTTCATCAGTTAATAAAGTAAGTTTTTCTTTTACTTCAATTGTCATAGGTATAACAAAGTCAACTTACTATTTAAATTTTAGTAAAGCAAATTTTAGCCCAATATTTCTTCTATAAATGATTTTATTATTTTTTTATTTTAAATTATTTTAATTGAATAAGTTTGGATTTTTGAGGGAAAGGTTTTTAAACATCAGAATATTTATTTTCTTGGAATATTTTTTTTGGTTTTCCAAGAAATTTTTTAAAAAGGTTTCCAGAAGGTTTTTTTTAATGAGTTTAGTTTCACTTTCATTTGGTAATAATTCAAGTGCAATCAAAGGTCCTAGTTTTAAGGAAAAAACAGTTCAAGGTGATGGTCCTCAAGAAGCTCCTCGTGTTTTAAATCCGCATAGAATTGACACTAGCTTGGAAAACAAAATAATGATTGTAAAGCCAGACCAGTTTTATGGTCAAGATGAAGTTGTTTTAATTGCGCGTGTTCTTGAAGGTGCAGTAGTTCCTGGAATGAAAGGCATTACCACTGGAAAAGAATTTGAAGTCACTTTAGTTGAAAGCAAAATCGGCAATATTGCAAAAAAAGGTTTGCTTGCAACAATTACAGTTCAAGGCGTTAATATTTTCAAGGAATCTTTCGAGCCAAATCAAGAAATTGTTTTAACTCTTGCAAAATAAATTGAATTATTTTTTATTTTTCGCGAACCATTTCTTTTAAATATTTGAATTACTTTATTCTTAATTGATTTTATGCCTGCATTTGCAATTTTACAACAAAGTGTAATTGTTTTGGTTTTACCCACAATTATTTTGGCGCTAGCTTTTGTATTCAAGAAATTTGAGTCAATTGTATCTGGTTCAAGTTATTGGAAAGGCAGTCATTCAAATTACTGGACATTGCTTTTAATCTGGTCTTTATTTTACTACTTTTTTGCTTTTGATTGTTATTTGAATCCAATTATTAATCAAACTTCGTGTTCAACAATGAATAATGTCTTGTTATTTATTTTCATGCCAATTGCATTGATTGCAGCAATTAAATGGGCTTTGCTTTCTCAAAAGCACTTGAAAGAAATCAAGGATTTAAAATCGAAAGTAGATAATCAATAATGCACTTAAATAATTAAACTAGCCAAGCACTATTTTAAAATTCGAAAATCAAAAATAGTTTTTTTCTTTTTTTAGCTTGTTTTTGTTAATGTCACATCATCAATATAAATTATTGAATTTGCTTTTGTTGGACTAAACAAAACATAAACTGGATTTATTTTGCTTAATACAAGTGTTTTTTCTTTTAATGTCCAGTCAGTTGATGAACCGGGAAGTGTTTCAATTATGTTTGTGGGGCAAACAGTTTTGTCAGGGCAACCGAATGTCAATTTAACTTCATCTGATGCTCCAGCTGTTTTATAATAAAATTTTAAAGTGTAAGTGCCTATTGGCAATTGAGCTGTTGTTTCACCATCAGTTCCTTCATTTACAAAAACTGAACCTTCTGGCTTAGTTCCGGCAGTTATTTTCAACGAAGAAGCACCACTTCTTTTTGCATCACCATTAATTACATATGTTGCAGTTCCTAAATCACCGCCAATTTCCCAAGACAGTAAATCTCCTGTAGTATATCCTACATTGCCTTGGATTTCAAAATCTCCATTTGAAATTAAATTATCAACACGGTCAATTCTAACATCATCAACATAAATTATTTTGTCTGCAGGAACAGTTTTTGCTGGAGGAGTGGGTGTGAGGAAGAAGTTTAAATAAACTTTACTTGCTTGATTTAAAACAAGTATTTTAGAAACTTTTTTCCAAACCGCAGTTAATGGATCGCCTTTACTTAAAGTATTTACTGAAATATTATTTGCGGTGCAAGCTCCTGCAGTAATACAAAAAGTTTCCATAGTTACTGCAATTGGAGTAGTTCCTGAAGTAGCAGAATTTTTAATATATCCACTTACCATGTAAGTTCCTGCTTGTAATTCAACTGTTTCCCTTACTCTATCAGCTTCAGCATAATTAATTGAACCCTCTAATGGATTATTTAGATTTAATCCATAAATACCATTTCTTTTTGCAATTGCATTTATTTGCCAAACAGAATCCCAGGTTCCGCCACCTTCCCAATGAATTTCAGTTCCAGTGTCATAACCAATATTGCCACCTGCTTCGAAATTGCCGTTTTTGATTATTGGACTAACCGTGATTTTTTTTGTTATTGTTTTAGGATTAAAACCTTGCGCATTTACTGTTAAACTTACGACTTTTCCTGCAGCAGTTGTTTCTGCAGTATACGAATGAGTTTTTGTGATTTCTTCAGTGTCACTTGCAAAAACACCATTTTCTTTTGTTGACCCATCGCCATAATCAAGAGCATAATTTCCTTTTGTTCCGCTGATTTTAAATTCAACTAATTTTTTTTGATAAACTGCAACTGAGTCACCAGTTGGACTAACAAAACTTGCAATTGCATCAGGGAGTGTAACTGTAAAATCAATTGTTGCTGAAGAATTATCCTCGATTTTAACTGGTTTAAGTGTAGTACCGGTTAAATTAGTTGCTCCAACAATTTGAACAGTATAATCACCACTAGTAGTAATCTGTTTGTCAGTGAATTCATAATTTCCCTGAACATTAGTTGTTGTTGTTGCAGTAGGAATATCAGATGATGGGTTAATTGTTGTTTTTGTACCTACATATAAATTAATTGTTGCACCAGCAATAGGGGTTGTACCTGACATCACTGAACCAGAAAGCATTGGCTTTTCAAACATTCCAAAAAAACCGCCTAAACGAGTTTCACTTTCTTCTTGAGTTTGTGAAGTCATGCCAGTCAATAAGACAATTACAATTACCGCAACCATTACTGCAGCGCCAATTAAAATCAAGTATTCAAGCGAACCTTGTCCTTTATTGTTCTTATTAAATAGCATGCAAAATCAAAGTAATTTCAGGTATTTAAACCTAATGTTTTAGTAAAATCAAACTATGTTTTGTTGCTTAAAATTCAAATCGCGGATTGTTGCCTGAAAATTTCTTTCACACCATCAAATTTAGAAATTTTTTCTTTAAGTAAATCAAATTGCTGCAAATTCTTTGTTGTGATTGCAAAATCAATTTGCAATAAACCATCTCTTGTTGTTTTTGCATTAGTCTTGCTAATCTTGATTTTCAAATTAGTTAAGCAAGACAAAATTTCTTGCAA
>Ga0074195_1004858_pt1 | contig 10646 bp, 8 predicted proteins | sample EPASupsiteHSE623_FD_64525 | JGI IMG/M metagenome (GOLD analysis project Ga0074195, IMG submission 64525) | Bioremediated contaminated groundwater from EPA Superfund site, New Mexico - Sample HSE6-23 | ecosystem: Environmental > Aquatic > Deep subsurface > Groundwater > Contaminated ... | reverse complement strand
AAAAAGAATTGAAAAAAGTTGAAGTTGAAGCAGAATTAAAAACAAAATTCACACCTGAAGACTGGGATGGGTTCAAAGAAATGATGAGTAAATCAAACATTCAGGATAAAGAATTAATCTTACGCGTACTTTCTATGTACACCGATCCTGAAGTTCGTGAACGCGAAATCAAAAATCTTTCAAACGCCTTCACCGGAGTTGCCAGCGAAATTTTACCACAATTACGTCGTTCAAAATTCACTACCAGCATCGATCTGATCGGTAAATCTGACGAAGAAATTGCTGCCCTAGCTGATTCTGATCCTTCAAAACTGAACCCGGCAGAATTACTTTACGCTGCTACTTTAACCAAGGACCTGAATAAACAACTGGCTATCTACAATTCGTTCATGAAAATTTATTCGAACGACTGGAGAGGTTACAATAATGCCGGTATGGTTTTGGTAAAACAACAAAAAGCTGCCGATGCTAAAAGTTTGTTCGAAAAAGCTGAAAAACTGAATAACAATGAGCCAATTATTAAAAATAACCTGGGCGTTTGCGCTTTGAAAGAAGGCGATTTAGCTAAAGCTGAAACATACTTTGGTGCTGCTTCTGGCGCTGGCGATGCTGTAAATAACAACCTGGGTATTTTAAGTATCATCAAAGGTGATTACAACAAAGCAGTTAAATATTTTGGCGACTCTGATTCACCAAACACTGGTTTGGCTAAAATTCTGGCCGGCGACAACAATGGCGCATTAAAATCGTTGGAAGGTTGCACCTGGGAAGGTTGCTACTGGAAGGAATACTTCAAAGCAGTTGTTGGTGCCCGTACGGCTAAAGAAAACCTGATGTACGAAAGCCTTGCTACAGCTATTAAAATGAAACCTGAATTGAAAAAAACAGCAGCTACCGATATGGAGTTTGCTAAATACTTCAACGAAGCTAAATTCAAAGAAATCGTAAAATAATCGGAAACTGATTATAACTGACAAGAGCGATCCTTACGGGTCGCTCTTTTTTTATCTGGAATCCGGTCAAAAAAAGCCCAACGTTTCCCATTACAGGATAACGACAAATAGCAGCTTTTTTTTGTTCATTCAACCGATCTTTACTTTACGCTGGGAAACACAGACAATCACAGGCAAGTAGCTTCCTACATCCCGGAACCAGAACACCATATAAAAACTTTTTGCTTAGACTTTCATTCAAACATTAATTGGGTGCTCTTTGTTAATGCATAAACACAATAGGAGTACCACAATTAATTCGACGCAAAATGGGAACAACAGACCAAATTATGCCTTCTTCGCCCGATTGCGAAATTGTATCGACCCGAATTTTTAACCATTCCAGAAACCTGGTTTTTAATGCTTGGACCGATCCGGACCATCTGAAAAATTGGTGGGGGCCACAAGGTTTTACCAATACATTCCATGAATTCGACTTGCGACCAGGAGGCAAATGGAGTTTTACTATGCACGGACCCGATGGAGTAAACTATCCCAACGAAAGTATCTTTGTAAAAATTGAAGAACCCAAACTACTTGTATGGAATCACCTGTCTAGTCCGGAATTTCAGATTGTTGCCCTCTTCGAAGAGCCTTCGGAAAACAAGACAAAAGTTACTTTTAAAATGATTTTCCGTACTCCCGAAGCTTGTGCCCGGGTAAAAATTTACGCTGTCGATAAAAACGAGGAAAACTTCGACCGGCTGGAAACAGAACTTCAGCGAGACGATTTTATTTACACCTAAATGTAGATTCATACCAATCAGCTATAAATTAATGATTTACCCTATTAAGAACATCGGCTATACCGATTCGTTGTTCGCCTGGGAATCAGTTAATTCTCCGGCAAATTCGTCTGACAAAGCAGGCTGCCTGTACGTTTTTACAAACGTTGCCTTTACCTGTTTCGAATAAACAAAATAGGGTATCCAAATGGCCGAACCAACAATGGTACGAACAAGTTCGTTTTGGTTTCCCAGGTCGCTGTTTAAAATAGCAGCGGAAACAATACTATCAAACACAATCCCGACAAGCACAAACACCCTGAAAAAAATATAAAGTTTGGGGAAGGTAACCCTTTTTTGTACCGATAAAACAATCAGAAAAACAGACAGTACAACAATCGATACATTGAACAGCAACTCAAAATAAAACAGAATCTCCATCGTCGCAGGCAAATCGGTACGCTGAGCCATGAAATTATCCCACAAACCAGCGGAGAAATACCCCGTATTAAAAATCTGGTAAGTAACCATTAACGGAGTGAAATACAGCCCAATGACTGGTAACAGAATCCAACCATAAAACTTCAGCGCCTGTTTCTCCGGATTGACATATCCAAAATCAGACTGATAAATAAACATTAAGATCCGGATAAGTAATAGAATGAAAACAATGGCAGTAACCACTGCCGTCCAATTAACTTTGCCGGATGTTTCAGCCGATACACCCCATTGGATAGTTTCGTCACATAAATCAGATAGCTTATCGTAATCTTTAAAATAGGGAACCAACTGGGCAACCAGAACATGGTCGCTTTTAGTAAAATAAGTGTAATTGATCGAATACTTATTTTCACTTTTCGTAATATAACTGGTTTTGGAAAAGGCAAAGGCTTCGTTTTCCAGCTTATTCGTTTTTCCAACAAAGCCAACTGCTTTATACTTGGGGAAATGCAGATTGATGGTGTAATCGACGTTCACCGGATAATACACCGACAAAGGCATTTTTCGGGCCTGATCTTTCGAATAACTCAAAAATTCATACAAATTATAGGGCACAACAGTTGAATACAGCTCAACCGAATCGGCACCACTGTGGGTCCATAAATCAGGAATAAGATATGATTCCTCCACTTTAAAAGAGTTCAAATCAGGAAAATCGGTGTACTGAAGGGCCGAATCGCTGGCCCATTTCAGACCTGAATAATAGCCACTGCAATAATTGAGATAGTTTTCACGAATTTCGGCAATGGGAGTACCGAGGTGGTAAACCCGTTTCGAATTGGCAAAATTGCCGTAAAAGACGGTTTCTACCTCATACCGAACCTCCGAAACACTATCGGTAAACCACAAATTTTCGCGGATTACAATCCGGTCGGTTTGCGATACCGGGATATCTTCCAGTCCATTCTGTTTCTCGTCGAGCACAAGTGCCTTCTGGTAATTGGGCAAACAAATCAGGGCCAAATTACCCCTTTGCTGATTCAATGTTGGATCGACCCAATAATCCTGACCATCCCAGTTAAATTTTACGATGACATGGTTGAATGCAAAAGGCGACGGAGCATAATCGCTCACTTTTCCCCGTTTGGCCGAATGCACATAAGCAGGCCAGGCCTCAATGCCTAGTTTGCGAAGCATAGAAACCAGCAGATACGATTTATCTTTACAGTCGCCAAAGCGGTTTCTCAAAACTTCTTCGGGTTGGTGAGGCTGATGCGAATGAATTCCGGTTTCCATTCCCAGGTAGCGAATTTCATCCTGAACAAACCGAATGGCTCCTAAAATTCCCTGCTCCGATTTGCCAAATTTACGTTCCTGCAAAAAAGCATCAAGTTGGTTGGCCGACAAGTCAACCGGAAAAAGGTTTCTACCCCATAATTTCACCTTATTCCAGTCACTGTACGAGCTGATTTCACATGCCGGATAAGCGTTGTACCACGAGGGAATATTGGCATCGGTAAAAACAGCGGCCTGATTTTTCAAGTCCCAGACCATCGATTTGATTTGCCCATTATCTTCCACAACAGGTTTCTGTCCGCCCTGAATTTCTTTTACAATCAATTTGGCATTTGATGGAACAAGCAACCGTTGATAATTATGCACCACCTCGCTTCCAAATCCCAAACTGGCGCTGTTATAAATCTGGTCTTTAAAAATCGGATTTTGACCTTTAATCGTATATTCATATTCAAGCACATCTCCTACCCGAACATCTTTCAGAATAACTACTGCCGACCAGGTTCCGTCGTAAATCAGGTAATCGGCATTTTTTTCATTGCGCATCAGTTCAATTTCATTTCGATTCAGGTGATTAATTTCCTGACCACCCCGATGAATGGCAATTTTGTTGATGTCAAGATGCTGGTAAGTCGGATCAAAACTGAACAAAAGCTGTGCATTATTCTGAACTCCCTGTTCATTATTCAAACGCAACGCATACCGGTAACAGGACTCTTTCTGCAGCTCATTTTCCTGCCAGTCAACCAGCAAATAGGTGGCATCTCCGCTGGTGGAATAATTCCGATCAGGCATTTCCAATGCAATTTTTGTTTTCCAGAAAGGTGTTTTCTCGATGCTGAATGAAGGAGTTTCTGCTGCAGACAAATGAACTTGTACAATCAGCAAAAAGCAAAATAAAAGTTGGTGAAACTTCATGATGTTGATTTGGGGCTTAGTTGTTTTTTACATCCTCATTTCCGGAATCCGGAGTATTAACTTCAACGAATACTATAGCTGGTTCGGTTCTTTCCGGTGCACAAATTTCCAGCTCGGGTTTCCGGTTACGAAATAAAAAGAAAACGACAGCGAGGCTGATTGCTTCGAAAATCAGACCCAGCAACGAACCTTCAAACCCAAAAGCGCCACCGTTCATCAGCGTATCAGCAGTCCGCGATTGTACAACTACCGACCAGGTATCCTGACCACTAACATGAAAACCAAAAACAGGGCCCTGAAAAAAGTTCCAGCTAAAGTGTAAAGCAATGGGAAACCAGAGGTTGCGGGTATAAATGTATGATAATCCTAAAATTAGTCCGGCAATAAAGATATTGGCCATACCTATCCAGCTAAAATTAGGATTGGCCAGGTGAAGTGCCGCAAAAAGTAAAGCAGAAATAACGAGCGAAAAGTACTTATTCCACGAATCCATGAAATTATTTAGCACGTAGCCCCGCATCAGTATTTCCTCTGAAAATGAGACACAAACAAACAGAAAGAAACTTAGGAACAAATTTGTCCAGTCGAATCTCACTTGTTCAATCCGGGTTTCGCCCAGTGCCAATAAGATAACAAATCCGAACAACATGATCATTGCACCAATAGCCAGGCCAACCAGTATATCTTTACTAAATCGTGGCATCTGATAACCAAGACTAATAAGACTTTTTTTATCGACTCGTATCCGAAATGTACCAATAATCAGAAAAGAGCCGAGCAGGCCCAAAAGCGTAATAATAAGTGTCTGGAAAAGAGATAACGTTGAATGATCCTGGCTCAGGCTAACTCCGGTAATGAGGCAGCCAAATCCCTGAGTGACAGCTAACGTAATAATATAAGGAATAATAATCAGGGCAACTCTTGCCCACCCCGGGAAACCTGATTTGTTATGCTGGTTCATAAAGACAACGAAAGTTAATTTAGAGCGAAAATCGAAAAACCTAAATTAACAAAATCAGATCATTCCATCATCATATTTTTAGCATAAAAATTGAGTAAACACCATAGATTATCGTTTTCATACCATCGAATAACTTCTACAAAAAATTCTTGTCCAGGTATTCCTGAAATTTGTCTTTGTACTGATCGCTCACCGGAATGTAGGTTTTGCCAAAAATGATCCGGCTACGCTCAATGGTATCAATGCGGTCGAGATTAACGATAAATGATCGATGAACCCGCATAAATTTATTTTCGGGTAATTTCTGCTCAAGCGATTTGATGGAATTGAGCGAGAGAATGGGTTTATCGTCGCCCGACGTATAAACTTTGATGTAATCTTTCAGTCCTTCAATATAAAGGATATCGTTAAAATTGATCCGCCTGATTTTGTACTCCGATTTCAGGAAAAGAAACTGGCTGTTGGCTTCGATAGACGGAAGTGCATTGGCTTCCAGTTCGGCCTGCTTTTTTGCTTTTTGCGCTGCCTTCAGGAATTCTTCATAACTGAACGGTTTTAGCAGATAATCAATAGCATTTAGTTTGAATCCTTCCAGCGCATATTTTTCGAAAGCTGTGGTGAAAATAATTTTGTGAGCTTCTTCCAGGCTCCGCGTAAATTCAATTCCGGTGAGATCGGGCATCTGGATGTCAACAAAAATCAGGTCGGCCGATTGTGACGAAAGAAAATCGATAGCATCCAACGGATTGTCGAACGAACCAACCAGCTCCAGAAAAGGCGTTTTCCTGATGTAATCGCCCACCAACCGCAGGGCGAGCGGTTCATCGTCTATGGCAATCGTTTTCAGCTTCATACCTTATTTTTTAATTTTTGTATCGAAAGTTCAACCAGAAAATCAGTCTCACTTTGTTCAGTCTTCAGCGCATGCTTACCGGGGAAAAGCAGGTTGAGCCTTTTACTTACATTTTCGAGTCCAATCCCTGAATGTTGTCCATTATCAGGTTGCGAACTTCGTCCCAGGCTATTCTGTGTTGAGAAAACAATTTGTTTATCATCCAACTCCATCCGAATAAAAATAAACGATGGCTCGCGATAGCTAACACCATGTTTAAATGCATTTTCAATAAAGGGAATAAACAATAACGGAGGAATATTAAAGTCATCGTAATATTCAGGGAAATCGATTAGCAAATTGACTTTAGAATTGAGCCGCAGTTTCATCAGGTCGATGTAATTGTTCATAAAGTCGATTTCGTGGCTCATCAGCGTTTCTCCATGCTCCGATTCGTAAAGCAGGTAACGCATCAGTTTCGACAGTTTCAGCACCGAATCCTGAGCTGTAGTCACATCAATACCAATCAGCGAATAAATGTTATTCAACGTATTAAAGAAAAAATGCGGACTCACCTGATTCTTCAGAAATGCCAGTTCCGAATTCAGTTTCTCTTTTTCCAGCTCCTTTTGCTTCTTCTCGTTCTCTTTCAATTTTTCCATCACGCCCAGACCGATGGCAAAACCAGATAACAACATCGAGGAAAGAAAATGGTTAAAAAAACCGAATGCTTTCATTGGAGGACGGAAATTCTCATCTTTTCCCGTTATACTTTTCAGCGCTTCCCTGAATTGCTCGTCGCGAATCGGATCAAAAAGGAAATGTTCCTCAATAAAATTAGTAATGAAATGAGTCGTAATGATTAAACCGATCAGAATCAACACATAGGTTAATTGTCTTTTCTGAAGAAAAAACCGGGGCACCAACCACAAATAACCGACATAAAAAATGACTCCTGCCGATAAAGTGTGGAGATAAAATTCATACATCCTGTGATTATTTCCACCACCAAATGCACTATTGAGATAGAGTGGAATTATTATAATGATAATCCAGGCGATAGCATGGAGTGTCACCATGATCTTTTTATCGGATATGGATAAGAATTTGGCCATTTGATGTGTTTTTTTCAAAGGTAATTATTTCAGAGCCTTTTTGTCAACCTAAAACCGTTTCCGGATTTTTCCGAATTCTAAATTTTGAGATTTCTTTTTTGATAAAATGCAAGCGTAGTAAAAATCCAATTACCAGAATGGTCAGGTATGGAATCCAGTCTCCATGTTCCAAAAGAGCAACATGCAAAACAGCCAGAATACCAGCCAGATAAGCAAACCGATGAAGTTTCTTCCATGATTTCCTCAGATATTTCATTGATCGGGTATTTGAAGTAATGGCTAATACCAGCATCACCAACGTTGCAATTAATCCCAAAATGAAGCCAACTTCCCCGAAAGTTTCCATCAATCCTTTGTCAATACAGAAAAACATAAAGTGGCAAGCAGCGTAGGCAAATGCGGTTATTCCTGCTGCCTGCCTGACCCATAATGATGGGTTCTTACCCGTTAGAATTGAAAATGGAGTCAGGCTTAGAATAACAACAATCCAGCGGATAGCCCATTCTCCGGTTTCCTTTACAGCAAGATGAGCACCAGTAACTTCGCGGGGCAGTTCTCCCGGTCGTCTTCCGGGCATGGTAAATGAGTCCATCGAAATCCAGGATTCAGCAGATCCCGAGAAATTAATATTGATCATACTCATTACTTCTATCAGGGGGAGTAATCCGATAATGACTACGGTGATCCATCCCCAGTTTTTCTTTATCCAGTTCATAATTAAAAATTTACAATTTAACCATTTACAATTTACCATTTGTTCTGCCCATCAAGACACAAAAATTGTCAATGGTAAATTAATGAATCGTCAATAATTCGTTTTATTCGTACCTCAACGCATCAATTGGGTTCAGGTTTGATGCTTTCCGCGCCGGATACCATCCGAAGAAAATTCCGATAGCCGAGCAAACAAGAAATGACATAATTACAGCCGCTGGCATAATAACCGTTGGCCAATTCATTAGATTAGCAGCAACATAAGTCATTAATATTCCGAAAGTAATTCCGATTACACCTCCTATCACACTCAAAAGAATTGACTCGACCAGAAATTGCATCATAATGTCGTTAGCACGTCCGCCTACCGAGAGGCGAAGACCAATTTCACGGGTACGCTCGGTAACCGAAACATACATGATATTCATGATACCAATACCGCCAACCAATAACGAGATTCCGGCAATTGCGCCCAACAGAATTGTTAAAACGTCACTGATTGAAGAGAATGTTTGTACCATTTCAGCCTGCGATCTCACCTGAAAATCGTCAGTTACTCCATCTTTTAGTTTATGGCTTTTGCGAAGCGATGTGGTAATCTGATCAATAGCGGCATCATTTTTTTCCTCGCTGACTGCCGAAGCATAGATGCTCTGTATGTAAGTAATTGCCAAAATACGCTTCTGAACGGTAGTATATGGCGCTATAATCAGGTCGTCCTGATCCGTTCCCATCCCGTTTTCACCTTTTTCGGCCAATACACCAATAATTAATAGCGGGATTCCTTTAAACCGAACCGTTTGACCAATGGGATCAGTTTTCCCTTCAAACAGTTTTTCGATGATGGTTTGCCCAACCAGACAAACTTTTGCATAAGTTTGCACTTCCTTATCAGAAAAACTGCGTCCTGTTTTGATGGTAAATTTACGGATACTGAAATACTTGTCATTCACCCCATAAACCGATGTTGGCCAGTTTGAGTTACCCACAACAGCTTGTCCACTCGAACGAACTTCCGGAGACACAGCGGTGAGGTACGAACAATCTTTCTCAATAGCTATGATATCGGGTAAGGTCATATTTTGAGAACTGGAATTCCCCAGCATAATTCCACCACGTTGTTGTGATGCCGGCATAACCATAATCAGGTTGGTTCCCATACTTGACATTTGGTCGCGAATACTTTTTTTCGATCCTTGGCCAATAGCAAGCATCACAATAACTGATGCAACCCCGATGATGATTCCAAGCATGGTTAAGAATGCCCTGAATTTATTGCGTATCAACGCATTCACCGATATTTTTAATGTATTTGTATAGTTCATGATTTTACTTTTTTTTCGGTTAAACCGTGTCTTCCACCGGAAGAGATTTTAGTAATTCAGCAGCATTATGCCTACCAGTAACCATATCTTCACGTATAATGAGTCCATCGCGGAATACGACCTCCCGGGTCATAAATTTGGCGATATCGGGTTCGTGGGTCACAAATACAATGGTTTTGCCTTTCGAATTTAAATCTTGAAGCAATGCCATAATTTCGTATGAAGTTCTGGTATCGAGGTTTCCGGTTGCTTCGTCGGCCAGAATAACCACAGGGTCGTTTACCAGCGAGCGGGCGATAGCTGCGCGTTGCTGTTGCCCACCCGACATTTGGTTAGGCATATGGTGCATACGATCGGCAAGCCCTACGGCTTCCAATGCTGCAATAGCTCTTTCGCGGCGTTCTTTCGGTTTTACCTTCGAATTGTAAAACAATGGAAGTTCTACATTTTCGAGAGCCGAAGTACGGGGCAACAAATTGTACGATTGAAATACAAACCCCAACTTCTCATTCCGCAAGGCCGCAAGTTCATTTCTCGAAAGCTCACCCATGCTCACTCCATCCAAAAGATAGCTTCCGGAAGTCGGTTTGTCCAAACATCCCAAAACATTCAACATGGTCGACTTTCCTGATCCGCTGGTACCCATAATGGCAACAAATTCGCCTTCTTTAATTTCCAGGTTAATCCCTCTTAGGGCATGAACCGTAATATCTCCTACATAGAAATCTTTCTTTAGGTCCTTAACCTCTATAATTGTCTTTTTCATGCGTTTCCTTTTTTAGTTTTTAATAGCCGCATGGAACTTGCCCCGATTCCTCAGGACTCATTTCATTTTTCTATTTTTCCTGTTTATTCACTGACTTTACTTTTCTTATTTCAATTCAGGTGAATTGACAACAGACCACAATAATCCGATCGTTTTTCCCGGATTATTGTGGTGGTGGACCTTGTTGAGTATTTGATGTTGATGTTTTCTTGGTACTTCCTGGTCTTGTGGGCATAAACGGACTTTTTGCTGTTGCTGCTGTTGTGCCAGTTTGCGCTGCAGCAGAAGTCATCGAGATAACAACTTCATCCCCTTCTTTTAATCCATTTACAACTTCATAATTAACTTCATCGGTAACACCAACTGTAACGCGCTGAGGATGAATTCCATTACTTTCTTTTACCCAAACCATATGGATTGAATCGTTATCAGCTTTTGCAATTGGCATGTCATCACCCATTGGGGGTTCAGGACGTTCAGAAGCCTGTGCACCCTCACCGCCCATTGGTGCCATGTAAGCTGCCAAAGCAGTAGGATCGGGGGTAAACCGGGTGGCCTTTG
>Ga0074195_1004856_pt1 | contig 10655 bp, 11 predicted proteins | sample EPASupsiteHSE623_FD_64525 | JGI IMG/M metagenome (GOLD analysis project Ga0074195, IMG submission 64525) | Bioremediated contaminated groundwater from EPA Superfund site, New Mexico - Sample HSE6-23 | ecosystem: Environmental > Aquatic > Deep subsurface > Groundwater > Contaminated ... | reverse complement strand
GGTCTCCAAAACCTTTAGCGTGGGTTCGATTCCTACCGCCCGTGCAATTTTAAAAATAAGGCTAATTTTAGCCTTATTTTTTTGTATGGGTGATGGAAAATTAAACCTGTGATATAATAAAATAATGAAACTAACATTAATAAATAGTTATAATGAATTTAAAAAATCAAATTTGGTGTTAACGATATGACTATCTATTTAATTATACTTTTCGGGGTGATATGGTATGTTATAAATGGTTTTTGGAATTTACTAAAATCTTTTTTATTCTTAAAAAAAGGCTCAAATAAATTTTATAATGACAAACTCAAGGTTGAAGCATTGAATAATCTAAAGAAAAAAATCATCATATTAATGCCGGTGTTAAGAGAGCAAGAAATTATTGTTAAGAACCTTGAATTATTTACAAAACTTAAAGGAGACTACGAACTTGTATATATAACTACACAGAAAGAGGATGATGAGAAGTTAAAAAAAATAAATAAATTAATATTATTAAAGAAACAAATACTGAATTCACAGAATGTAACAAGTTTTGTTGAAAATTTGGTAGGATTAATTCCGTATAGTATTGCAGAAAATCTTTATCAAAAGAAAAAAGAATTTAAGGACGATGAAAAATATTGGGAATATATCGTGGAGGCATATAAAGACTTGCCTTCTACGTTAAAGATTATTGATAGTTATTTGAAAAAAAATAGAAACTATTGCCAAAATGTACACAGGATTCATTATCCATATAAAAATGGTGTAATGGCTCATCAGTTGAATTATGCTTGTGAAAAATTACTCAAAACACACAATCCAGAGGAGACATATATTCTTGTATATAATGCCGATTCAAGTGTGGAGAAAAATATTTTAAATATTTTTGCTCAAAAAATAAACGATGGAGAAATTGTAATTATACAATCATCATTATTCCTTGATAACTACAATTCATTCCCCTCAAGCTTTAGAGGGGGTATTTTGAAAAATATAGCATTGGCACAAAGTCGCTGGACCCTTGTTCATGAAATTAATAGAATAAGGGCACAATATGAGCAGGGTGTAAAGAGCATCTATGAGTCGGCTCATGTTGTTGGCCATGGTACATGTATAAGAATGGACAAACTAATGTCTGTAGGTGGGTTTCCTGAGAAATTCATAAATGAAGATTTGCCATTGGGTTATTTCTTGGCATTATCAGGTGAGCGGATTTGTCTGGTGGTAGAACTAGAAAATGCGCAATCACCAACAACTATAAAAAGTGTTATTACACAGTATACAACTTGGTTTTATGGAGCGATGGATTATTTTTTATATTATAAGTATGCTTCGAATAAATTAAAATTACCTAAATTCAAAGCTTTATTTTGGGCTATAGTTAATTCTATTAGGGCAGTTATGTGGTTGCTTTCTCCCTGGGTATGGATTGGATTACTTGTGTTTCCATTGTATAGAGGGATACCAGTTGTTGCGTTTGCTGTTTTTTGTTTATTTTTATTCCATACAGCCTTTTCACATTGGTTAATTGCTAGTTTTGTTAAAAAGAACCCACAAGTTTTAGGAAAGGAAATTTTTCACATCGAATATAATATAAAAACTGCTTTTGCAGTTCCAGTTTCCTATATAATATGGGGAATAGGGCCTTTAAGATCTTTTATTCAAGTAATGACAGCTCGAATTTTGGGGAGAGAAATATATAAAAGAAAAACAGAGCGATAAAAGTTTAAGCTAAAACAATGTATTTAAATTTAATTTTTCATAGAATTGCAAAAAATGACAAAGACATTCTCGATGACTACGAAGTTACATTAGAGCAGTTTTTGAATATTCTAGACCTTATCAGAGACTTAAGTTCTAGTCCGCATTGTCATTTTAAACATTTTAGATATTATTTTGATGATGGTGATGATTCTTTTATTTCTAGGGCACTTCCAAATATATTAAAAAAAGAATTGTCAAATTGTGTATTGGCTGTTACAACAAATAATATTGGAAAAAAAGATTTTATAACAAAGTCGGATATTTTTTCATTACATAGCCAAGGAGTTCAGATTGCATCTCATAGTGTTTCACATGCTGCCTTGGCTTATTATAAAAATGATGTTATTCAACCGACTACAAAAGGAGGAAGATATCAAACTTCCCCATTTGGTCATACAAAAATATTATCAGAACAAGAAGTGTTATATCAGCTTAAGGAATCAAAAAAAATTATCACTGATATAGTCGGCAACGTATCGGAATTTGTGTTGCCTCATGGTTGCTATAATAAAGATGTGATTAGAATAAATCAGGAGTACCAGCTATATGACATTATCAGTACTTGTGACAATTATCTAGATAACGGATATTATTTGAGGCCTCGTATATTGACACGTTTCAACATGTCTATTTTAGAAATTAAAAGTTTGATCACCAGTTTAAAACCTATAAAAGATGAACAAAACATTGAAAGATAAAAATGATATACCAATGAATAAACGAAATAAAAACTTATTAGAACCATATCCAAATGCAAGCTTTTTATTTGTTACTCGTAATAGATGCCCTAATAAGGATTTTAAAAAGAACCCTCTCACTTGGGCTTTTCAAACATTGCTTGCAAATTCATTCTCAAGTAAGATAAGCGAATGGATAGTAATTAGTGACGGATCAAGTGACTATACTGAGGAGAATGTAAAATGGTTGTCAAAAAAATACAGCATAAACATTAAGACAAAATATTATAAAAACAGAAAAGGATGTTCTTATCGACGTAGACAGGGAATCAAGCTATTGAAAAACGAATTGTTTTTTATGGGGGATGATGATTGTCTTTTTAAACAAGACTTTATTAAGAATTCTTTGCATGCGTGGAATGACTTATCATTAAAATATCCTGAATTAGCAGTCATTGCATTGCCAGTACTGGAAATGCGAACTACATTTAATGGCAGGATTAATAAATCAAAAGTTGGATTCATAGATTTTAAGAAAGCATGGTTCTATCATAATTTTGATAAAGAGGTAGTTTATGGCAAAAGAGTAGTAAAGAAGCCTTTTCGTGTTTATACTTTTACGGGGGTGACGCTTGGGAGTAAAAATGCATTTATAAAATCTGGTAATTTTCCGGATTTATCTTTATGGGGTAATGATTATTCTGAACATTTAGAGGTTTCATATCAATTGGATCAACACGGATACAGAATGTATTACTTACCAGATGTTAAGGCGGGAGTGACTCATATAAAATGGGGAGATTTGAGAAAAATTTTAAACAAGGAAGAAAAAAACTATATTTTCCCAGGTATTAGCTATACACTTGCTGAAATAGAAAAAGAGTCAAGACGTTCAGGTTTCTCAGGTTGCAGAATTTCATCCGAAGAATTTATTATTAATAGAATTGGCAGTTTTCTTTCATTTTATATTAGAATTAATAGTGAAACTGCTCATAAATATGCTTTACATGAATTTAAGAGTATGGTTAACAACGACCAAGTTATCGGCACGCCTAACGATGTTTCTCGTTTGTCAATAGAAAAAAGTATAAGCCTATGGGAAAAAGCAATAAATAGAGGATTAGAGAATGCCGAAATAATTTCTAGATATTCTTATAAGGCATTTTATGATAAATTAATAAATGACGCTAAGCGTATGTACGCATTTTGATAATCATATGGATATTGAGAAAGATATTTACGTTGATAATCCGCATATTAATAAAATCGTGACTTTGCATGGGAAAAAGTGGTACCATAAATCTGTAGATGATAAGGATATTCAATATAGAGAGTTTGCTGTCCAAAAACTTTTAAATAAATCTGGATACGTCCCAAATTGTATTAACTATAACAAGTCAGGTTTCTTAGAGGAAAAGGTCAGAGGAAGAACATTTGCGGAATTCGAAATGATAACAGACAAGATGTTAATAGCTCTTTCAGGTGCATTACAAGCAACACATATTTTTTTTGAAAAAAATAATCATTTTGATTTATTCAATGAATCTATTATAAATGAAAATAGATATGATCCTGGTAAAGTCCTAAATATGGTTATGGGAGGAGTTAGGTCGCAAAGTATTAATGATTTAGGAGTCGACTATGATATTATTAATAATGCAGCTCTGGAGTTAACCAGTAAAATAAAAAATTTACCTTGCAGAAACACAATTATTCATGGGGATGTTAGTTTAAATAATATTATTTTAACACCTAGTGAAAGTTTGTATATGATTGATTGGACTGATTGTCGAATTGATGTAGGTATTTCTGATTTTTCCCAAGCTATTCACTTAATGAAGCTAAGTCAAAAACAAAGAAATGTTTTACTTGGTGCATATAAAAATACATTTAACTTTCCTTTATTTGTAGAGTTTCAATTACTAATGCATGGTTTATACGATTTAATTGCGAAACTTAAGAAAAGTGAACATTTTGATGTTGAATTAAGATTGTTAAATAAGAGAATTAAGGAGGTGAAAACTATTTTATGATTGCAAGTAGATATTTACACAATTTTTATAAAGACAAAAAACTATCAACCCACATCCATCTTGAGGGAGGGGCAGCCTTGTCTTTGTATTATAATGTTGATCGTAAATTTTCTAATGATTTAGACTTTACCATTGAAACACAGGGTGATATAGATAGATTTCGTGACAGCATAACCAAGCCATTTGATAGCAAGGATTACCAGGTAAAGCATATTAATGAAAACAAAACTAATATATACGACACGAGAGGAAAAATGGTTTTAAGCTTTGATTATTATTTGGCAACAAAAGAATTTTGTAATTATGAAGAAGTGTTACTTGATGGAATTACGCCATCTTTAATTCATTCAGTAGAAGATATTTTTGTAGAAAAATTATGTTGCATGGTTGATAGAGATGCTGAAAGGGATGTGCACGATGCTGTGGTTATATTAGAAAAATATTCACCAAAAATTGATATAGTTTCAAGTTGGTATAATAAAAAACAAGAAGTAAAGAAAAGTAGTTGTCCAACATTTGACGATTTTGTTAAGATGTTCTCAAGTATTGTCCAACAAAAAAGAAACTGGGTGAATCAAAAGTCAAATTTACAGATTATTCAAAGTTATTTGGAAAATAATACTAAAAAATAAATATGATAAAAGAAAATAACATCTTAGGGAACTCGATTGATGGTGAGTCATATGTTGGTAAGTCTAGTACATTGGAGGCAATGAAGAGTATCGAGTCTTTGCGTGAAAAAGGAATTATAATAGTTCCAGAATATGCCGTGATGGGAGAGTTTGTAAAATTCCCCAGAGAAAGCAAATCAGATCTAAAAACATCAATTCAGAGGATTATTGATATAGAGAAGAAGAGAACGGATTTTTTGGCTGATGAGTTAAGTAAAAACGGTAGCTCCAATGTCTTGTTTGATCGGGGTCCAGTAAGCTGTATTGCTTTTGAATATGCTGCTGAAAAAGCAGGATTTAAAGGAGCAGCGTTATGGATGGCTGATGCTTTTCAAAAAGAGATTAGTGACAAAAATATAATAGTACCAAATGGCAATATACATCTAACTGCTTCTAGGGGTATAATTGAAGAAAGGCGGAAAATTGATTTATTAAAAGGAAAGGGAGATATAATGGAATTTTTAAAAGATGAAAATGTTGTAAAAAATCTAAATGAAGCTTTTAGCGTGTATAGGGATATGTTGCCAGAGCAACTATTTTTATCTCTTAGTACTGATGGTAAAACGCCAGATGAAGTTGGAGCATATTTGCTACAATTTATAAAAGATCAAGATGAGGAGAAAATAGTGAATATACCGGATTATGTGGCTTATGCCGAAAAATTAATTAAAAAATAAGATAATTATTATATGCTTATTGATTCACATGTTCATACTCATTATTCCCACGGGGACTCGGAGGTTAATAAAGTAGTTCGGGATGCTATTCAAAAAGAATTGGATGGTATCGGGTTTTCTGAGCATTTTCATTATGATTTTTTTAGCGATTTAGGCCTGCCAACTGTTGGCGGAAGAGAAGTCAAAGGCACCAATTTTGAAAATTTTAAGGTTTATTATAATACCGTAGAGAAAGCAAGGGAAGAGTATAAAGATCAGCTAAGAATACTACTAGGTGTTGAAGTTGATTATTTGGAGTCAAAAAAAGATGAAATAAAAAAGTCTTTAGAACTAAAGCCTTTTCAAGATGATTACGGAGAAACAAAACCAGAAAGAAAATTTGAGTTTGATTTCATTATGGGTTCAAGTCACTTTATTGGAAGCCCGCTTAAATATTTTTCAGATTACAAGGAAAAAGGAGATGATTGGTTGATAGATGAATATTTCACTTCAGTAAAGGATTGTATTAAATCTGGTTTATTTGACATAGTAGCGCACCCAGAGTTAATAAAATATTTTATTGACAAGGATTTTAAATACTACAGTAGTTATGTAGAAGAGGTAGTAAAATTACTTTCAGAATATCATGTGGCAGTAGATTTAAATACTGATTATCTTTATAATTCAAAATCTGATAAAATTGAGAAAGAAAGGCTAAACCCAGGCGTTGAGATGTTAGTTTTATGCAAGGAAAAAAATATTCCTCTAGTTATTGGCAGTGATGCGCATTCACCTGAAAAGCTGGCGAAGTATTTTTCTGAAACTTTCGTTTATTTAAAAGATATGGGCATAAAAGAATTACATTATTTTGAAAAGAGAGAGTTAAAAAGTTATTCTATTTAATATTAACTAATGAAAGAATTATTAATAGATTTTTTAATGATGGTTCTAACACTGTCCACGACCCCGTGCAATTTAAAAATACCGCTAATTTTAGCGGTATTTTGTTATCATTTCACCCATTTTTCTCCATCCCAGCAATCAGAAACTATTTCTAGCGGGAAGCTATATAATTCAATATTTTTACAAGGAGGATTCTCTTGTCCATAATAAAGAACTTTCCACTTATCGTTATCTTTAACGGCAAGAATTTGCGAAGTTGAATAATTATCTGTCCCACCGATTAGAATGGTTGCTTTCAGGTATTCCCCAACAACTTTATTGAATAGTATATATATCTCTTTATTTAAAAATTTGTTACTGTCCTTTTCGAAATCAAGAAAAGCCTGTTTAATCATATCCTTATCTTCGAGATTTAAACCATTATAAAATTGATCTGGATTTGGTGTATTTATTAGAGCTTTCGCGTCTTCATCCCAGCAATCAGGTGTTAATTCTGAAGGAAAGTTATATTCTTTAAAATTTTTACAAGCACCAAAATAGCTACCGCATCCATAATCTACAATATTCCATTGATTATTTATTTTTGATGCAAACCAGAAACATTTACCTTTACTTTTTCGCCAAAGAATATTGCCAATCGCATAATTTTGCAATTCTTTCTCTATTGTTAAATCAAAACTAGTTTCTTTCCAATCAGAGTATTTTTCTAAAAAAACAGTTTTAATTTTTTCTTCCTCATTTTCAGCTAAAAATTTACTATGCATGATAATAGGGGATGATGAATTGATATTTGATTTTTTCTGATTAACAGAATTAATAATAAAAAAAATCAAAGATAGGCTTAACACAATTAAAAATATAGCTAATAATAATTTTGATTTATAATTAATAGACATAGAAAAATATTATATTGATTTAATAAATAATAAAGATAGCTATGGGCAAAAATTTTGCCCATAGCTAGTGTGAGTATCTATTCGATATAATATATCGTATAGCAAGTAACCATAGCATCAAAAGTGCTGTAGGTAACAAAACGTGACTCATGTACTGTTTCGCATGTCGCGGGGTTACACCAATCACTTTCCCTTACAAGTATCCCGCTTAGTCCTCGCCATAAGACGACAAGTGTATGCGGACCACTACCATATGCGCTACTTAATGTCATTTGAACAAGGTCACCTGCTGTTACTGACATGATGTCAACGTTTCTTTCTTTTACGTAGGCATCGTAGCCCCATTCACAATATCCATCATTCGATGGTATATTTACCAAGTTTCCTGAGGCATTTAGCACAACAGTCCGCACCCATTCTTTACATTGGCCACCATCATCTCCTGTTGTCCAGCTTTGGGCCTCGTCTATAATGGCCTGATTTCTCTGAGTTTGTGTTAGATCGTGCCACCCTGCGAAAGCAGAAACCGCTCCGATGGATAAGCAAAATATCGCAAGACATATTATTGAATAGATTTTTTTCATCAAAAACTCCTTTTTTGTGCGCTATGTTATAGCACCATTTAAATGAACATTTTTTGCAAAAATAAAAAACCCTTATTAATTGGGTTTCTTTGCACCTCCTTTTTTATGTTTTTGTTTTTATTGGTCTTTTATTTTTGCATGTGCATCCGCAAAGAGAACTATTCTCTTCGGGTATGTTTTATATAATAGCATAACTAAAATTATTGTCAAACTAAAAAGGCTCGACAACAATTTGTGTGATGAAAAAGTCGTTTTTTTATTTTAAGATTATTTTATATCCATAAATTAGTTCTAACACTGTCCGCGACCCCGTGCAAAATAAAAAATAAGGCTAAATTTAGCCTTATTTTTGTTTAAATTCCAGGAAACCCCGGACGGAGGCCAGGTAGAAAGCAACTTTCGAGCCATCTTAGTAGCCGGAGTCCGGGGATGAATGGCCGACGTAGCGAAGCGAAGCTGTCGCGAAGCGCCAAGTTGGAAACCCCGGGTGCAGCGCTAGCGGAACCCGGGGAGGAGGTCATTTTAAAAACGTGAATAAATCATTATTTTTGGTATTTTTCACGTTTATATTGACAAAACCGTGAAATATGATACAATATAGATATGCCTAAAATATTAAATGTTTACAAAAAAATCAGTTTATTACGCGAGCGCTATTATAACGCTATTCTTAGTAAAGAAGCTTTAATCAAATTGTTGTCCGAAACCGAAGTAGCTGAGCAGGTTTATAATTCCAATGCAATTGAAAATAGCACTTTAACGCTTGAGGAAACGGAAAAAATTCTCTTGCAGATAGATTTAGATCGATATATTACAGAGCGAGAAATATTTGAAACCAAAAATTTAGCTCGAGTTGTATCATATATCGAAAGCAAAGCCAAAGAACAGGAGCTGACTTTGGATATGATTTTATCTCTACATAAAATGTTAATCTCTAATATCCGCGACGATGTTGCGGGCCGATTCAGACAGGATAACGAATTTGTTCGAGTCGGTAATCATATTGCCCCTAATCCCCAAGAAGTGATTAGCTTGCTTGAGAGCATGTTGGTTGTTTATAATTCGGCAAGCCATGAAAATATTATAAAACGTATCGCCAAACTTCATTTAACTTTTGAAAATATTCATCCTTTTGTGGACGGCAATGGTCGTATCGGACGTGTTATCAATAACTATCTTTTAATATGGGAAGGTTTTGTACCGATTAATATCAAATTTATCGACAGGATTAAATATTATGAGGCGTTTAAAGAATTTGACACCAAAGGAGAGGTTTCTATTATGGAGGGAATTGTTGGTAAAGCATTGACAAATAGTTATCATAAACGTTTAGCGTATTTAGAGGAGAAAAAAATAATAACGCTTTCTGAATATGCAAAAATAAATAAATTATCTTATACAAACTTATTAAACAAGGCAAACAGACAAACCATCGAAGCTTTTTTGGAAAAAGGTGTTTGGAAGATTGGGGTTAATTAATTTTGTTTTTGCACTGTCCACGAATTTGTCACCATAAAAAAGATTAAAAAAATCTCTTGAAGATTATAAATTTCAAGGGATTTTTTTGTTTACAAACGCACCTAATTTTGATATATTTAAAGTAAAGTTTTACTATATGAATTTCAAAAAAAATAAGGCTATTGTAATTTTTGATGGCCAAAAAATTCGCCGAATATGGGATGATGAAAAAGAGCAGTGGTATTTTTCGGTGGTTGATGTTGTTGAGGTTTTGACAGGGAGCACGATCCCCCGTCGTTATTGGTCTGACTTGAAGATTAAATTAAAGAATGAAGGGAGCGAAGTGTACGAAAAAATCGTACAGTTGAAAGTTCTTGCTGAAGATGGCAAAAAAAGAGAAACAGATATGTCAGACACCGAAACCATGTTCCGTATCATTCAATCCATTCCTTCTCCTAAAGCCGAACCTTTTAAACTATGGCTGGCACGAGTTGGTTATGAAAGAGTTGAAGAGGCCGCTGATCCGGAAAAAGCGATTCAGCGAGCGATGGCGATGTATTTAAAATTGGGTTATTCAAAGGACTGGGTTGATTTGCGTTTAAAAAGTATTGAAATTCGTAAAGATTTAACCAATGAGTGGCAAGAGCGGGGAATATTAAAAAATGAAGATTATGCAATCTTGACTGACGACATTACTTTGGCATGGGCTGGGATTAATACCAAAGATTATAAACGTCATAAAAATCTAAAAAAAGAGAATTTGCGTGATAACATGACCAACCTTGAATTAGTCCTAAGTATGCTTGCAGAAACTTCCACAACGGAAATTTCCAAAGTTAAGAAGCCTCGGGGAATACCGGCCAATCGCCAGACGGCTCGTGAGGGTGGAAAAATTGCCGGGAATGCCCGCAGGTCGATTGAAAAACAAACAGGGAAGCCAGTGATTTCGCCAAAGAATGCCGAGGACATAAGACTTGTTGATAAAAAGAAGCTTAGTTGATTAAGTAATTTTACAAAGTTTGAACAAA
>Ga0074195_1004855_pt1 | contig 10658 bp, 9 predicted proteins | sample EPASupsiteHSE623_FD_64525 | JGI IMG/M metagenome (GOLD analysis project Ga0074195, IMG submission 64525) | Bioremediated contaminated groundwater from EPA Superfund site, New Mexico - Sample HSE6-23 | ecosystem: Environmental > Aquatic > Deep subsurface > Groundwater > Contaminated ... | reverse complement strand
CACTACCAGGAGGACAGGTTGCCTGCAATCTAAAAAAGAAAGCAGGTATTCCATATGTTATTATGAGTCATGGACACGATATCCCGTGGTTCGACCCGGGGCAGATGTTCTTTTATCATCTTGCTACATATTTCAGAATAAAAAAGATTTATAAAAACAGCAGTGCACTTTTTCTGCAGTCTGATTTTACCAAGAGAAATGCCGACCGTTTTTCGGGTAAGGCTCAGAGCGGAAAAAATATTGTGATACCGAACGGTTGTGATACCGAACGGTTCCCAATAGTAAAACCAAAGTATGAAAACACGCTGAGGATATTTACAAGCGGAAGGATGGTTGGGCAAAAGGAACCGATGACAATACTGCGTGCATTGTTAGTTCTTAAATCAAAAGGAGTAAAGTTCGTTCTTACTATTGCAGGAGACGGACCGCTTCTTCCCTCACTCAGAAAATTCTGTAATAAAAATGGACTTAATGATTTCGTACATTTTACAGGATGGCTTAGGAAAAATGATATCCCTCAGCAAATGGCAAACACAGATGTCTTTGTCTTAGCCTCCCGTGCAGAGGGAATGTCAATCTCTCTTCTTGAAGCATTGTGCAGCGGTATTTATGCTGTGGTTACTCCGGTAAGTGGCAATTCCGATCTGGTAAAAGAAGGAATAAACGGTTGTTTTTTTCCGGTTAAAGACCACATTTCTCTTGCCGAAAAGCTTTCTGATCTCAGCTTAAAGCTTGTTAATGAATATCCCGTTAAGGAAAAGGATGTAATAAGTTTCAGAGAGAAGTACAGCTGGAATAATATTACGGTAATGTACGAAAAGGAACTAAAAAAAATGCTGCCATGAAAGTATTACACATGATCGACACATTCTGGCTTGGCGGAGCTCAAACGTTGCTTAAGGATTTTTTTGAAGTTCAGAAAGAGAACAAGGATATTTTTGTTTATTCTCTTCGTAAAAGAGAGATTAAAATTGTGATTGAACATCCGAACGTATATAGTGATCCTTCTCCGAATCGTTTTTCAGCAGGTCGTATACCAAGACTTGTGAAGTTTGTAAAAGAACATAATATTGATGTTCTTCATTGTCATCTTCCGCACTCGCAGTTTACTGGTTATATATTAAAAAGATTCTACTTTAAGAAGATCAAACTGATATTCCACGACCATTCCGATATTATGGAACCTGCCATTCATGTAAGAACGGCACTATGGTTAACGCAGGGCAGGGCAGATAAGGTTGTAACATGCTCTGAACATCTGGTTGTGCATCTTGAAAAAAAAGGCGGCGTGCCACATGATAAGATAAAGGTTATACCAAATTTTATTATGCCCGGAAAGTATTTGTCAGCAACGAAAGAACAGGCGGTTACATTTAAAACCAACCTCAGCATTCCTGCAGATGCCCGTGTCGCTGGATTTGCAGGTCGGTTTGTAAAAAGAAAGGGCTGGAGAGATTTTATTGCAGTAGCTGAAAAAATTTCCAAAGAAATGCCTGATGCGTATTTTATAATGGCTGGAACAGGTCCTGATCTCGACAGGGCGCTAAAGATCGCAAGAGCAAAAAAACTTAACCAGATAGTTTTTACGGGATATCTTCGTGATGTTTCAGTGTTTTATAAGGCACTTGATGTGTTTGTTGTCCCATCATACTGGGAAGGTATGCCCCTTGCACCAGCAGAAGCATTGGCAGTGAGAACTCCAGTTGCTGCATATGATGCACCGGGAATGCACTATAACGTAATTGTAGATAAAACAATTTCATATGCCAGTCTTTACGATACCGATGAACTGGCAAGAATTGTAAAATCTTTTATGAGCAAAGAAAAAAAAGAGGAGCCCGAAGCAGATCTTTCTTACCTTTCTCTCGAGCGTTTCAGAAAAGATATTGAGGAGTTATATACTTAGGTTTGCTAATCCAGCCTTCCGATATGATATTTATAGCCAAACCTTGACCCCGGATAAAATCCGGTATAACTGCCCAGCTCAGGAATATATTCGCTACTCATTCCTGCATCAAACTCATAATACATATAAAGGCGTTTCCAGAATTTCGACTGCTTTCCGAATCTGAACTGTACTCCTATTGGAACATACAGACTAAACGAAAACCCGCTTTGGTTTTTAAAACTTTCCGACACAAAATTATCGTTAAAATCAGGGTTCCCGTAATTCAAAGAGGGTGAGTAAAAACTATAATTATTATGAGTTATTTCTGTTGAAGCTGTGAGTCCAATACCATACGACAGACCAAAACCAGCATAAAACGAAAACCTCTTTAACGGATTTGTTGATACAATACCATTAACATCAATCGTGAATTTACCCGACTCGTAGTATATATTATAACTATCGTTTGTTAGTTTTTTTACATAATAGACATTCCCGGTCTGAGAAGATGTAAGTGTGTCGAAGGGGATAGAGTCTGTTCTGTACAAACCGGCATATAAAGTGTTTGTATTACTGTATGAGATTGCAAAGTTTAATCTGTAAGTAATCACATCGCTTTTGTTAAGACTTTTACCTATGCTGAAACCAAAATATGCGCTGCCGTCTTCAGGAGAGAAATATGAGTTGTAGTTATGTCCCGACAAGTCAGTTTGCAATAATACCGACCTTGCAGTAAGCTTACGCATTTCATAAAGCGAAATATTACTGAGATTCGAATACGACGAAATACCTCCGAAAAACAAATCAGTAACATTAATTGTTCTGTTACTGTCGTTTATGTTTGATGCAGAGATATTTGATAATTGAAAAAAAGCAGATGATAGGATTGCTGCAACTGACAAAACGAAAACTTTCATAAAAGGAAAATATATTTAAAGATAGATTATTTTTCAATTATATAAACATAAAAACATCTTTCATATTGTATGATTTCTTTTTACAAGTTTTTTTTTATTTAATAATTTAGCCAGGGGCCCTTTAGTATTTTTTAACAAATCTATTCTGGCTTTGTGTTCTTACTAAGACAATGATTTTGAAATGGACGACTCTTGCCTGATCTTAAAATCATTGAAAAATGAGAAAAATATAAACTAGAATGAGTCTAAATATAAATAAGCGATGTATATTTGTATAAGATTTAAATGAAATGATTATGCAAATCAATATATACACTAAAGCAAAAAAGGCAGTATTAATGATATCACTAATACTGCTTACATCTTCAGGTTTTTCTCAGACCTGGGATTATGATTTTGGAACTGGAACCGGACAGTGGATTACAGCTTCGGGATTCAATAATTCACTTTTACCGCAACCGGCTTCCGGAGCAGGTGTCTCTCAGTTGTCAATAGGAGCTGTTGCTCAGGGAAGTGGTTTTTATCTCGAGAATCCAGGACTGGTTTCATTTGGCGATGGTAGTGAGTTAAAGTCTACAGCTTCAACTGGTGTTGCAGTAAACAAGTTCAGTATATATGGATATAATCCTTCAAAACTTTTTTATACAAAAATGTCATTATTATTTGGAGACCAGAATGGACAATCCGGTCCAAAGTCAGGTACCTGGTATTTTTATCAGGGGTCTGGAAATCTGTTTTCTAATATGGCAAATGCATCTACAACTCTCGACCAGAGCTTTGTAAGTCTAAGGTTTTCCTTTGTAACCGGAGGAAAGCTGCAAATGGCATATCACAACGGAAATGCATGGGTGGATATTACAGGTTCTGTTCCGTTCCCATTAGAACAGGGACAGATTTATACTTTTGAAATATTTGCAAACAATACAAGTGCAACAAATGATTATTTTAATAATGATATTTATAAAATTGAATCGGATATGTGGGACCTCTGGATAAATGGCACATTGGTTATGAAAGATCTTAAAAGCGGTGGAATTCTAAATAATGTGAATATTGATTCATGGCTTTTTGCCGGCGAGCAGTCCACTACAAATTTCGCAACAATATTTATTGATAATTTAAGGTATTCAAACGGATTACCAGGATCTACATTGCCGGTTTCACTAGTCTCATTTACAGGAAGAAATACTGGGAAGGGGGTCTTACTTAACTGGCAGACCTCAACAGAAGTCAATAATGACTTTTTTACTGTTGAAGCTTCTGATAATGCATTTGAGTTTAATGATGTTGCAAAAATTAACGGGGCTGGAACGAGTAACCAGATGATAAACTATGAATTTACAGACCAAGGCTCGTTTGAAGGTATTAAATATTACAGGCTAAAGCAGACCGATTTTGACGGAAAATACACATATAGCCCAATAATATCAGTAAATAGCAAAAATATTGAATCAGATAAAAACATAGGTAATGTATACATAAGGAACGGAAGTGTGGTTGCTTCGGTAAATGGATTTTCAGGTACTATCAGTGCAGATCTTTATTCAGTAACCGGAACCCATATTTGCAACGTGAAATTTTATTCTTCGGAAATAAATGGAGAGATCTCAATCCCTTTAGAAGTTAATAGCAGTGGAGTATATCTTTTGTCCGTTTCTGACGGTTATGATGCTGAGACTGCGAAGTTCATTTATTGATAGTTGAATACAGCATTCAATTCTGCGGGTATTTTTTTATATTTGCTGAAAGCATGCTGATGAAAACTAAAAATATTTTATTGCTGATATTAATTTTAAGCAGTTGTAGTGGCAATACTTTAACAGGTTACTGTTTTATCACAAAAGCAGTTTATAACGCTGAAAAATCCCGGATATCAGCTGAACTAAAAGTTTCTGGTAAAGTTGAACCGGGAATGGATATTGGAAGCGGAGAAGTAAACGGGATAATCAGGATTATTGATAATGATCAAATAATATCATTTAAATCAAAATCAGGTAAGTTTACCGAATTGTCTGTTGGCAATAAAAAGCTTGCTATTAATGATTCAGCAGAATACCTTGTTTGTTTATTAAATTGTTTCGAATCTTTAGATTATAAAATATATGATGAAAATGAGGTTAAGGAACTTGTCCTGGCAATAAAAGCTTGTGAGTTAGGGCCTAAAGCGACTTATATGAAAGGTCAGACCAGATTTCTAACTGTTGAAAATACTGATTTCGAAAGATATTAGTTCAAAAAAGTATTTTTTTATATTTGTAGAAAAAAAATATGAAATATTTCTTTCTGATAATAATTGCTTCAGTGTTCATTTCGTGTAACCAGAAAAGCGAAAAAGTAACAGAAAACAGCGACAGCGTAAAAGAAGAGAAGTCCGAAGGCAGTTATATTCTAAACGATCTGCTTAAAATTGGCAGTATGGCCGAATTAAAAAAGGTTTATGGAGAGGGTAATGTAATTATTGATACTATATGGGGAGCAGAGGGCATGTATACTATGGGAACAAAATTATTTCCGGGAACAAAGAACGAAGTACAGATTATGTGGGATGATACTTTAAAAAACACAGGAATGATATATGCAGAGGCAATTGCTGTTTTCGATGAAGAAACCTACGAACCGGTTTTCGGATCTGAATGGAAAACCAGCGAAGGGGTATATGTTGGAATGAGTCTTGAAGATATTACTGCACTTAACGGAAAACCTATAAAATTCTATGGTTTCGGATGGGATTACAGCGGAATGGTTTTTTCTTTTGAAAAAGGAAAACTAGAGAACTCGAAGCTCGGGATAAAACTTATAAATACAGCAAATCCTGATGGTAACGATGAATTGTCAGAAGTAATTGGTGACATGGAAATAAGCACAGAAGGAAAAGACTTCTCTAAGTATAAGATAAGGGTGATAGCTCTTAACGTACATGCAGAATAAGCTTGTGAATTGATTAATAAAGAGAATAGATAGTTCTCAGTCACCCTTCTGCAGTCCACCGTCGCTTGATGACTTGCAACAGCAAACTAAATCAATCAACCTATTTCCCCGACATCTTTCTGTATATCTCCCACAGAACTATACCTGCAGAAACAGAAACGTTGAACGAATGCTTTGTTCCGAATTGTGGAATTTCAATACACGCATCCGACAGGTTGATTATTTCCTGTGAAACACCCCTTACTTCGTTCCCGAATACAAGAGCCGTCCTTTTTACTTCTTCTATTTCGAACTTATCTGGACTTATACTGCCTGATGCCTGTTCTACTGAAACAATTGCAAAACCTTCCTTTTTAAGATCGTCAACAAGAGCTTTTTCTGATTCATGGTAACTCCAGCTAACTGATTCGGTTGCTCCAAGTGCGGATTTTTGAATTTCGCGTGAAGGTGGTGTTGCTGTAATTCCACAAAGGAATATATGTGAAATCCTGAAAGCATCGCAAGTACGGAAAACAGAGCCGATATTATGCTGACTTCTTATGTTATCAAGAACAACATAGACCGGAAGTTTACCTGCAGCTTTGAATTCATCAACACTAAGTCTGTTAAGATCGTCCATGCTGAGCTTTTTCATATTTGGCAAAGAATAAATTTTTGCGGTAAAATTAAAATAACTAATTTTATATGTTGAATTTTTTAATAAAAGAATATGAATCTTCATGAATATCAGGCTAAGAATCTTTTAAAGCAATTTTGTGTTCCCGTTCCGGAAGGTATGACAGCAGAAAATGCTACTGATGCAGTATCTGCAGCTCAGGTAATTGCACAAAAGACGGGTATTGAAACCTGGGCGGTTAAGGCTCAGATACACGCAGGCGGAAGAGGCAAAGGAGGTGGAGTTAAGATAGCCAAAACATACGAAGATGTTAAAAGTTATGCAAAGCAGATTCTTGGGATGACTCTTGTTACACCGCAGACAGGACCCACTGGTAAGCTTGTACGGAAGATACTCATCGAGCAGGGTATATATTACCCCGGCCCAGAGCCTGTAAAAGAGTTTTACATGAGCATTCTGCTTAACAGGCAGACATCCCGGAACACTATCATATACAGCACTCAGGGTGGTATGGACATTGAAGAAGTTGCAGCAAGAACGCCCGAACTGATTTACAAGGAAGAAATTGATCCTTCAACAGGAATTCACCCTTTTCAGTTGAGAAAGATCGCTTACAATCTGAATCTAAAAGACAAAGCCCATAAGCATATGCATGCATTTGTTACCGCATTGTATAATGCTTATCTGAATTCAGACGCTTCTCTGGTTGAAATTAATCCCGTTATAAAAACCTCTGATGACCTTATAATTGCAGCTGATGCAAAGATTGTACTTGATGACAATGCCCTTTTCCGTCATCCTGCCTATTTCGACTGGCGCGATATTTTCGAGGAAGATCCATTCGAGGTCGAAGCCAGCCAGCATAACCTTAACTTTATTAAGCTCGATGGTAATGTGGGATGCATGGTAAACGGGGCAGGTCTTGCCATGGCGACAATGGACATTATCAGGTTATCGGGTGGAATGCCAGCCAATTTCTTAGATGTTGGCGGAGGAGCAAATCCCAAAACCGTAGAGGCTGGTTTCAGGATCATCCTTAAAGACCAGAATGTAAAAGCCATACTTATAAATATTTTTGGTGGAATTGTTCGCTGCGACAGGGTTGCAAACGGTGTCGTTGAAGCTTACAAAAGCATTGGCGAAATTAATGTCCCGGTTATTGTTAGACTTCAGGGAACCAATGCGGTTGAAGCAAAAGATATTATCGACCGTTCTGGACTCAAGGTCTTTTCTGCTATTACGCTCGAAGAAGCTGCCAATATCGTTAGAGAGCACGTTTAGGTTTTAAGTTTGGCAGTAAATTTGTATTTCTTTTAATATGAAGAAATTCATCATACTGATATTGTTCTTTACTGCCTTTAACGGAGTTATCGGCCAAAATACAATGCCTGATCCAAAAGACGGTTATGTTGTTTATTATCAGGTGATGAGTGGTGATACACTTGCTTTTATTCCGCTTCCTGAGGTTTCTATACTCCCTCCCAAAGTCTTTAAAAGTCAGAAGGAAGAGGTAAAATACAAAAAGCTTGTAAGGAATCTTAAAAAGGTGCTTCCATTTGCAAAAGTGGCAAATACACGTCTGTTTGTCATTGAAAAAAACATGGAAAAGATTTCCGATCCGAAATTGCAAAAAGAGTATCTGAAACTCGAAGAAGAAAAGCTTAAGGTGGAATTCAAGGACGATATTCAAAACATGACATTTACACAGGGTAAACTGCTCATAAAACTTATCGACAGGGAAACCGGCCATACATCTTACGAACTTATTAAAGAACTCCGTGGTTCGTTCTCTGCTTTCCTTTACCAGGGAATAGCTACACTTTTCGGTGAAGACCTTAAGGAAGGTTACGACCCAAACGGAGAAGATAAGTTAATAGAAGAGATACTTATCAGGATTGAGAACGGGGAGTTATAGTTTAACCTTTAAAAAATGTTTATTCTCTAATAGTAAAGCAGATATTTTTGTCTGATCTTTTTGAATTCATCAAGGTCTTTCTTCCATTCACTGCGTATCTCTGTCGCATTCTTTCCTGCAATAATATCCTTTCGTAAAGTAGAATTACCAGCCAGCTTATCGAAGAAGAGATCCTTTCCAAAGAAATTGTTTTTTTCGGGGAAGCGGTTGTAAAGGTCAATAAACAGCTCAATCTTTATCCCGGGAATTGTATCTATCCATTTTTCTTTTTCAAGCATTCCTGATTTCGAGAAATTGTACCCGTAGCATGTATTGCCGGCCTGAACAATAAAACCGCCACCAGTAGCTGACACAGGTGTAAATGAAAAGTTCTCATTTGTTTTTCCTTTCAATAAAGGATGTCCGACTACCTGAAAAGGAAGATCTGTTCCACGCCCTACACTTAATGCTGTACCTTCGAAAAAACAAAGTGTAGGATACAAAGACACTGCTCTTGAATTTGGCAGGTTTGGTGAAGGTTTCACAGGGAGCACATAAGGTGTTTCGTGTGTATATCCGGTACATGGAATTACCGTCAGGTCGCATTTTATTCCTCCCTTAAGCCATTTTTCGCCATTGATCATCTTAGCGTATTCTCCAATGGACATACCATACACAACAGGTACAGGATGCATCCCTACAAATGACCGGTATGCTGTGTCGAGTATCGGTCCGTCTATGTAATTACTGTTTGGATTTGGTCTGTCGAGAACTATAAGAGGAATCCCTTTTTCAGCACAGGCTTCCATTACATAGTGCATTGTGGAAATATAAGTATAAAAACGAACTCCTACATCCTGAATATCGAATACAACAATTTCTATACTGTCGAGCTGAGAAGGCTGAGGCTTTTTATTTTTGCCATACAGAGAGACTACCGGCAGTCCGGTTTTAGAATCTGTTTCGTTTTTTATTGTCACTCCAGCTTCCTGATCTCCCCTGAAACCATGTTCCGGGGCAAAAACAGTTTTAATTTCTATACCAAGAGCAATAAGACTGTCCACTAAATGTGTACTTCCTATCAGCGAGGTCTGGTTTGCAACTACTGCTATCCTTTTGTTTTGCAGAAGTTCAAAATACTTGTCAGTTCTTTCTGCGCCTGTTTTTATCTGTGCATTCAAACCGAAGCATACAACAGTATGTAATAGAAGAAAAAGTCCTTTCATGCTTCTGTCAATAACAAATATCAAACCACAACAATTACCGCCCCATCCTTATTATACCTTCTCCATTTGCTGTTTTAATACGAATCAGATATATACCCTGACTCAGAGAAGCTCTATCTATCGACATGTTATTGTATCCTTCTTCTGCTTCTTTACTCATTGAATACAGCAACCTTCCGGAGAGGTCTGATATTTCAACCGATACTTTTTCAGGAGAAGGAGAGAACCATTCAAGAGTTGCTGGGCCTTCGCCAGGATTCGGGTACAATTCAGGTTTATAAATTGCATTAAAGTCATTTGAGTTTATTTCAGTGGTATTGCCGAATCCGATTTTGTCAATATAAATTTTATTACCATCGCCGCTAATGCACACAAATTTCAAAAGTATATTAGGATAAGCAGAGAATGCCCCTAGAGACACCGTTTCCTCTCTCCACTGCGAAAGAGTAGGAGTAAAGCTAGACACATAAGCACCCCCGTTCGTGGCCAGTGAGGCCCCTGAACGCGAATAGCGGATCTTCCATGTTTCACCACAGTCGTACGAAACCCATACCCTGAGCATATCGGTAGAAGTTGAATTGCGCATTGCGTAAGCCAGTCTGAATTTAACTTCTGCGTTTGCACCTAAAGTGTCGGTTAATATATTTGGCGAGATCAGTTCTGATTCGTCGCCGGCACTGTTTGCGGGATTGAATACAGATAGTGAAGCTGTACCGTCGTATGCTGCATTTACTACGCGGGCCCATCCTGCGCTTCCTTCTTTTGTGATCTTCCATGAAAGAAGTTCATCGCTGTTTGTGGGGAATGTTGCAGACTCAAAACTTTCATTAACCGGGATCCCAAGGCCATAATTCACGTCAATTACATTTACAAAATCAGACAATGTTAATGTGTCTGTTCCGCTGTTGTTTCCGGTCACAAGTGTGACGTCAAATTTTCCGGGGTTGGCATATTCAACAAGTGGCTCAACAATAGTTGATGATGCAGGGTTACCTCCCGGGAAACTCCATTCTCTTATTGTAATTGAATCAGAATTCCACGACATATCTTTAAATTCAACACTGAATCCCGCGCAGCCGTTTAGAGGAGCCCCTTTAAAGTCAGAAACGGGGATGCATGGAGCTGCTGTATATCCGTTGTTAGTGCCGGTTGCAATAAGATTCTGTTCTGTCCACAGGTTATTGCGGTC
>Ga0074195_1004854_pt1 | contig 10659 bp, 12 predicted proteins | sample EPASupsiteHSE623_FD_64525 | JGI IMG/M metagenome (GOLD analysis project Ga0074195, IMG submission 64525) | Bioremediated contaminated groundwater from EPA Superfund site, New Mexico - Sample HSE6-23 | ecosystem: Environmental > Aquatic > Deep subsurface > Groundwater > Contaminated ... | reverse complement strand
ATGGGATGAACAGCTTCTGGAGCCGCTATTTCGATAATCCTTTCTATCTTTGTTACTTCAACCACATGAATGATCTATGAGAATTATGCTCATGTTAACTGTGGATGTTAATTATGGGTATCCCGTTTGACTTCAGAAAGTAGACTTATTGATACATGAAATTGCCATAAGTATAACGTTCATGCAAACCGTGAATGATATTTTATGGCTATTCCATATGGCCCGAAAAAATAAAAATTAACATATGAAACCAACAAGATGGGTAGATTTCGATTATGGAATCCGGTTCATAAAGATGCTGGCGGTATTCCTTTTTATTGTAACCTTTGCCTGTAAATGCAACCCTGAATCGGCTCATAATCCCGAAAAAGAGTATTCAATAACGGTCACGGTCGATTCCCTGCGGTATTATGACAAACTTCTTGGTACGGCGAAAATCCATGATCCGGATGAGGCCGGGCATTTGGCTGACTGGTTGTTGATCCTGAGCCACCAAAATACCAATGAATCGGTTCAGGGATACCTGCTCTTGCTGGCAGGGATCGCCAATCATTCAAAAAATCCCGACACGGCATACCGATGTTACGATATGGCCTTGAAAACAGTCACACATCAAGGAGTTGATTCATTGAAGTCAAGAATCTTTTACAACCTTGCCATGTTACATTCGATGGCCTTAAACTACGCCGAGGCGATGACATTGCTTGATTCGGCCCTAACCCTGGCCGAAATGCAATCCGATTTTGTAACCATATCAAATTGTTACAACAGTATGGGGAATATCGAGGCTGCAATGAATAACCGGGAGATGGCGCTGAATTCCTACAGGAAGGCCTTACAGGTCGCTGAAGATCACCGGTTGGTGAGGCAGCAGGGAATCGCATTGGGTAGTCTGGCCACGTTTGTGGAGGACCGGCAAACCAGGCTGGACATGCAAACCAAAGCGCTCCGGTTATTGAGATCCCATCCGGATGCCATTGCCGAAACCGGCTACTTGCTGATCAATATCGGCGACGACTGCGCAGATCCCGATACCGCCATTTCCCATTATCAACAAGCCATTGAGATCGGGCGGCGGGGATATATCCATGAGATGGCCATCGCGGGGCTGAACAACATGGCCTACAGTTTTTCAGACAAGGGCGACTTCAGGAAAGCCCTCTTTTTGCTCTCTGACGAGGCCATCCCCATGGCCAAAGAGCACAGGCAAACAGGATGGTTATCCACGCTATACGATTCGTATGCCGATTTGTTGAACATGACCGGGAATCCTGCACAAGCGTACCGGTATCAGAAGCTGGCGCTGGAAACAGCGACAGAGGCCGAACAGGAGCATGCCGCTTCGCAAAACAGGGTATTGCATGCATTGCTCCAATCAAAGAATAAGGAACTTCAGATCCGGGAACAATCGGAGGTGATTGCGCGCCAGGAACAAAAAGTTAGGAGCCTGGGTCTTGCTTTTGCCGTGATGGCAGCTGCCGTAGTAGTTTCAATTTTGCTTATTCTGCTTTGGTTACAAAAGAAAAAAATCGCCACCCGTAACCGTGACCTGGAATGGTTCCGAAAGCTGGAAGCGATTGAGGAGCAGGAACAGGAGCGGATATCGATGCAATTGCACGATATGATCAGGCCGTTACAATCCACATTGTCGGAATTGGCCGGTTCGTTCAGGGAAATCAATCAGGAACTATTCTTGAAGATTTCCGAAGCGGTCGAAAATACAGCAATCTCGCTGAGAAAGCTATCCGATCGGTTAAACCCGGTTATGAGATCCAGGATGACCCTGTGGCAGATTGCGGAAGGGTTGAAGCAGGATTTTGCCTCATCTTCGGCGCTTAAGATCAGCATCGAGGTGGTACCCCGGTCGCTCAGTCTCAAACCCGAATGTGCCACCCAGGTTTACTTCATCCTTCACGAACTGCTGGTCAACGCCGAGAAGCACCTCGGGACGGCCGTGGTGAAGATATCCGTTTCCTACGAACTGGGCCAACTGTATATCCTTTACAATGATGACGGAAAAGGTTTTGATACCGGTGATCCGTTTACCAAAGGACTGGGATTGAGTATGATAATTAAAAGGGCCGGATTATTAGGCGGAAAGGCCACACTTGAATCCATACCAGGCAAAGGTGTGCATTGGATCACCACCATTCCAGGCGAGGGTAACGTGATTTTAGGTTAATTTTGCGGCAATGATAAAATTGTATGTGATAGAAGACCATGAAATGATCATTGTTTCGGGATTGCGGAATGCGTTCAGGCCTTCACGCGACCAGATTGAGGTTTCAGGTTCGGCTCCCAATCTGCTAACCGCTCTCATCGATCCGCGGCTGGCTGCCGTCGACCTTATCATCCTCGATCTCTGGATACCCGGCGACGATGCCGTTGAATCGATGAGGCAATTGAAAGTGAGGTCCCCCGGTATGCCCGTAATGATTTTTACTTCAGAAGATTTGCCGTTATGGCAACAGAAAATGGTGGATGCCGGCGCCCATGGATTTGTCAAAAAAAATTGTTCGCGGGAAATACTGAAACTGGCCATTGAAACCATTGCCGGTGGGAAAACCTGGTACACATTACCATTGGTCACTGAAACGTCTCCGGATACCGGGGAAAGGAAACCATTTCAATTCCCAGACCTTACCCCGGTTGAAACCCAGATTGCGGTCATGTTAGCCAATGGATCACTGCATGGAGATATTGCCAGGAATTTGCATACCTCGCGAACCATGATCGACAATACCTTGATGGCCATGCGAAAAAAATACCATTGTCGAACGACCGTTGAGCTAATCAAATTTTTGACAGACACTTCCATCATCTGATCGTCATTCCTCGTCAGTTTCCACCAAAAAATCAAAATCCGGCATAAAAAGTGGCGTGCAATCTGCACGCCACTTTTTTTCCTCGTTTTGTTGATTATGTGATCCTTGCATTTTTTCATCCTCCAAAATACATGAGATATCTCTGCGTGAGGTATGAGATTTTAGTACTTGATTTATAGATATTTACGTTGTATCTTCACGAGATGAAACCCTAAAATAAATGAACCATGAAAAGAACCTTGACACATTGTCAAACATGGCCACGGTATGGATATACAGTCTCGACGGCCTCGATATCCTGGGCCCCTATTATTTGGCGTGCGGCAATACCCTCGAGGTTGAGATCGACGACCGCGAATGGGGCGCTTTGGTTGAATCGGACATGGATATAAACGTATCGGTCTGGATTGATTGACAAGATGAAAAAACCCCTTCTCTCATGACAGAAAACACATTGTTCCAAAATATATCTAACCATCAATCAGAAAGGAGGTCCAGTGCAAAGAAAGTAAAAAACACAGTATCTCATTACGCTGGTAAAAAAACAACTGTGGATTTTAACATGGTGCACGCATAACCGGAATATGTTCGGCGGAATGGTGGTTTTTTTAGTAGAAAAACCAATATATCAGACAAGCGAAACCCATGCGTTAAAACTGTCTGAAGTCTCTTTTAATCTGTAAAAGCCATATTATGAAAACAATACAAAAATTACTTTTGTTATCATTGATCATGCTGACAGTCATCTCAGCTAATCCATATAAATGTTTTGCGGAAAATGGCGAACCCATTAAATATGCCAATGAAACATGTTCACCTCTCATAACTACGAATGTCCATGTCACTTTGTTAAATGACTGTGAGGCTGTTCAATATTGTACTTTTGAAATTCTTATTTTCGACCTGCCAAGTTGTTCGATTGACAACCCACCCATTGCAACTAAGGATAATCTATATGGAAATACCATAGATTTCCTCAACCTAACATTCAATAGCGCAAAGATTATTGTTTGTGTAAGACTAAAGCCTGGTTACAACTGCTCGGGATATACTTATTATGCGCCAAAATGTGAATGCCGGGATGTGTCTTCAAGCGATATGTATTTTGAACTGGATATATGCATACCATAGGATGAATCAGACAAAGTTAGAATTGTTCCCCAATTTGGAGAATAATTCTAACTTTGATATATCTAATTCTGAGTAAAATATCCATATGGTGTATTTAATATGAAAATTTCCAAGAATAATATGACGATTAATGGTTGATTCTAATGAAAACCGGAGTTAAGTACAGCCCCCTTGTTTTTTTAATCATAATAACCATTGCAGTCCGCTCCGAAGGCTGGAAACAATTGAGCCCGCTCGGAACTAATGCTCATATTGATATTCAGAAAGGCTGGTGGGGATCTTCCAGTCCGGCCTGTAGGGATATATCTAGGATCCATATTCACATCAAACATCCTGGGGAGAAAATATATTACGGATTTAACTGGTATCTCCCGCAGCCACCTTTAATAAGTCCTATTACCTACGTGAGAATCCTTCATCCCGATGGAATCCAGGCAAAACTGGATACAATCCGGTATAATGTTCCAGGCTGGATATTGGATTATAACCAAGCCAAAAATGGCCCTAGTGTTATCCATCCTGGCGGATATGCGGGATTTGAATATTCGCCACCTGCCTCGGGAGACTATATGATGGATTTCGGATATGCCGATCCGATTTGTATCGGTTCATTGTTAAATTTCGACATCACTGTAGTTGATACCACAACGAATCCCTGGACGGCTATCGAAGGCCGTGTGTATTGCAAATCCTGGTCATTTAAGATAAACGAATTTCTTGGCACCCTTTACACTTATCCAGATGATTCTATTGTTTCTTCAATTAATTTCAATGGATTAAGTAGTGCACTTTTTGGTGTATATCTCGTAATGAATCGAAATGGAATAGATCCACCACCTGCAAATTGGATTACATCAAGGATGTCGCAACCATCGGCTCCACTGTGGGGAGGAGTCGAAGATTTTAAAATCTTTCTGAACGATCCTGATCAAACTGTTTATCCCACCGGGATATTTGGTGAGATCACGCCGGGATCATTGAGTGTAACCACGGATTGCAACGGAATAGCCACTATTGGTTTTGCGGTAAATAAGGCCGGTCAAATTGAAATACAGATTCAACTCGATGCTGATCCAGGTATCCAGCCAGTTGACGTTATGATTTCAGATTCTGTCTTCCCGGGATTAAATACCTTGACATGGAACGGCATGAACGGTTTGGGACAACCCGTCCTGAACGGGACTCCGTTCTATGTGACAGTAAAATATTTAAACGGATTAACCAACATTCCACTGAATAAAGTTGTTGGCGCTCCATCAGGATTCATTGTTCAGCTTCAACGTCCGGCAGGACCTACACCTTTAATGTACTGGGATGATCGGTTGATATCGCCTGCAAGTTATAATTTTTCAGGATGTTTGAGTTTCCTACCCACCAACGGCTGTCATATATGGTCGGGCCCACCCTATACCACGAGTAACGATATCAATACATGGTGGTATGCCTCAACCGGCGATATTAGCTCTCCTTCTGTGTTGTTCAAAAGATCATTTCAGGATGAAGCCGATACGATGCTTTGTGCCAATGACACTCTCATTTGGCAGGGGATGATCCTCACTCAGGGAGGCACCTATACGAAAACCTACCAAAGTTCATTGACCCAATGCGATAGTATCTACATCCTGCACCGCAACACTCTGCCAACACCCATGGTCATGCTTGGACCTGACACCTTGATATGCACCGGCCAAAATATTCAATTCGATGCCGGCTTCTATTCCGGATGCACTTACCAGTGGTCAAATCTCTCAACCGGTCAGCTGAATATCGGCACTTCACAGACTTACACAGCTACCCAGGCGGGTATTTACATGGCGACTGTAACAGGATCCAATGGCTGCCAGGGCAGGGATACAGCGACGGTTTCCATCGGTCAGCCGCTAACGATCGGGGTTTCAATTGCAGCCTCAGTTAACCCTGTTTGTGCCGGAACCCCGGTGATCTTTACGGCAACCCCGGTTAATCCGGGGAGTTCACCTGCATATCAATGGAAAATAAATGCAGTCAATGCAATCAATGGGAACAATGCAATGTTCACTTACACCCCTGTGAATGGCGATGTGGTAACCTGTGAGCTCACCTCTTCGCTTTCTTCCTGTATTTCTGCAAACCCTGTAACCTCGAATGCCATCGTCATGACGGTTGACCCTATGCTCCCTGTATCTGTTTCGATTTCGTCATCGGCGAATAATGTTTGTGCAGGAACCGCCGTCACCTTTACGGCAACACCCTCAAATGGAGGTTCATCGCCGGCATATCAATGGAAGGTGAATACAGTCAATGCAATCAATGCAAATAATGCAGTGTATACCTATATCCCGATGAATGGGGATGTGGTTACCTGCCTCCTTACTTCAACCTTTACAACGTGCACAACCAACAACCCGGCTACCTCAGCCCCGGTTACCATGACCGTAAACCCAAATCTTCCCGTCGGTATTACCATTGCTCCGTCCTCGAACCCATTCTGCCAGGGAAACCCGGTCACCTTTTCGGCAACACCCTCAAACGGAGGTTCATCGCCGGGGTATCAATGGAAGGTGAATGCAGTCAATGCAATCAATGCAAATAATGCAGTGTATACCTATATCCCGGTGAATGGGGATGTGGTTACTTGTGAAGTCACCTCCTCCGAGCCATGCCCGACCGGAAATCCGGCAACCAGCGCACCTGTGACCATGATCGTCAACACCGGTCTGCCTGCCGGTGTATCGATTGCAGCCTCTGCCAATCCCTTTTGTGAAGGCGCAACGGTAACCTATTCAGCAACGCCGGTAAATGGCGGCTCAGCGCCTGCCTACCAATGGAAGGTCAATGCAATCAATGCAATCAATGCAAACAATGCAGTGTTTAGCTTTAGCCCGTTGCCGGGCGATGAGGTGTCGTGTGTGGTGACCTCGAACCTGAACTGTGTCACGGCCAATCCGGCTACTTCCAACATCATCACGATGGTGGCGGCGATCAAACCTTCGGTCACCTTTACACCCTGCAATGATTTGAATACCACCCTGAATGCAAAACCATTCAAACTCAAGGGCGGAACACCCATCGGCGGCGTTTATTCCGGTCCCGGGGTAACATCCGCCACGGGCATGTTCAATCCCGCATCAGCCGGAACCGGTATCAAGACTATTCAATACAGCTATACCAATGTGGTGACCTGCAGCGATTTCAAAACCATCACCATCACCGTTCAACCCGCGCCAGCCTTTATTTGCGGGAATAACCTCACCGATATCAGGGATGGCAGGCAATACACCACCTTCAGTCTTCCCAATGGCAAATGCTGGACCTCTGCAAATTTAGATTTTGGCATTACGATTTCAGATTTAACTCCTCAAACCGATAATTGTGTAACAGAAAAGTATACTCAGAATTTGTCATTTGTCACTGGTCATTTGTCATTTTATCAGTGGGATGAACTCATGCAATACCAAACCACCGAAGCCTCCCAAGGCCTCTGTCCCCCCGGCTGGCATGTTCCCACCTCGGCGGAATGGAATGAACTTTTATCATTTTACAATGGCGCAGGCCAGGCCGCAGGTCCGATGAAAGATACGCTGCTGGCCAATGGTTTTCAATCATGGCAACAGGGTTTTCTTTACCTGAACCACACCTGGGCATTTACCACCGGGCTCTACGCCGGATCGATGTACTGGAGTTCAACCCTGTCAGGGTCATCCACCCCGTCGGGGTCCAGGGCCATCGCCCGCGGGTTGAATGAGTATAATCCAAGCGTTTCGAAGTACGAAGCGTTGAGGGGGAATGGGTTTGGGGTGAGGTGTATGAAAGATTATTAGAAGGATAAAGCGTTCCATCACACTTCTGCTGCTCATAGGTTCGCGATTATTTCGTCATCTCATTGCTTTTCAAGCGCTGTTATTATTCGAATCTGGAATATCTAATATTGAGCCCACTCCTAATAGCGACTCTTACTGCTAAGACGCTAAAAATTAAATGAGCTCGAAGGCATTTTATGCAATAGCATTAATCTGCAAGAAGTTTTTACCGGAAATTTTATTTTGGGAAAAACTTATAGATGTCTTTTCTGTTTAGAAAGCGTGTAAGGATCACTTGATCATCTTCTAAGAAAAATCCCAATCGGTAATCGTCGACTTTTATCCGAAAAGCAGAAGGATGTCCTTTCAACTTTTTTATTTCCCCAAGTACAGACAAATCTGTTGCTTTTTTTATTTCTTCAAGGACAAGTGCAAGATGGTCTGACACATTCTGATCTCTGAGCTTATTAATATCCCGCCAAAAAGCTTTTTCGTATAAAACTTTCATTTCTTTTTCAGGATATCCATCACCTCATTCTCAGTCACATAATCTCCTTTTTTTTCTTCGATCATAGCTTTGAGTAATCCAATATCTTCCTTGTCTTCCTCATACAGAACCCGGGAGTCGAAGCCAAGTTTCCCGAGTAGCTCAGAAAGAAAAACGAAATCTTTCTCGTCTTTTGGGGTTATTACCAATGTTTTCATCTTAAACTAATTTATAGGATCCGCAAGGTATAACGTCGCTTTTTTGACCTTGTCAATATGGTCGGTGCAAATTTAATGGTTTTAGATACAAGTTTTATATTTGATGATTTAATAGATTACAACTTTACCAGGCGATGAGGTTTCCTGTGTCAAGACCATCCTGAAGGACTATTTCTTTTTCCGAACTCTACTTCTCCGGCGGCGACCTTTCAGCCATCCGGCTAAAGATAAAAGGCTCGATAATAAGTTGTGAAAAAATGTTTCAATTTCAATTGACTTGACGAACTTTGTATTAACATCTGTTGTGACTTTAGGTACCTCCTTACAAAAAGGGATAAAATTTACTGTCATCGATATGAGCCTGCAGTCAGGTGATCAACAGTATGATCTTTTTATTTAAATTTGCTAAATGGAATTGATAGAAAAAAACAGAGATCTTATTTCATACTTATGTGATAATCATAAGGTCAAGGAACTATTTCTTTTTGGCTCTGTCTTGTCAGAAAGTTTCAATAACTCCAGTGATATAGATATGCTGGTACAATTTTCAGATATAGATTTACTCGATTATTTTGATAATTATATGGACCTGAAGGAAAAATTTGAGCAGTTACTGAATAGGCACGTTGACCTGGTGGAAGATCATACAATAAAGAATCCAGTTTTCAGAAAAATCGTTGATCGCGATAAATTCTTGATCTATGAACGAAAAAGTACTTAAATCTTTGTACGACATTAGGTTCGCAATTGAAGAGATTGATTCTTACTTTAAAAAGGAAACAAAATCATTTGAAAATTATCAATTAAATGTCCTTCTAAAAAGGGCTATTGAAAGAGATTTAGAAATTATTGGAGAAGCGACAAACAGGATTCTGAAGGAAGATCCGGAATTTAATATTGAAAACGGCCAACGTATTGTTGGTTTAAGAAACCAGATAATTCATGGATATGATACTGTTTCAGATGAAAACATCTGGGGAGTTTTAATTAAATATCTTCCAAAATTAAAGGAGGAGGTTGACAAATTAATAGATTCTTGAGGATCCAAATCGCTTCCTTCATAAGCATTCCTGCTGGTGTATGAGCCAAAAAGTCCAATCTTCAGGATTGCCGCCAGACTGCATGAGTACAACCTAAGCGTTTCGAAGTAAGAAGCGTTGAGGGCGAATGGGTTTGGGGTGAGGTGTTTGCGGGATAATTAAATTACAAATTAGAAATCCGATTTCTAATTTGCAATTGAGTATCTTTGTATAATGATATATAGTACTTTACATGACAATCTAAAAGCCGCTTCCTTAAAAAGTCCGGTCATTTCTGTTACCGGCCCGCGGCAATCAGGAAAAACAACCCTGGTAAAGGCAGTTTTCGGGGATTATACCTATCTCAATTTTGAAGATTTGAGTCTGAGGTCGTTTGCAACGGAGGATCCAACCTCTTTTCTGAAAACCTATGGCAAGAAACTAATTCTTTCTCGAACATAATAGACCTTCACAGGTTTCAGCAGTTTTTAAAACTCTGTGCCGGGCATATCGGGCAGATGATCAATTTTTCCTCATTCGGGAATGCTCTTGGGATCTCTTATCACACGGTCCAGAACTGGCTGTCGGTGCTTGAGGCCAGTTATATTGTATTCCGGTTATACCCTTATCACCAAAACTTTAAAAAACGCCTGGTCAAGACCCCTAAACTTTATTTTTATGACACCGGCCTGGCTTCCGTGTTATTGGGATTGAAAACCAGAGACCAGGTTCAACTCCATTTTGCCAAAGGTGCATTATTTGAAAATCTTATAATTGCAGATTTAATGAAAAACCGTTACAACATGGGAACCCGCCCGGATTTTTATTTCTGGAGGGACAGTACAGGAAATGAGGTCGACCTGATTATCGATGAAGGCACACATCAAAAAGCGGTTGAAATCAAATCAAGCAGGGTGATCAATCCCGATTTTTTTAAGGGATTGGATTATTGGAGTAAACTGTCCTTGACTTCGTCTGACGATCTGTTTCTGATATATGGTGGAAAGGAGGATCAAACCAGGTCGAAAGGGAAGGTTGCCGGATGGCAAACAGCGACTGAAACAATTTTTAAAACTTAAGTTAAGAAATGCGACAGTCTTACTGAATTTTTTCGAGCAGATCAGATGCATTAAAATCGAAGTTGGAGAAGAGATCGATATCGATCCATTTCCTATTTCTAAAATTCAACCCCCAAACCCT
>Ga0074195_1004853_pt1 | contig 10664 bp, 7 predicted proteins | sample EPASupsiteHSE623_FD_64525 | JGI IMG/M metagenome (GOLD analysis project Ga0074195, IMG submission 64525) | Bioremediated contaminated groundwater from EPA Superfund site, New Mexico - Sample HSE6-23 | ecosystem: Environmental > Aquatic > Deep subsurface > Groundwater > Contaminated ... | reverse complement strand
GCGGGGGAATGGTATAATAAGCGAGTGACATTGCGCAGCAAGGTAGTCCTGCTTTACGAATGCCTGTGGATAAAGGTCTGGCCGCTCCCGATACTGCTACTGTAATATGCGGAACAGACCTTTATCCACAGGCATTCGTATTAGCAGGACTACGCAGCGAAGCATAAGTCACGAGCGTTTATACCATTCCCCCGCTGAGGCCATATAAAATAAGGTCAACGTTACATGATGGGGCACTAGCTGCGTTATTTGAACTAATTTTTATACTTCGCTTGCAATCTAACCATATATTTGATAAAATATAAAAGCTGATTGAAAACGTAAAGGAGGTGTAACTCCGTGGCTAAATGTGAAATCTGCGGCAAGGGAATTCAGACAGGCATACAGGTAAGCCACTCCCATATCCGGACAAAGAGAACATGGTCTCCCAATATCCAAAAAGTCCGTGCCCTGGTCAACGGGACACCTACCAGGTTAAATGTATGCACAAGATGCCTTCGTTCGGGAAAAGTTACCCGCGCTATCTAGTGGCTAGTGATAAAACAAGTTGTTAAAAACCACCGAAAACATCGGTGGTTTTTTATTTTTTCCACGGATTAAACGAATTTCTCTACAAACTTAAAGTATGTATAGCTGTTCCATCTGTTAACCGGAATATTGTTATTTTTCCGTCTTCCCAGATAGCTGCGGTGGGTCCTTCTTCGTTTTTGGGCAGTGCGCAGCTGCCTGGATTGAGGAAAACCGTTACAGCACTCACTTCCCTTCAAACTGTTTAAACCAAATAATTCCTGCTAGAAAAGGTGCAATGGCATAGGTTATCATCATAGCCGCGGCCACCACCCCCGAGTCGTTGAAAATTAGGGCAAAAATACTTCCGGTGAGCACCGCCGGCAGAAACCTGTGCAACCACGGGTATTTTTCCCTGAACCTCTTAACTTCCGCCGGGAAAAGCCGGATTGCCAGCAAAATAATAAGCAGGCAGCTGAAATAAAACCAGCTCCATGTGGTCGTTACAATCAGCTTGAAATTCATCTGCCATTTGCGGTTGATAATATTTCCTATTTCTTCGAAACCATTATTCCTGATCATAGTAAAAGTCCTGCCGATATGGGACTGGGCTTCTACAGCCCTGGTCAGGTCGAAGGCTATAAAGCCGGCTAAAACCAGTGCCGTTACAGCCAGGACAGCGGCCAGGCTCCTCTTGCTTACAGCAACCCCCGCCATGATCAGGGCGGCCGCCCCAAAACCTGCCATAGCCGCGATCGTACCGCCCACATTGGTGCCAAGATGGGGCGCCGCAATACTGTAAGTAATTATACCAAAAACCACTAAAGCCAGGGCTTTTACCGTGTTTATTTTTGCTTCCGGCCTCAGCCTGTCAAAAACCAGACCGGTAAATACTATTCCCGCTCCTATGAGAACACCCATATATTCGTTGCCAATACCGTAAAACCTGGCCCCTGTCATAGCATCATAACTGAAGGGCGATGTCTTGGCCAGGGGAGCACCCAGGAAAATGTCTGCCGCTACCATTATTACGGTGAGTCCTGCTATAATCATAAATGGGTCAAGCGGGTCTCTCCGCCCCATTATTCTCGCCAATACTGTAAGCACAACAGTTAGACCGACAGCGGCCAGGGCCATAAAAGAAATTGAAGGACGGGGTATGAAATTACCCCACAGCAATACCCCGGGAACTACTGTATAGGCCAGCAAAAAGGGAACCAGGCGGCCGACAGACTTTTTCCCGGATACCAGGAGTAAAACAGCAAGTATAACCAGGGCAAACTGGGTATTGATAAATGTTTTTACCAGCGGATACCGGGAGTTATATAAGAATGCCGTGTCTTCATAAAGGTCAGTCGCCTTTATGAAAGGGTTTTCCGCTGGTTGGTTCCGTATCTCCCGGCCGACAAACAATGTTTTCTCTTCGCCGCCGCCGGTAACGGGGGGAATACCGAAAAATCCTGTCACAGTCGGGGCTATATCGATATTGGCTATCAACCCGCCCCTTTTAGTAGTCCCGGACCAGACCACCCCTTTGGCCACACCTCGTCCGGCTGTAATATAGGGGGTCAGGAAACGGCCCTTGTTCATAGCATCACCGGGCGGTGCCGGGACAACAACCATGATCCGGTCCCGGTTTAAATCGATCTCCCTCAGCAATTCGCCTATAAAGGTATCGACAGCCACAAGGGCTTTCTGCCTGGCGGTGTCCGCCGCTTCTTCCAGCATAATGTGGCGTGATTCATCCACTCTGGAAGTATCCCCCGTCTCCAGCACCACCAGGTCCGCCTTGTCCCTGAGGTCTCTGAAAAGCGCCAGCACTTTGTCATAATCGGTTTTTACGCCGCCGGGGCTTTTGGGGTCAGCCGCCAGCAGTTCCGGAGATACACTGCCGTAGTCAACCAGCCCACTGCTGTCCATGGCTATCAAGGCCGCATGACGGCGGAATTTCCCCTCCCGCTTCTTAATTATAGGCAAATCGGCATTACCGATAACCGCCGTCTTCAATCCGTTGCGGTGCAGGACATTACCGATTGCGCCGGGAGCAAATTGGTTCTTTAATTCCCGGTTGGCCTTGTCCATTTCAGCCACCCCGAGGTGGATAACCTGACCTTGGCCGGGTTTGATCCCCGTCCGCCTAAAAAAAGACTCCCCTGCCGAATCGCTCTCGTAGGGTTCATAGATGTTATATGCGGCTCCCGCCGACGGCCCCCCCGCAGCTTTGGCCCCTGTACCGATGGTGGCATATGTATTGTCGGGAATCCGGGGCTGTCCCCCGACGGGGTTTGTGGTCATCAAACCGACCGCCCCCTGTAAGGCCAGTGCCTTCATGACAGGAATATCGGCGTTCAAAAAATCATCCCAGGTTATGCGGTCTACAATAACTATGACAACCTTTCCGGAGTCATGCTGTTTTTTATTATCCAGAGCATGGACAGAAAAAGCCATCGGTCCCGCCGAAAAAGAAAAAAATATAATTATGATCAGACTGATAAATGCCCTGAAACTTTTTTTCACAGATGACACAGCCCTTCGTAGACCCTGCAGGTCTCTTCCACCATTTTTTCCGTGCCAAATTTCCGGAACGCCAAATCCCTGCCTCTGCTCCCAAACAACAGCATGGCATCCCTATTGGACGCCAGCCTGAGAATTGCTGCGGCCAGCGCCTGGGGATTCCTTGGATCCACCAGATAACCGCTGGCGCCTTCCAAGACCAGTTCGGGCAGCCCTCCCACCCGGGAAGCGATAACAGGCAGCCCGGCGGCCATGGCTTCAATTGTTGTAATAGACAGGCCTTCGGAAACAGAAGGTATGATAAATATATCCAAAGAGGCAAAGAACCCGGCTGTATCCCGGACAAAACCGGTAAATATGACTTGGTCTCTGATACCGAGCCGTTCTGCCTGCTCTTCAAGTTGGGGCCGCAGCGGTCCATCCCCGGCGATTAGGATGCCAATATCGGGTGAATTTCTTTCACCGGGTCCGCATATAAGCGGGACAGCCTCCAAAAGGTACTGCAGGCCTTTCTGCGGGGCCATCCTGGCCACGGTCCCGACAACCATTGCGCCAGGTTTTATCCCGTACGCCTCCCTGGACCGGTCTTTATCAGGAAGGGTTAGGTAATGGCTCAAGTTTATACCGTTATACACGGTTGTGATCATTTCAGATTGTATATTATATTTTGATACCAGTTCCTTTTTTAAAGCCTCAGATACAGTGATGACCCTGGCGGTGACCCTGCTGAGAATTTTTTCTCCGAATTTGAACAAAGCCTTTTTAAACCAGGGAACTTCATCATAGATAATAAAGTTGTGAACCGTCAGGACCGTATTCCGGCACCCGGCCAGGACGGCTGCGATTCTTCCCACCAGACCTGCCTTGGCGCCGTGCATATGGATAATATCAAACTGATTCCGGCGCATGACCCGCCTCAACTGGCCAATACACATAGCGTCCTTGACGGGATTCAGCGGACCTACCAGGTCTACCGGATGCAGGCGAAACCCCTTATCCCGCAGCTCTGCCGCCAGAGGTGAATGGGCAGGGCAGGCAATCTCGATATCGTACCCTTTGTTTCTTAAGCCTTCCGCCAGGGCCAACAGGTGTCCCTTCATACCGCCCTCGGCAGGCCTGATTATATGAAGAATCCTTTTGGGTTTCATATTGTAACCTCTAAAACCATTTTTTGTTCCGGAAGTAATAGACCATTCCGCCTGCGGTGGCCAGCATCAGGCCGATAGACCAGAGGTACCCATAGCGCCATTCCAGTTCCGGCATGTACCTGAAGTTCATGCCGTAAATGCTGGAGATGAAGGTCAGAGGCAGCATTATGGTGGCAATAATGGTCAGGGTTTTCATAATTTCATTCATCCTGTTGGAAACAACCGTCAGGTATATTTCAAGAGAACCGCTGATTAGTTCCCTGTATGTGTCAAGAAAATCAAAAATACGCATCAGGTGGTCGTACACATCGAGAAAAAATATCCTGTTTTCTTCTTTGGTAAAAAGACCCTCATACCTGATCAGGGCGTTGACCATTTCCCGGTGAGGGCTCAGTATTTTTCGCATCTCCAGGAGTGTTCGCTTAAGTTTTAGCAGTTCGTTGAGTTCAATTTTGCCCCTGTTTTCAAGTATTTTCTCTTCAAACCTGGAGTACCGGTCATCTAAATGGTCCAGAAACGGAAAGTAATCATCAATAACGGCATCCAGAATTAGATACAAAAGGTAATCTGTACCCCTGGCCAAAATTTCGGGGTTTTTTTCAATCCTCTGCCGGACCGACGAAACCGGTCCAACCTCTTCCCAGTGAAATGTTACGATAAAGTTGTGCCCTACAAAAATGTCCAGCTCTTTCTCCATCAGCCGGTTGTCAGACCGACCCTCAGCAACCGATTGTGTAACAATAAAGAAGTAATCCTGGTAGTCATCGAGTTTGGCCCTCTGCTGCATTTTAATGCAGTCTTCAACTGCCAGGGGATGAAAACCAAAGACACTGCCCAGCACTTCCACTTCACTACTGTCCGGTATTTCTATATCTGTCCATAGAACAGCTCCCGGGCCGGGATCTCTGACCGGCTTCCGGTCGGCTTCAAATCCCTTTTCGGTACTATAGCTGTATGTCCTGATCATACCTTTGGCCCCCTATTCTCAAAAAGCCACTTTTTCTTTTAATATACACCACCTGTAAAAAATTATAAAGGCTTTACCCGGATAAAGAGATAAAGCCTTATGGGAAAAAGAGGTAAAACCTTTTGCTTAAATATTTTCCTGCTGAAATCATAAACCAAGTATAGGCCAGATATCCACATTAACCTGTCCGGTTACTTCAACTCCTCTGTCCTTCTGGAGCCTCTTTAAGGCATCTTCCGTAGCCCGGCCGAATATGCCGTCAGGATTGCCTTTTAGGTACCCCTCAGCTATTAGTCCCTGCTGAACAAGTACGACAACTGTCCCTTTATCCCCTCTTAGAACAGGTTTCCTTTCCTCGTAAAGCGGATGGTAGACCCTGCCTTCAATGCATACGGTAGTCCCGGGTTTTACCCATTCATAAAGCTCCTCCACATGGCTGTTCAGCATTCTTATGCATCCGTGGCTGGCCCTGCTGCCGACAGACCAGGGCTTATTGGTGCCATGTATACCATAAATTCCCCAGGGAACATTAAGCCCCATCCACCTTGTGCCGAAACCGGTGCCCCAGTTTTTAGCCTTGCGGGAGATCCTGAATTCCCCGATAGGGGTGGGAGTTTTGCTTTTACCTACCGCTACGGGGTATTTTTTAAATACCTTATTACCGTCATAAACAGTAAGCGTTTTTTTATCAATATTGATCACCAGCATTACATTGCCTGAGGGAGCCTGTTTTACCTTGGTGCGGGTAGGTGCTGCTTCAAACAGCTGGGCCATAGCCCTCATAGTCTCCCGACCGATAGTGCCGTCGCATTTAAGCCCGTAACGGTGTTGAAACTCTTTGACAGCCCCTTCGGTTAACCTGTCAAACACACCGTTTAGCGCCCCATTATATAAACCAAGCTTTTTTAACGCTATCTGGTATTCCCGGACATCGTCGCCGTTCATCGGCGGGCTGACCAGTTTAAGCATCCGGTTTTCTTCGGGGCAGCAGTCAGGCGCTGTACATATGTGCTTACCGGAAGAACCGTTAGCTCCGTTGCTTGTTTCCAAACCGTTAGCAAATGTCACCGAACCTAACAATATAGCACACAAAACTAGAGCAGCAATAATCCTTGTTTTAAATATAAACGAGAAGAGAGATTTTGTCTGCAAATTATCAACCTCCTAATAAAAAATCTCTCTTATATTTTTTGTGATAAATGTACAGAGTATTCATTTATTATTGGACTCGAGCAGAACTCCCAGTGGTATAGTCAGGTATGTCAGCATCATGGCTGTGGCGATAACTCCTGTATCGTTAAATATAAAGGCCACCAGTCCTCCATAAAGGATTACCTCAAAGGAACCCGCCAAGACCATGTTTTTTTGCCTGATGGCATTCATGGCAGGACCCAGCCTGCTTTCCACCAGATAATAAATATAGACCTGAATGGCCAGCAGAATATTATAAGGTGGAATTACCAGCATTACTGTAAACAGGCTTAGTTTTGACTGCAACACCTCCAGAAATTTGGGGCCAAAACCCTGTGTAATAAGGGTTCCCAGCACTTTACCCGCGTGGGTCTGGGCCCCGCTGCGGTAATCCAGGTAAGCAACGGCAAGTTCCATCAGAATTACCAAAACCAGTGCTGCCGCAACAGTCTTCTTTCGGACAAGGCGTCCCTTCCGGAGAGCGGTTACAGCAAGTACACCTGTGGTCATAGCGGCGATGGTCCCTCCCACATTGGCCCCGTATGCCGGTGTCTGGGACAAAGTCACCAGGGCAAATACGGTTATGCCGAGGGCAAGTCTCCAAAAAGCCCGGATATGAAGCCTGTCAAAAAAGTAGAACATGGCCAGGACCGTAGAGCCCAAAAGTATTCCCATCGTATCATTATTAACCCCGTAATAACGCCCACCCATGAAAACATCATTAAATCCTATGGGAGTTTCAACCAGGAGGTCAGTCCCCATCAGGAGGTCTCCCAGGATAAAGATTGATGCGGCCAGACTGAACCATGCCATGGCATTCAGAGTCCAAGCCCGGTTGTGGGAAATAAGGTATCCCAAAACCAAAGTTGCAGAGATAATCAGAACAAGGTCCGGATAAAATTGGTTAATACTCACCACCGACGGAATAATTAAACTCAGAGCCGGCAGCGCTGATACTGATACCGCCAGCATTCGCCCGGTTCTTTTAAACTTTAAACTCACTTTTTTAAGCACAGGAAGATACAGGGTTATAAGGGCTGCAGCCAACAGAGTCACATAAAACCCGTGGATTACATAACGCGATTTTTTGAGCTTTACTAGCTTGGACAGAGAATCTGTGATAAAAGCCAGACTGCCTCTTTCCGGCAGTATTTCCGCCGCTTCCCCCAGAAAACCCGGTTTAATAATGTTTAACCCGAACCGTTGAAAAATTGTCGGGCTCACATCTATGTTAGAAATTATCCCCTTTATCCTGGTACTGTTTGACGTTAAAACGCCATGGGGCTGTCCTTTCTCATAAATTATGACCGGTGTCAGTGTCCTGTTAACTTCACCGGATTGGCCGTAAGAGGTCATCGGACTTATTATCATCAACACAACATCTTCCCGGTCAACCAGCTCCTGAAGCCCTCCCACAAACCTGTCGGCGTTTTCCAGGACTTTGTTTCTGATGTTTTGCAGCCTGTCTCCCTGCAGGCCGATGCTTTCTTCGGCCTCACGCAGCCTGACCGTATCGCCGAAATCAATAAAAACAAGACCGGTCTGACTCAACGCCCGGGCAACAACAGTTAGCAGTTTTGCCGTATCGGTCCTTACACCATAGGGAAATCCCGGATCTTCTGCCAGCAGGTTGCGGCTTACATTACCAAAGTTAATAACCCCCCTGCTGTCCATGGCCATCAGGGCTGCTTCGTGGTGAGGCCGGTCCGTATCGGCATTCCCCACAAATGAAACGGCGATCCCGTTTTTACCGGCCATTTCCCCTATCATACCCAGTGTATAGTTGGGGTAATCCTCGGCCACCAGTTCCTTTAAACTGTTTATATTTGTATTAACAAGAGGGTATAGTTCTTCGCCTGGTTCCGGTGAGCCCGGCTGGCTTCCAGCGGTACGGGAGAAAATAATCGGTTCTTTTTTGGGGACAAGCGTCCGTACACCCATTCCGATAGAAAGGCAGGAACTGGCCCTATCAACGTAAGTCAGGGCCCCCGCGCGTATGTTCATCAGGCCTATAACGCCTGAATTTATTATACTTCTTAAACTTGTCAGGGATGGGTTGTTCAAGTCCTCGAGAGTGATTCCATCCATAACCAGGATAACCGCTTTTCTTTTTGCTGTTGAATCGCTGCCGGCAGCCGCAGCAGGCCCGGAGCATACCAATAATAAAACCAGAAAAGACAGTATTATTTTTTTTGCCGGTAAGTGGAAGCGGTGATTCAAAGTCTCATGTTCCTCTCTCCGTTTTCTAAACGTACCCGGTTTTACCGAATTCCGTGAAAACCGGGCACCGAAGTAGCAGTAATAATTGTAGCACTCTTTTCTAATATTTCCAAGTGTATCCATGTTTATAAAGCTGAACAGAAAAAACCGCCTACCCCGAATGTCGAAACTAAAAAAAACCCAGTCAATTGACTGAGCTTATTAATGCTTTTATTTTAATGGTCGGAGCGACACGACTTGAACGTGCGGCCTCTACCACCCCAAGGTAGCGCTCTACCAAGCTGAGCTACGCCCCGACGCAAAGATAATTATATACTATTAAATATTTTTTTGCAAGCAACATCTTATTCCAATCAGAAATGTTTTGATGACTGGTTCCGTTGTTCATATCAATATCACAATTTTCACAATATTTTTAAATATTCTGTTGAAATAGGGAGGACAAATGCACATTCTGTCGAACAGAAAATAAAGTTAGTTAATATTGGTATTGGCCTGCTTTTACGAGCCGTTTTTTGAATTAGGCCAGGTCCGGGAGTGTTACTGTGAACCACATTATACTGAAAAACGGGGAATTAAACCTTACAATACAGCTGATTTCCTTTTTTGCTGCCATGTTTGTTACACAAATGGCCGTTGTGGAATGGCGCACAAACAAAAATGCCATGTATAAATACCTGGCCTTAAGTTTTGGCATGCTTTTTGCCCAGGTTACAGTCATGACGATAATTGTAGTCCATTCCTACTGGTCGGGGAAAACAGGTCCCCTGGCCCCGCTCCATATCATTGACCATGCTCTGATCACCGCCAGCTATATCTATCTGGTGGCAGCCTTTGTTACCTTAAAGTCCACACCAAAATCCAGATTTATCAGGACAAACTTTTTTGTCCTTGCGGTGATATCCCCATTTCATATTCTGTTATGGGAAATATTCGGCTCAACTCCGCTGGGGCCTGTGCTAAAGATATCCGGGGATCTGACCTTCGAAATCTGGGAGGCCGGACTTCTTATTATGGCAACTTTGGCTGTTTTAAGGTCCTCTGTACGTTTGAAGCGCGGACTTGTTACCGCCTTTGTCCTGCTTCTGGTTAAAGACGTTATATATATCTACAACACTCTTACAATGGACCAACCTGCACCGTTGCTTCTTTTTGCCGAGCATTTAGTTGTTATACTATTCTTTTATACAATAATTTCTACGCTTCATAAAAAAATTATCGGCGACCTTTTATCGATGGACCGGGAAAAAACCCTGATTACCGAAAAAGCCTACCAGGATACGATCAGGGCTTTAATTAATTCTCTGGAAGCCAAGGATTTATATACCAGGGGCCATTCAGACCGGGTCACGGAACATGCCATGGTGCTCGGAAGCAAACTGGGATTTGACCTCAAGGAAATAACCAAACTGTATTACGGCGCCATACTCCATGATATGGGCAAAATCGGTATCAGCGAAGATATTCTGAATAATCCTTTGAGTCTGGGTACTGACGATTTTGACCGCATCAAGAAACACCCCGAAATCGGGGCCAACATTATATCATCTATCGAATCCCTAAAGAACATAGCCCCGTCAATTCTGTATCACCACGAAAGGTTCGACGGTTCAGGATATCCCAAAGGTTTAAAAGGCAAGGATATACCTCTTCATTCCCGCATAATCGCTATTTGCGACGCCTTCGACGCCATGTCATCCACCCGCACATACCGCGACTCCATGACCAGGGAAAAGGCCGTCCGGGAACTGGTATCGGGGGCTGGAACCCAATTTGACCCCGACCTTGTGAAAATATTCGTAGAATTTCTGGGCTACCAGGTCATAGAACGTGACTCATCAAAAAGCCTGCCGGCTTAATTTGTGCATGCTCCAGAAAAACAGCATCTGGACTGCGTTACGCGGCGCACGGCAATCCTCACCGTACCTTCCAGTACGCTTCCGGTTGCCGTGCGCCGTGCGCCTTGCCAGATGCCGTTTTTCTACCTGAATTGTCCGATGAGGGATAAATTTAAAAAATTATATATTTGCTCTTAGCGTTTAGAGCCCTTATTTTATACCTTCTCAATTTAATAGGTAGTGTCTGGTTGCAGCGGTTTTTCGGGGGAGACGACCGAA
>Ga0074195_1004852_pt1 | contig 10665 bp, 8 predicted proteins | sample EPASupsiteHSE623_FD_64525 | JGI IMG/M metagenome (GOLD analysis project Ga0074195, IMG submission 64525) | Bioremediated contaminated groundwater from EPA Superfund site, New Mexico - Sample HSE6-23 | ecosystem: Environmental > Aquatic > Deep subsurface > Groundwater > Contaminated ... | reverse complement strand
AATTGATTCAGGAGTAATATTTGGATTTAATTCACCACTTGCAAAAAAAGAGTTTGGAGCAGCATTTATTGCTATAAAAGATATAAGGCTAATTATAAAAAGCATGGTGATAAGGTATAATAACTTATGAATTAGTATTTTCATATTTTCTTTTAAAGTCCCTTAATATAGGTATTTGTTTAATCTTTATAATAGATATAATTTCTATTTTAAGACATTTTAAAACACTTTTTGACACTATTGGGTGTATAAAAAAGTGTATATTGTTAATTTAAAATGGTATAATTATTTATGAGTAAATATCCAGGTATAACAACAAAAATTGATAAAAACAATAATATCCAAATTTTGGTAAGATTTAAGCACTTATCAACCACTTATCCAGTTAAGAATTTCACTAAATTGTTTGGGTGCAAAACACAAAAACAAGCTAGTGATAAACTTCAAGAAATAAAAATTCTAATAACAAAAGGTCAAAATCCTTTTAATCCTATGGGAAATACATTAGATGAAATCTTTAAAAGAAAAATTGAAAATAAAAGATTAAGTCAAGAATGGTCAGAGTTTACAATTTCAAATTATGAATTATTTTATGAAAAAATATTAAGAAAATCATTAGGACATAAAAAATTAAATAAAATCACTTATGATGATTTACTAAAAATTTTAGAAAATAAAGAATTTTTAATTAAAAAGAATGTTTGGAAAAATAGATTAAAACAAATTTTAAATCCAATTTTTAAAGATGCAATAAAACAAGGAGAAATATTTATTAATCCTTGTGATAAAGTCGACCATTTTAAAGTTGAAGAAGTAGAGCCAGTAAGTGCTAAAATAATTGATGATGATTTATTATATTTATCACAAGAAATTTATAGAACAATAGAAAAATATCCAGTTAAAACAAAAAGTGAATTAGAAGAATATAAATGTTATCTGTATATGGTTTTGCTAACAGCTCATAGAATAGGAGAAGTTTGTAATTTAACCAAAGAAGATTGTTATATCCAACATAAAAAAATAATTAGTCCAAAAAAAATTACAAAAACAAGTGAAGAAAGTGAATTTCCAATTCCTGATGAATGTATGGAATATATTAAATCAGTTGAAAAAGGAAAATTATTCCCTAATATAAAAAGAGCAAGTGTATATTTGATGTTTCAAAGATTATTAAGTATTTCAAATATAGAGTTAAGAAAAGATAAAATCTTAACAATTCACAACACACGAAATTTAATGTTAAATATTATGATTCAAAATGGTATTGATAGTAGATTAGCTGATAGTTGCTTAGACCATAAACCACACGGAACAATAAAAAGTTATTTAGAATTTTCATTTAAACAGAAAAAAGAAGCGTTTGAGAAATATTGGACATTAGTTAGAAATGATGAACTTTTAATTCAAAAGGAAGAATTTAGAAAAGAATTTTTCAAAAACTTTGAATTAGAATTTGAAAAGGAATGGCAAAAAAAGTTAAACTCTAATACTAAATAACCTTATACTTAATAATGTTTATTAATCATTAATAAACATTATTAAACCCTTAAAAGTATCTCAAACCTATCTTATATACTGTTCAAAAATTCAAATGGGGATTAACCCCATTTTTCATTTTCTCACTTCTTCTGTTGTTCCAGTTTTTTAAAAAATATATGTATATTTTGTTTTGTCAACATTGTTCTTATAATAGAATTTATATAAACCTTGTTTATATAAACCAATTAGTTATGTGATGTTTGATAAATCAAACATTCACATCTAATTGGGAAACTTGTCAGTTTCATCGACTTTTTTTGATACTAAAGTATCAAAATTTAACAACCCCAAAATATAAAAAGGAACAAAAAATATGACTAAAAAATCTACTCGATATGTTTCAACAATAAATTTTTCATTATTAAAAATGAAACAATTATTAGCTTCAATGGCTCATTCATTAAGAATTTCTACAACATTAGCGATGAATATAAATCAAAAAAAAATCAAAGATAATAAAATAGAAATTATAAATATGACAGAATATATGAAAAATGGAACAACAAATTACACATCATTAAATTATGAATTAAACAAATTAGGAACTGATTTAACAAATATATTAGATTTTAAAACAGAAAAATCTTTTGATGAAATTAAACAAATTATATTAACTGGTGATGAACTATTAGAAAAAATAAAAAATATAAAAATAGATAAAAACAAAATTGATATTTTAAAATCAATGTTATCAAAAGTTAAATCAAAAGCTAAAGAAATAAAAATTGAAAATGAAACAATAGATGATGATATTGATTTATCAACAAATGAAAAAGAACACAAAACAAAATCAAAAAAGAAAATCATAAAAGAAAAAAAGGATGAACTTTTCCAATTAACAAAAGAAAAAATGTTAGAAGATATTTTAAAATTAGATGATGAAACAAAAAACAAATTATTATTTGAAATGACACAAATAGAAAATTTAGAAAACTTAATCAATGAAATGATAAAAGAACATAACATCAAACACAATAATAATTCAGATGATACAAAAACAATAAGAGAAAATATTAAATCAACAAGAAGACGTTTAGAATCAAAAGAAATGGGAATGACATTAGAAGATTTTGACAAATTTTATGATGATAACAACACAAAATCAAATGAAGAAATAGCAACAGATTATATAAATTTAAAATGGAACAACACAAAATATAAAGAAAATATGAATGAGGGTTTTAAAAAAAGAACTATTGAAAGTCTTGTCAATTATACAAATATCAAAAATGAAAAAAGAACATTAAATCGTGATGAAGTTGTATCAGGAACAAAAACAATAGTTCAAGAATTAATGTTTAATCCAGTATCAAAACATTGTTTAATGACAAAGGAAGAAGTAGAAAAATTAAGAGATAAAGTTATAGAAGAAGAAAAAACAAAAGGAAATTTTGTTTTATTTTCAGCTATTCATAATGATGAAACAAGTCCACATTTACACGTTTTTATTATGTCAAAAGATTTTAACATAATGAATAATCAAGTAGATTTTATAAATAAAAAATATAATAAAAATTTCAATCCATACAATAAAATGAATTTTACAGAACAAGAAGAATTTGGAAGAACTCAACAAGACCACTTCTATGAATTAATGAATGAAGTTATGACAGAAAATAGAAAATTTGTTAGAAAACATTTATTAGATACAACAGTAATAGATTTAATAGAAGATGAAAAAGTTAAAAATGAAATGATAGAACGAAAAGACTTATTAAGAAAAAATGACAATAATGTTATCAAACTTAGAAATAAAAAAACTGATAAGATAGATAAAAGACAACATAACAGAGTTTATAATATTGTTGAATCTAATATAAATAAATTTGATGAAAAAATAAAAATAATAGAACAAAAAGAATTAAATGTTCAAAATATGAAAAAAAATTATATAAAAGAATTAAAAGAACAAAAACAAAAAAATGAAGATGATATTCAAATACTGAAAAATAAAATGTTAGAAGAATTTGAAAAAGAAAAAAAAGATTGGGAAGACCAAAGAGAACAAGAATTAAGACAGAAAGTAAAACGAGATTTTTTTAAACAACATCAAGAATATATCCAAGATTTAAATGATGAAAAAAAAGAAATGGAAGAAGATTTATCACAAATTAAATCAGATATAACAAATCATTTAAATGCAAATTCATTCAGAGGTTTTAAAGAAACAACTGAAAAAATAGAAAATTGTATAGAACGACTTAAAAATGGTTATGGATTAACAGATGATGAAGTTAAAACATTATTAATTGAAGTTCATCACGATACAAAAATATATAAAAATAGTTATAGAAGTTATGAAAAAATTAACAAAAAATATATGGAATGGACACCAGAACAAAGAAACTTATATAGAATCAGAAAAACAAAAGCTAATCCAGATGAATTTTTAAAATCTGTGACATCAGAAACAAAAGAAACAAGACAAGACATTATAAATAGATGTAAAGAAGAATATAAAAATCAAAAAGTAGAGGTTAAAAATGATTATATATATATAAATGATTTAGAATATTTAAAATTAAGTTGATTGAAAATACAATAAATTGAAAAAAATGCAAAATTTTTTTTTTCACTTTTCTTTCCTTGTTTCTTTTAAATATATATACAAAAAAAGTTGCTATGGAAATGTTTTAACAAAATATATCAATTTTGAAATGATAATTGTTTGGAAATTTTTAAGAAGTTTATATAATATAAATAAGTAATGATTTAGGGCAAAAAAAAGGGTGTCTCCCCAGACACCCACTTAAATCTAATATCAAAAAAGGACGACCAATCCACTATGAAAGAAATATTAAATTCATACAAGAATTATATAAAAATAAAAAATAAAGTCAAATTAAATACAAGACTTGAACAATTAAAAAAGAAATTATTAATTTCAAACAATACAGAAATCTCTAAACGCTTTACATTATATGATTTAGAACAATTAAAAAAGAAAACAAGAAAGTCAGTTATTCAAAATGAAATTTCTTCAATTTCAAAATTAATGAGTGATAAAATAATTTGTTTTACTACAAACACAATTAATTCAAATATGAATGTTGATATAAATTTTCCAAAAAATGTAGATGTTAATTCACAATACAATCATCTTGAAAATAAATTATTTGAACAATATAACGAATTTAAAAAGTTTAATAATACATTACGAACATATAGTTATACGAATGCAGATAATAAAAAAGAAAGAATAGATTATAAAACATTGAGAGTATTTGAATTAACAAAAAAATTCAACTTACATCAACACAGAATAGATTTAATAAATAACTTTACTGATTTTACAGAATATCTAAAATCAATTATATATAAAAGAAACTCAACAAATATCGGAAGAACTGAAATCCGTATAGATGAAGAAATACTAAACCAAGTATTAAATGCAGAAATTATAATAAGAGTTAATAACAAAAATGAGAAATTAGAATATGTTAAAACATTTGATAAAAAAACAAAAAGAGATTTTTATATTATAAAAAACACTATCAAGAATAATGGTAATTTTATTTATTTAAAACCAGTTGTTGATATAAAAAATGATAAAGAACATTTAACAAAATATCTATTCAAATATTTATTAAAAGCATCAAATGAAGATAGCATTGAGAATATAGTTTTTTCAAAAATTGGAATTAGACAAAAACAATATTCACATAAATTCTTTTGTGATTTAGAAAAAACAAAACTTGAAAAAATATCAACAATAATATACAGAGAAGCTAAACGAAAAAATTTCTTATTGGAAGATAAAGAATTAAATATTAATACTATTTTGTATGATACATCAAGAATGATTATCAATGAAGATTTAAAAATTGAAGATAAAACAATTTATATAAAACATAACAACGAATATAAAATATTAACAACAATGTTATCTTACGATAAAGTAGAATACGAAGGATTCTATGGAGAATATAAACGATTAGAAGATAAGAAGTATTTTAATGACACATTAACCATAGATGAAGAAAAAACACTAAAAAATAAACAAGAAATGGAATATTATGAGGAATTATTTGTTAAAGAAAAAATGTTTGATGAATTAATTAAATTTAATGAAATAATTACAAATAAAAATGTTTTTCAATTAGAGTTTAGAAATGATTATGAAAATATAATGAAATATAAATATGATTTTAAATTAACAGATATATCAGATATTGAACTACAACTAAAAAGTGAAAAAGATATTTCAAAAATTGTAAAAAATGAAAAGATAGAAGAATTAATAAGTTCATACTATGAAAGGGGAAAGTCATACTTAATAGAACAGTATCAAAATTTTTAATGAAACTAAGTTATAATCTTTTGAAATTACAAAAGAGTTAAATAAAATGACAAAAAAACAAGTAAAACAATTACAAGACTTAATCAGAGAATTTAAAGAATATGATTATAGTTTTGTTGATAAAAAAACAAATTATCTATTTGAGTATGATTGTTTAGATTGGGATGGTAGTTTAGAAAATGATATAGATGAAAAAATTGATAAAGCAAATGACATATTTGATTTTATAGAAGATAAAAATCATCAGTTACTTATTAAACTTAATAATCTTCTTGATGAAAAAGACAAAGATAGTGATATAAATAAACTTGAACAAGAAATGAAAGTTATACAAGTAAAAAAATATATTACAGTAGATGAATTTGAAAAGATATATAACGTATCTAAATCCTCACAAAAGAATTTGAGAAGTAGATTAACAGATAAACTCCCATATCATCAAAAAGTTGTTGGAGGTAAGATAGTTTATGTTGTAAATGAAGTTGAAAAATGGTTTGAAAATCAATATAAATGATATTGAAGAGAGTCTATTATAAAGTAGTTCTTGTTTTTTCATAATCAGTTATTTTAATTTCTTTTTTCTATTTTTATAATAAATTTTAGGATTTAAAATATTTATTTAAATTTTTTTGGCATAATCTCTCTATGAACTTATTTGAATTTACAGAACTTAAAACAGAATATAAACGACACGACAACAAAGGTTTAAAACTTCGTCATAGAATTAAAGATAAATTTATTGATACTTTAAATAATGAAAGTGATGAAAAGACTTTTTTAAAACAATGTGAAAATATTGCTTATCTATATAAATCAAAAAACAGTGATTATATAGATGATTTAAACAAATTCGATGAAATATACGACACTTTTATTAATGCGTCTGAAACAGACCTTTTTTCGTCTAATTTCAATGATAATACTACTATCTATCCGTGGACTGGTAGTAAATCAAATAGAAAAGATATTAATACTAAGATTACTGAAAAAGTTTTAAAATACAATGATAATATTGATACATCATTAGATTTGTTTATGGGAGCTGGTAATTTAACATTAGACAATTTATATCTATATGATAAGTATAATATTAAAGTAATTATGAATGATTGTGTAAAACTTTTAACATCTACATTTATTAATATTAAAAATGATTCGAGAGGAATAATTAAAGAAATTTGTAAAATATTATTCTATATTAAAAATGAATTTGGAACAATTGAATTAACTAAAGAAGAAGATATTATCAAATTAGAAAATTATGTATATGATATTATTAATAAAAATATTAAAGATGATTTGTTTGATGTTCGAACAAGTGCTTTATTCTATATCTCTCAACATCAAAACTTTGGAGGATTATTTGATTTTGATATAGATAAAAATATTTTTAAAGTTAAATTTAGAAAAGAAAAAGATTATCATATTTTTAGTAGATATTCTAATATGATTAACAAATTGAGATTTTATAATTATGCTTTAAATATTTTAGATATTGAAATCTTAACAAGTGATTATAATGATATTATTAATAAATTTAATTCTAAAAATGTTTATTTACTTTGTGATAGTCCTTATGCTGATTATAAAAGTGAAGTTTTAAAATCTGGTGGAGCTAATTATACTACGACCAGAACAGAAAAAGATTTTGGAAATGATTTTAATCAAGATAGATTAATTGATTATATTAAAAATCACGATGGAAGTTTTCAATATTGGAATAATCATCATTATAGAATTGAAGAGCAAAAAGAGAAATTTTATATTTATAAAAAATTAGAATCAGATTACAGAATTAATAAAACTGATAAAATTGAAGTTGTGATGTGTGAAAATATTTTAAATATTGAAGATATTATTGATGAAGATTTATTTTTAGAATTTCTAAATGAATATGATGTTGATGAAAGAGTTAGAGAAAAAGATTTATTTGTTTTTTGTGAATTATTTGAAAAACATAATGTTCATATTCCTGATTACGCAAAAGATTTTTATGAAAATATTTATTTAGTTTATAAAATAAATAAAGAAGAAGATGAAAAGTTTTTTAATGAAAATGTTTTTTATTAGCAAGACTTTTATTTTTTTAATGCTAACATACTATCAATAAATTAAAATCAAAGGAATTAAAAATGGCAATTACATTAACTGGAAAAGAAGAAGTTAAATATTACAATTTAGCAATTAATGAATTAAAAGAGTCTATTAAAGCTAAAAGAGAAAAGTTTGAAAAAACTTTAGAAGATGATAATCAAGAATTAAAAGACTTAGAAGATAAAAGAGATTCTGCAAAAGATGAACTTAAAAATAAATCTTCAGAACCAAAATCTAACATAAAATAATTAACTAAAATTTCAAAAACAAATTAAAAAAGGATTTCATTGATAAAATTAGAAAAAAGTTATTCTAATATACTTTCTAATTACAAATTTATTGATTTATTTGCAGGGATTGGAGGATTTAGACTATCATTAGAATCTTATGGAGCTAACTGTGTTTTTTCTTCTGAAATTGATAATCATGCACAATATGTATATGAATTGAATTATAATAGTATCCCTGATGGAGATATTACAAAAATTAATGAAGAAGAAATTCCCTCTCACGATATAATTTGTGGTGGTTTTCCTTGTCAATCATTTTCTATCTCTGGAAAACAATTGGGGTTTAATGATACAAGAGGAACTTTATTTTTTGATGTTGCAAGAATTGTTGAATACCATAAACCAAAACTTGTTTTTTTAGAAAATGTTAAAAATTTTGCAACACACGATAATGGGAATACTTTAAATACTATAAAAGAAACATTAGAAAATCTTGGATATGATTTTTTTTATGAAGTTTTAAATGCTAGTGATTTTGGTGTTCCACAATCAAGAAAAAGAATTTATATGTTAGCATTTAGAAAAGATTTAAATGTTAAAAATTTTATTTTTCCTAAATCTAATAATATAAAAATAAAACTAGATGATGTTTTAGAAAAAAATAAAGATATTAATTTAGAAAATTATATTATAAACAGAACTGATATTAAATTAACTGATGATTTAAAAATTTTAAAAGATAAAAATGGTGATTATCCTAAAAAACCTATACGAATCGGAACGATAAGTAAAGGGGGACAAGGAGAAAGAATTTATCATACTTTTGGACATGCAATTACTTTATCTGCAAATGGTGGTGGAGTTGCTGGTAAAACAGGTGGTTATTTAGTTGATGGAAAATTAAGAAGACTAACAGAAAAAGAAGTTGCACGAGTATCAGGTTTCCCCGATACTTTTAAATTTACTTCTAAAGGACAAACTTATAAACAATTTGGTAATACAGTTGTAGTAAATGTATTGCAAGAAATTTTAAAAAAAGTTATAGATGAAAAAATTCTTTAAATTCTTTAAATTTGAATTCAATATCTTTTTTTAACTTTAATTCAAAAACTACATTTGGATTAGGATTTTCTGTTCCATTTAATTTTCTTACTTCATATTTTGAATTTTTTAATGTTGAAATAAAGAATTTTTCTTCTAAATGAGTTTTTGAAATACTAGATTCCGTTAAAATATAAAGTTTTTTATCAATGATTTTTGTTTCATAAGTAATATTCCCAAATTTTTTATCAATTAATTTAATTACATTATCTTGAGAACTTAATGGAACTGAACCTGAACCACTTCTCTTAATTCTGAAAGAGGCACTAATATCAAAATAATTATCCATTTCATTTAATGGTATAAACAATAAATCTTCTTTTGTTAAATTATCAAATTTTTTTGATGAAACAATCCATTTAGCACCTTTATTATCATAATTAGTTTTAACCCAATTAAATAATATTGATTTATCAATATCTAATTTTATTGATTTACTTGAATAACTTTTATATTTAGAAAAATTATCATTTAAATGTTTAATTATTATCTCTGTATATTTACTAAATTTATTTACACTTTCTTGTGAAAAAGAAAAAGATGTTTGATTATCTATTACAACTATTTGTCCTGATTGTGATGGAATAAATTTAGCTTCGATTGTTGTTATATATTGTTTATTTTTATATACATTAATATCAGGAATAGTTGAATCACTACCTCCCACAACTTTAAATTCAATATCTTTATCATTCATATGTTTTTCTAAGAATTCAGATGCAGATTTTTCAAATATCTCCCAGTTTTCCATAATTATCCTTTTATTTTTTAAGATAATAATCTAGCAGAAAATTATTAAAAGATAACTGATATTTTAGTTTTCTATTTAGTGATAAATTTTTTTTTAAAATTTAGAATTTAATTTGTAAGAAATTTAAAAGTGGTGGTAAAATTACATATATTGTAGAAGATGTTGAAAAATGGTTTGATAATAATTATAGGTAGTTTGATATATTGTAAGGTGTATAAAAAAGTGTATAAGTTTAATATATATATTCTATAAATACAATATAATGGTATTACTTTAGGTAAAATAGAATAATGATAAGGTATAATAATTTTTTAAAAAATAGTTTCATGTTCGGATTATACAAAAGATAGGTTTAAATGATAGGTATAGATATAACTTCAATAGATAGAATAAAAAAAATGTATGAAAAGTTTGGAATAAAGGCTTATGAAAAGTTTTTAAATCCGAAGGAAATAGAGCTTATAAAAAAGCCTGAAACTGCTGCTGGATTTTGGGCTGCTAAAGAAGCAGCTTCAAAGGCTATTGGAACTGGAATTGGAGCATCTTGTGGTTTTCATGATATTAAAATATCAAAGGGAAAACTAGGAAATCCAAAGATTAAATATAAGAAAAAAGTTAGAAAGGCTTTTGGGATAAAAGATTCTCATCTT
>Ga0074195_1004851_pt1 | contig 10666 bp, 10 predicted proteins | sample EPASupsiteHSE623_FD_64525 | JGI IMG/M metagenome (GOLD analysis project Ga0074195, IMG submission 64525) | Bioremediated contaminated groundwater from EPA Superfund site, New Mexico - Sample HSE6-23 | ecosystem: Environmental > Aquatic > Deep subsurface > Groundwater > Contaminated ... | reverse complement strand
TTAGGTGGTGCAGCGGCTGTTCTTGGAACAATTACAGCAATGTTTCTGGTCCCATTTATTACTACAGTTTCATGGGTTCCGTTCTTTATTTTAGGAGGTATGCTGTTTCCACTATCTTTAATTTTTATCTTTGTATTTGGAGGCAAAATCCAGAATATTGATTTAGACGAAAAGAAAAAGTAGAATGCTATGAACAAGGTGATTACGTTTGGAGAGATAATGCTCAGACTCTCCACTCCAGGTTTTGAAAGATTTATACAGGCTAAGTCGTTTAATTCCACATTTGGCGGCGGCGAGGCAAATGTTGCTGTCTCTCTGGCTAATTATGGAATAGATGCAGAATTTGTAACCCGCTTACCGGAAAATGAAATTGCAGATTCCTGTATTGCAGAACTTAGAAAATATGGAGTTAAGACTGACAATATTGTAAGAGGTGGCGAAAGGCTGGGTATCTATTTCCTTGAAACCGGCGCAGTTGCCCGTCCGTCAAAAGTAGTATATGACAGGGCACACTCATCAATCAGTACAATCAATCCGGAGGAAATTGAGTGGGAAAAGGTTTTTAAAGGAGCTACCTGGTTCCACTGGACAGGTATAACTCCGGCTTTGTCACAAGCGGCAGCTGATGCTTGTCTTAAGGCAATAAAAGTTGCAAATAAAATGGGTATTACGGTCTCATGTGACCTTAACTACCGAAAGAACCTCTGGAAATACGGCAAGGCTCCACAAGATGTCATGCCCGCTCTTGTTGAGGGTTGCGACATAATTCTGGGGAACGAAGAGGATGCAGAAAAGGTGTTCGGAATCAAACCTAAGGGATTTGTAGTACATGCAACCGGAGGCTATATAGAATCTGTTGCCTTTCAGTCTGTCTGTGAACAGATGATGGAAAAGTTCCCAAGGGCAAAAAAAGTAATTATAACCCTGCGTGGTTCGATAAATGCAAATCACAATACCTGGGCAGGAGTTTTATATGATGGTAAAAAGCTTTATGAGTCAAAGTCTTATGATATCACCCATATTGTCGACAGAGTGGGAGGGGGTGATTCGTTTATGGGGGGATTGATTTATGGTTTGCTTGCCTATAAGGGTGACGACCAGAAAGCACTTGAGTTTGCTGTAGCTGCATCGTGTCTCAAGCATACTATTTATGGTGATTTTAATCTGGTAAAGGTTTCTGAAGTTGAAATTTTAATGAAAGGAGACGGCTCAGGAAGAGTCGTAAGATAATATTATGGCAAGGTTCACAAAAATCCAAACATTGACCACTATGAAAAATACAGCTATTGTTCCTGTATTTTATCATAGTGACATAGAGGTTGCAAAAGAGGTTCTGTCAGCCTGTTATAAAGGAGGCATAAGAGCATTTGAATTCACAAACAGAGGCGATTTTGCACAAGATGTATTTGCACAACTTGTAAAATTTGCTGCTAAAGAGTGTCCGGAAATGATTCTCGGAATAGGCTCAATAGTAGATGCCCCGACTGCCGCCCTTTACATACAACTAGGTGCGAACTTCATTGTAGGGCCGCTGTTCAACCCCGATGTTGCAAAAGTCTGCAACAGAAGACTGATTCCATACTCCCCAGGATGCGGCACGGTTACGGAAATTGGATTTGCGCAGGAAGCAGGTTGCGACTTATGCAAGGTCTTTCCCGCAGGAAACGTAGGCGGCCCGTCATTCATAAAATCTGTTCTTGCACCAATGCCATGGTCCATGATTATGGTGACCGGCGGAGTGGAACCAACAGAAGAGAATCTTACCGCCTGGATCAAAGCCGGCGTAACCTGCGTTGGCATGGGCTCTAATCTATTCCCTGCCGACGTAATCAAAGCCAAAGAGTGGAACAAAATCACAGATCTGTGCAAGTACTGCCTGAATGTGGTGGCTAAAGCACGGTAAGAACACCAGCACCAGCCCTATGCTTTCATGGCCAAATGCTGATAATCAATGATTTAGAGATAATTTTCATTAGGTATAATATCCTGAATATCACGCACATGCCATGAAAGCATAGGGCTGAATATTTTTTTGTATTCCCGAAAGAGTTTTATAACTTTATCAAAAATAATGACTTATAAAACTTGACAATATGGAAGAGGAAAAAGACGCACGGATTCTATTGGCAGAATATGCCCAAAAAAGAGGGTATGACTATGCAACTAACAGCAATTTCAAAAGACTGATCTCGGTTACAGATTCTTTTCTGTCCAGAAAATTCTTTTTGTTCGAAATTGAAAAAGGGTTCTGGTTTTTTGCTGCCGACTCCTTTGCCGGAAAGGCCGGTTCAGGAAGTACATTTACCGGCATCTATACAACCATAAACATGGATCCATCGTTCAGCTGCAAGATCCATATAAAAGAGACTCTCGACGGTATTTTCAGATGGAATCGCAAGAAGACAGGCAATCCCGAAATTGACCGGCAACTGACAATAACCACCAATCAGAAATCACTACCCGATAATATAATAAGAGAAGGGGACATTTATGAGTTCAAAAAAATCTATGACAAGGTAAGACCATCATATATTGTTTTTCAAAACGACTATCTGCCAGGTCTGCCCGCCCTTAATGAAAAAATGATTGTCGGCATAGAAACAAACTACTGGGTTTATCTGGACGATCAGCTCGATGTGCTAATAGACAAGGGGTTGCCCTTGCTGAAAAAAATATGCACTGCACATATCCAGAGTTGAAATTGTGAATATTTTGTGTGTAAAATCATTTGCTGTTTGCATAATAAGTACTAAATTTATTGAGCATTATAGGCATGGTTAAATCAAAAGAAAAGAGGCGTATGACACAGAAAAACGATTTAAAATTATTTGAAGAAAAAAAGGTTCGTACCATTTGGGACGATGAGTTGGAGAAGTGGTATTTCTCGATTGTGGATATAGTAGCAGTCTTAACAGATAGTCCCAATCCGCGTAAATATTGGAGTGTACTTAAAAATCGTCTAAGTAAGGAAGGAAGTGAGTTGACTACAAATTGTAGTCAACTGAAAATGCAATCGGTTGATGGGAAAATGTATTTAACTGATGTGGCAGATACAGAACAGGTATTTCGTCTGATTCAATCAATTCCTTCACCTAAAGCAGAACCATTTAAACTTTGGCTGGCACAAACAGCAAAAGAGCGATTGGACGAGATGCAAGATCCGGAACTAACCATTGACAGAGCCATGGAGCAATATCATCGGTTAGGTTATTCTGAGACTTGGATAAACCAACGTTTGAAAAGTATAGAAGTAAGAAAGGAGCTTACTGATGAATGGAAGGAACGTGGATTGGAAGAAGGTGTGCAATTTGCAACTCTCACTGATATTATTACTAAGGCTTGGGCCGATAAAACAACCAAGGAGTTCAAACAGTTCAAAGGACTGAAAAAAGAGAGTTTGCGTGACAACATGACAAATACAGAGCTTATTCTCAATATGCTTGCTGAGATATCCACCAAAGATATTTCACAAGTAGTAAAACCCGGCACATTTGAAGAAAGCAAGAAAGTTGCATTGAAGGGTGGAAATGTTGCAAAAGTAGCCCGCAAAGAATTGGAGGCAAATACAGGGAAAAAGGTAGTTTCTTCATTGAATGCCAAATCGCTTCGTAAAATGAACCCCTCACAAGAAATTGATGGAAAAAGTGAAAAATTTTGATACCATGAAGATTACTACATACATATTGGGGATATTATTGTTTTTCGCATGTAGTCAGCAGGATTCATACAATGGCAGAATAACACTCAAAAATTTGGAAAATTGCAAAGATTCTTTAACCCTGACCGATATTAATGCCAGAATCTCCTTTGTCCCTCTTGAAAGCAGAAAAGAGTGCCTGATAGGGAATATCCAAAAATTGGTTCTGAGTTCAGAATATTTTTTTATTTGGAGCAAGAATGTAGTTTATCAATTTCTGCGCAACGGCACATTTGTACGTTCTATCGGAAATTATGGCCGTGGGCCAGAGGAATATTTAGACATATATGACATAGCAGTTAACGAAAATCAAGAGAAAGTATTCATTGCAGATGATCAAAAGGTACTCGAATTCAATTTCGCCGGAGAGTATTGTTCAACATATCAGGCAAATCTTTGGTGGAAATTTGAAGTGTCGGATGAAGGAAACTTTTTAATTAATCCGATAATTATATTTGGCAATGAACCGAACAAGCTAATAGTTAGGGACATGAAAGGTGATACATTAGCCATGTTTAACAATGCAATACGTTTTGAGCCAAAGAACATATCAATGTGGCCACAACTGAAAAGCCTATCCAGACTTGAAAACAAGTTTATATTTCATCAACAATTCTGTGATACAATATTCACCCTTAATCCAGTTGACCGTTCTCTGACTTATAGATATTCATTTGATTTCGGAGATTTTAAGATAACAGAACAGACATTAAATGAAGGGGGAGAAGCGCATAACAAGGTAATTTCTGTAACAGGAATAACCGAGGATTTGAAATATATATATGTTGATATCAGAAACCGAGGAAAGAATCGGAGGTATGTAATTGATAATCAAACAGGGAAATGCAATTTTCCAGGTTTCAGAATACCTGAACTACAGTATAATTTCTGGCCAAAATGGCAATATCACGATAATATTCTGATTGATTATATCTCCGCTTCTTATTTAGCAGAAAGAAAAGATTCACTTCCTCAATCCAACATCAATTCAACATTGAAAAACCTCGATGAAAATTCGAATCCGGTATTAATTATTGTAGAAACCCAGAATTAAATCTCTAATTAAGAATCAGTTCCTTTCCTCTCTTTACTAAAGGATCAACACCTGTACGAATCCCCTCGATTGTTCTGTGAACTTCCTCAGTCAGCTTAATTCCAACTCGTTCGGTCTCTTTCCGGTCGGGATAATAAATCCCCATTCCTGTATACATGGTCAATATTCCTCCGGGAAGCAAAAGCGGTATCGCCGGACCATCTGATCCAGCTGTCTGAGATCCAATAATAGAGATTCCCGGTATAGTAGAGAGCATCATTGTATAAAACTCCGCTGTGCTTTGAGTACACTCATCCACTAAAACTACTATTTTCCCAGAATAGGGTTTACTGTTTTTTAATGTAGAGTAAATGAAATGATCTGGATTTTCTTCCTGAAAATAAAAAGTGCCAGGTCTCATAAGGTCAGGGGCTGTAGTCTGATGGAATTTTATTTTATCGTCAGAAAGCAAGTAATCAAGTAAATACCCGACAGCATCATCTAAAGGATAACTTCTGAAGTCCAAAATCAAACCCTTCGTATTCAATATTTCCGGCAATCTTTTATCAAGATCGTTACCGGTTAAGCTTCCCAGGTATAGATATGCAATATTATCTTCAATTTTAATAGGTTCCCTCTTAGCTTGAAATCTTGTTTTTCTATTCATCTTTTCAGACAGGGAACAAGTGACCACTTTATTGAATACTCCTTTCTCATTAACAATTTTTAAAGAAATCACCGACTTATCTATAAGCACTAGTTTCTCGCATGCAATTCTCAATTTTGTCGGCATATTTACTCCTGAACAATATGGCATAAGACCATCAACTATTTTATTTACTGGTATGCCATCGAGCTCCAATACCTCATCTCCAATACTAATTCCGCTGTTATCGCCAAGTTCTTTATCATAAAAATCTGTAACAATTACCTTATTCTCAATAACAGAGAGTACACAAGGGAGTGAATTCTTTCCAAAAACCCAGTCCTGCTCCTTTATTACAACATGGGCATCATTAACCTCTGCAGTTAACCGCATCAAAGTGAGGATGTGTTCTTTATTTGTTTGATAGCTTACCATTTGGGGAATATATTTAGTAAGTACATTTTCCCATCTCTCACCAATGGCATATCTGTATGGGTAAAAATATTGAATAATATTCCAGAACCTAAACAGAGAGAGCAATCTGTAATTTTCATCAAGGTCAACATTCTTGTAACTGTTTTCATTAGCAGGGATTGCGATTCCTTCTTTATTAATGTCATAAAAGTAGAATGACCTTTTCGGACGATTTGCCGACTCTATATTGATAAGCTGGGCACTTAATGCTTCACCTAATTGCACCGTGTCATGTATCCAGTCATTGTCTAGTGCAAGTTTGATTTCATCCTCTTTGTAATTTGCTTTAAGTCTGACGGTTTTGACTTGTCCAAGACTGTTGATCCAATTTTCAAGTATTGAATTCAGGGTCAGATTGTCTGGATTCGTTGCCACACAATCAATCAATTTGAAGAGCTCCTCATCCCAATCATATCTTCCTGCAGTCACTGAAGGATGATGGTACTTTAAAAATCCCCAAATCTTCCCAATTTGCGCAAGATCTTTAGTGGCAATCTTGTTACAGGACAAATGGCCTTCTGCGTGTACATTCGTTGATAACAGAACTAAACACAGAATAAAAAACAATTTTTTCATGAGATTAACCTCGTTAATTACAATTCTTCAAATCGTTTGTGTAAGTTACAACATACATGCCAGCTATTCTGGCAAAGTTGTTAGCAGTTCGCTGGAAATGAGAAATATGCATATTCGTCTACTAGTCAAGAATTTACTAATCGCTCTGCCAAAGAAGTTAGCAGTTGCCTAATCTGCAGCTGATTATAAAAACATGTGGAGGCAAATCTTGCCGACACATACCATTTTGAGTTCTTTGAATCCTCCTCAATACAAATTTTTATCTGCCAGTTGTTTTAACAAATTGCTCATATTAAACTGTGCCAGCCCTATGCTTTCATGGCATGTGTTTGATACCCAGAGAATTGTGCATTTTGCAAAAATTAGTTAAGTCGCTGATTATCAGCATTTGGCCATGAAAGCATAGGGCTGAAAACTGTACGTACGTACTGTCCGAACTGTACGAATACATCTGGAGTAGTTACTTAATGCAGCAGCACACCCTCGAAAGAGCCTCAGGTTTTGGAACAAAACTGGAAAGCTCTTAAGAGGGTGTGCTGCTTGTAAAATAGAAGTAACTACTCCGTATAGTATTTGTAAAACAGACCTATAGATTCGATTCCCTTGTAGAACTGACTCAGCAAATAACTCTCGTTAGGCGAATGAATAACGTCACGCTCAAGCCCGAAGCCCATAAGAAGCGGGTTGGCCCCAAGCAACTGCTGCAGATCTGCCAGAATAGGAATACTGCCACCACCTCTGTTCGGAACAGGCTCAATTCCATAAACCTCTCTCACAGCACGAGCAGCAGCTTTGTATACATTTGAAGACATCGGACAAAGGAAGCCCTGACCACCATGGTGAGGAATCACCTTTACCTTTACGCCCTTTGGAGCGAGGCTCATAAAATGCTTTTCGAACAACTCTGCAATCTTCTTGCAATCCTGATTAGGAACAAGACGCATAGATATCTTGGCATGGGCGACTGATGGAAGGACAGTCTTTGCCCCCTCACCAGTGTAGCCACCCCATATTCCATTGACATCCAGACATGGCCTGATGCCCGTACGCTCCATTGTAGTATAGCCCTCTTCACCCTTAACATCGTCTATGTCAAGGAAGTGTTTGTACTCATCAATGTCAAAAGGAGCACGACCAAGCATCTCTCTCTCCTCTTTGCTAAGTTCAACAACATCGTCGTAAAAACCTTTGATTGTAACCCTGCCCTTATCATCTATAAGCTTGTCAATCATTGAACAGAGCGTGTTTATAGGATTGGCAACGGCACCACCATAATGACCTGAATGTAGATCTTTGTTAGGTCCGGTAACCTCAACTTCTACATAAGCAAGTCCCCTCATCCCCACATTGAGCGAAGGAATCTTCTCATCAATCATAGTTGTGTCTGAAACCAGAATATCGTCACAGGCAAGCAGATCCTTATGTTCAACCGCCCATGCAGGCAGACTTGGAGAACCTATCTCCTCCTCACCGTCAATTATAAATTTGACATTGCACTTAAGCTGATTTGTTTTAAGTAAGTACTCAAAAGCCTTTATGTGCATGAATCCCTGACCCTTATCGTCATTGGCACCCCTTGCGTAGATAGCACCGTCCCTTACAACAGGCTCAAACGGAGGAGTTGTCCAAAGGTTCATAGGGTCGGCAGGCTGAACATCGTAGTGAGCGTAAACAAGAATTGTCGGTTTGCTCTTGTCAATGATCTTCTCGGCAAAAACAACAGGATGACCTGCAGTAGGATATACCTCAGCCCTGTCGACACCGGCAGCCAACAATAATTCTGCATATTTTTCAGCCGCTTTCTGCATATCAGGGGCATGTACAGCCATTGAGCTGACCGAAGGAATCCTCAGAAGTTCAAAAAGTTCAGACAAAAACCTTTCGCTGTTATTTTGAATGTATTCTTTCATAATATATTTATTTAGTTATAATTACCAATTAAAATGTGTATCGTACCGTCAGACCGAAGTTTCCCGATCTGAATCCGGCAAGTGTTATAAACTGATATTTTGGAGTCCAGTCGCAAGCCAGTACTACAGGAATGTTGTTAAACTTATATTCGACCCCACCCATTATGTCCAGCGACATTACAAAATTATTTTGGTAAAGACCCTCAATAAATACACCTGCAGATGCACCAGGTCCCGCATAAAGAGAGAGACCATCTACATTTACATCAAAATGACGGAGATAATAGGCCGATGCCTTTACTTTAGTGCTTTTTCTTCCGGTGAAATCTATGTCAAAAATAGCCTCTGCTGCTTCTGTCTCAGTCATGAACTGCTTATAACTTATACCGATACTGGAACCTGCACGAAAGCCTATTGCCTTTTTGTAATTCTGAGAATATACGCTTAGGGTTACGAATAATGCAACAATAATTAGTAGTGATCTTTTCATATTTATTATTAAAAATAGTTAATTGTTTTACCTTCAAGTTTCGACAACAAATTATTTGCCAGCCTGCTTGCTCCAAGCCTGAAAAGTTCGGGATTGAGCCACTCCTGACCCAGAACCTCGTTGACGACAGAATAGTAGACAAGAGCATCTTCTGGAGTGACAATTCCACCTGCTGCCTTGAATCCCACCTTTTTACCTGTCTTCTGATAATATTTCTTAATACTCTGACACATTATATAAGCTGCCTCAGGAGTAGCTGCCGGCTCCAGCTTACCGGTAGAGGTCTTGATGAAATCTGCTCCTGCCTCAATGGCAAGATCAGAAGCTTTGGCTATCTGTTCAGGGGTAAGAGCCCCGGTCTCAAGAATTACCTTAAGATGAGCCTTGCCTATTGCCTTTTTCATCTGACGGATCTCATCAGATGCCGCATCGTAATTTCCCTCAAGAAAATGATTCAGCGCAAGAACAATGTCAACCTCACCGGCCCCTTGTTCAACAGCCATTTTGCACTCAGCAACCTTTATCTCTATAAAGCTTTGCGAAGATGGAAAAACTCCTGCCACCACTGCTATTTTGACTCCGGGGTCATTCAGCATGTTCTTGACCAACGCAGCAAAATTGGAATATACACAAACCGCCGCAACAGGAGGATATTTCGGGTAGTGGGTAGTAAACCGGTTTACCTTCTCTATCATGGATGCCACCTTAGAAGGAGTATCTGTGCTGTTAAGGGTTGTCAGGTCAATCAGGCCCAGACAGGCTGCATAAATCTCAGGTTTGTCAAGCTCTTTTACATTTGTTTCCATATAATTTGTTTCCATTTAATCATTCTTCTTTAGTATCTATCCATATTGTAACGGGCCCGTCATTTAAAAGAGAGACCTTCATGTCAGCTCCAAATTCGCCTGTCTCTATCTGCCTGTTCATTGCACCATTAAGCGACGCAATAAGCTTTTTGTACAGAGGAATTGCAATATCGGGTTTTGCAGCCTTTATGTATGATGGTCTGTTGCCACGTCTTGTCTGTGCGTGAAGTGTAAATTGACTAATAAGCAGTATGTTGCCCTCTTTTTCAAGAACAGAGCAGTTCATGACACCATTGGAATCGTCAAATATTCGGAGATTCACAATTTTCTTAGTTGCATACTCAATCTCCTTGTCAGTGTCATCATCCTCGAACCCCACAAAGACAAGCAATCCTTTTGATATTGCACCAATACACTTCCCGTCAACCTTTACGGAAGCCTCTGAAACACGTTGAACAAGTACTCTCATAAAAAATTTTTATCCGCTAATTGTAACTTTATAACCCTTTTCCATTAGAGGTCCGGCAATCTGCCTCATCTCATCGACAGAAACCTTGCTCAGATTTTTTGCAGGAGTATCCCTGTCTATGGTATATATCATTATCTCCCTTGGTTGCACCTTTTCTGCAAGCTCCCTCCATGCATCAACCTCCACTTTAGTGGTATTGTCAATTATAGTACCCTCAAATTCTCCCCTGAGGAACATTGTCTGCAGAACGAATTTTCCCTTGAAGGGTATGAGGTTCTCCTGAAGTTTAGCCAGAGAATACTTATACTGAGGTCTGTCCATAAGAATTGTAGTCGCTTCAAATGCAGAGTCAATCTTTAGAATTGCATTGTCTACCTTGAGCAGAGCATCAGCAACATTTTGTTTACCAATCTGACTGCCGTTTGAAAGTACCGAAACCTTGGCCTCAGGTGCATATTTAGACCTCATCTCAAGAGTAAAGTAGATGATCTCTGCAAACTTAGGATGCATTGTGGGCTCCCCGTTTCCGGAAAATGTTATTGTGTCAATCTTGCCTACGTTTTTT
>Ga0074195_1004850_pt1 | contig 10672 bp, 10 predicted proteins | sample EPASupsiteHSE623_FD_64525 | JGI IMG/M metagenome (GOLD analysis project Ga0074195, IMG submission 64525) | Bioremediated contaminated groundwater from EPA Superfund site, New Mexico - Sample HSE6-23 | ecosystem: Environmental > Aquatic > Deep subsurface > Groundwater > Contaminated ... | reverse complement strand
TAATGGTTGATTCCCCCGCCGTTGCGCCCCACACAACCCGTCATCAGCAGGGCCGTGATCCCGGCACGGTAGATCAGGTTCTGATGGTACCAGTGGTTGATTCAGGCGCCAATGATGATCATGCATTTTCCGTTGGTTGCCTCTGCGGTTCTTCCCCATTCCCGGGCAAACTGCAAAACGGTATTCCTACCAATGCCGGTAAATATCTCCTGCCATGCCGGTGTAAAAGCGCTCTTTTCATCATCGTAATCCTGAGGATAATGACCGCCAAGACCACGATCAACGCCAAACTGGGCCATCAGCAGGTCATACACGGTCGTCACAACCGCCCTGTTACCTGAAACGGTTTCAATATATTTTACAGGTACGCCTCGCTCATTCTGCAAGTTGAAGGCAAAATCGGTGAATTCCACCATGGCAATGTCATCCTTGTGATTGATCAGGCTCAGCAAGGGATCAAACGAATCGCCTGTTTCGGCATCCTCAGACTTCATGTTCCATTTACCATCAACAGTTCCCCAGCGATGACCCACACTTCCACCCGGACATATCAGGTTTCCGTTGGCCTCATCGACATTCAGGAATTTCCATTCCCCATTTTCAACATCCTTGAATTTATCCACTGAACCGGCACGCAACAGTCGCCCCGGGACCAGCTTCCCGTCAGTTTCTTCCAACTCGACCAGGTAGGGTGAATCAGTATATCGCTTAATATAATCAATGAAAAATGGAACCTGTTTATCCACATGGTATTCCTTCAGCAATACATGGGTCACCGCCATCCAGAATGCACCGTCCTGTCCGGCATTGATGGCGATCCATTGATCAGCGTATTTGGCCACCATGTTGAAATCAGGCGAAAAGACCACCGTTTTTGTGCCATTGTGTCTTGATTCCGAAAAGAAATGAACATCCGGCGTGCGGGTCATTCCAAGGTTAGAACCCATACAGGCGATGAACTTGGCATTGTACCAGTCTGCACTCTCAGCAACATCCGTTTGTTCACCCCACACCTCGGGAAATGCATTTGGAAGGTCGCAATACCAGTCGTAAAAGCTTAGGTTCACCCCGCCCATCAATTGCAGGAAGCGGGAACCGGCAGCATAACTGATCATCGACATGGCCGGGATCGGAGAAAATCCAACGATCCGGTCGGGACCATACTTCTTTGTGGTGTAAATATTGGCAGCACCGATCATTTCCAGCGCTTCATCCCAGTGAATTCTGCGGAATCCGCCTTTGCCACGAGCCTGTTGATAGGCAGTGCGCTTTACAGGGTCTGACTGGATATTCTCCCACGCCTTGAATGCATCACCGGTTTTAGCTTTTTCCTCCCTGAACAGGTCGATCAGTTTGCCTCGGACAAGGGGATATTTTACGCGCAACGGAGAATACAAATACCATGAAAATGATATCCCACGCTGGCAGCCCCGTGGTTCGTAAGGTGGCAGGCTGCTTTCGAGTAACGGATAATCAACAGCCTGTGTTTCCCAAACCACAATCCCGTTCTTTACATGCACATTCCAGCTGCATCCACCGGTGCAATTGACACCATGGGTGCTCCGGACTACTTTGTCATGCGCAAAACGGTTCCTGTAAAAGTCCTCCCACTTGCGGGTTTTCGGAGAAATAAGATCGGTAATCCAGCTCATCGGTATGATATTGGGTTGATTACATTATTTTTCTGTCGCCAGTTGACGTGCAAATATTTCGTGATTTACACTTAACCGTTTTCTCAATCGCCATAATCCAAAAAGTAATAACATGAACAGGCACCAACCCCCGATTCCCAGAAGAAGGAAAGGAAATGTTGCCCGGGTTGTCTGGCCTTTGACCATTGTTTGGGATATATTTTTCAGATAAGCGGCGAGGTCGTATATTTCCTGGTCGTTCAGCGGATGCGCTGCATAGGTGTTGGTCATGGCCGGAAAAGGAGGTGACTGAAGCATGGCTTTGATACCTTGTCCTTTTAACATGAAGTAAGAGAGATTCAGACTTTTTGCCAGACTACCGCCGATACCGGCGACATCATGGACTGAATGGCAGGTGATACAGGAAGAGCCAGCATTTGTAAAAGGTACATTTCCCGAAAAAAGCGCTTTGCCGCGCATGACATTTTCGGCTGAAGCTGCATTTAAAAACGTGTCAGCCACAGCAGATTGCGCCGAACCTCCCTTTGAATCAATGAAGTTGATGATGGCGGATACTTCATTGTCACTGCCGCCATAGGGTGGCATCAGCAGATTATTATATTCCTTGCCAATGGCGACGGCAGCGGGATCCCCGCTTTTTATCAGATCAGCCGAATTCTTAATGAACTTCGTCAGCCACACCTTGTCAGCTTTTTTGGTGACACCGGCCAGGTCGGGCCCGACCAACCTTCCGCCTCCAATGGAATGGCAGGCGGCACAGTTGCGTTTGAAGAGATCAGCTCCATCCTGAGACGAGCCATAAAAAGTAAGCAGACAGAACGCAATCGTCATCGCAATCCTTTGTATTAAAACCATATCTTACGGATTTTAAGCCAAGTTAGTGAATGCAAACATAAATGATTTTTTGCATTTATGCAATTAGGTAATTAAATATCTAATAATTTATTTTGATTTTAAATAACGGGTGGGACAATTTGGATTCTCAGGTTGTATCAAGCAGCCTCAACTCAACATTTTACCCTTCCGGTTCATTTACAGCATGCCTGTTACCTGTCATCAGTAAAAAAATTACCGATAATCTGCTTCACCTCCTCAAGAGTTTGGTATTCCTTAACCTGGATATCCGGACACCCGGAAATCATAGCGGATAGTTTCCTGCCCTGCTGACCACGGTATAAACACAGCACTTTTTTTTTCAGTTCAATTGCCCTGGAAATTTCAAAACCCACTCCCAGGCTTGGGGTTGAAACCTCTGCCACTATAAATCCGGATTGAGAAAGCCAGTAGATATCCCGATGATAAATTTCGCTGTCGGAGATACCAGTTTCACCCATCGGTGAAAGGCCGGCATCGCCGATGTGCTCGGTTAAAACCTCACCGAAATTTGTCAAATACCCGATTATTTCCCGGTACAATTCAAGGTCATTTCTTCCGCCCCGGATCGACCCTGCAAAATAGATTTTATTCACGATATGATTATTAGATAAAGGTTTGCTCGAATTGTCGACAGCAAATTACGGATTATATTCAACACAGTTTATTTTACTGTTAAATTTGCTTTTTGGAATATACTTCGGCGGGATGAGTTTGCAAATAGAAGCGAACTCAAACGTTCAGTAAAAATTCGAGCAACTAAAATGATAACAAACGGAATACTGCCATGACCAGCTTTAAAAGCAAGATTTTCAATTTTCTTTTAAGAAACAGGCATCTGTTTCAGGGAAAATTAAAAAAGGAAAGCTTCGATTTCAATACATCGATCCTGAAGTTTCGTGAACAATGCGAAAAAGGGGCAACCAGATATGCAAAAATACCGAAGGGAATTACTATCAAGCCGGAAATTATCTCGGGAATTAATGCAGAATGGATCATCCCTGAAGGGACGGATGGAAAGAAAGTAATTTTGTATGTCCACGGTGGAGGATATGTTTCAGGCTCATGTAGTGATCATCGGGCATTCGTTTCTAAATTTGCCATGCAATGCAGCTTCACCAATCTGGTTTATGAGTACAGGTTAGCGCCGGAAAATCCTTACCCGGCAGCGCTGGAGGATTCTTTAAAAGTTTACGAATGGCTCCTTTCCCATGGATTTTCACCAGGTAATATATTAATTGCCGGGGAATCGGCTGGTGGAGGCTTATCTCTGGCCTTGCTGCTTGCTATCAAAGATAGAAAAATCCCGATGCCGGTTGCAGCTGTTGCCATTTCGCCATGGACTGACCTCACCTGTTCAAGTGAATCATATCATACAAAGAACGCGGTTTCATTGGCCCCGAAGAACTCCTGGACGGTTTTCAGCAAGTATTATGTCGGGGAAAACCGGGCTGACAATCCGTTAATTTCACCCCTGTTTGGCGATCTGGCAGGTTTGCCTCCGATATTTATTAATTCCGGCGCCGATGATGAACTTTATGAAGATGGAGAAAAGTTTTACCTGAAAGCCATGGATGCCGGAGTAAATATAGCATTCCGTGCGGGGATTGGCATGGTTCACTGTTATCCATTATTGGCCCCCATGTTCAAAGAGGCTACGCTGGCCATGGATGAAATTTGCGTGTTTATTAAGAAGCAGTTATCCTGAAGGCTATCATTATGCCAGCAGCCTATCCTTCATTTTGTCATCAAAGGCCGACAATGCGGCTTTTGAACCCTCGCCCATCGCGATAACGATTTGTTTGTAGGGCACATTGGTAACATCGCCGGCAGCATAAACACCGGGCACGCTGGTGCGGCAATGGGCATCGATCAGGATCTCGCCATACCGGCTTACATCCACCAACGTGCTAAAAACCTGGCTGTTGGGTTTCAACCCGATCTGTACAAATATTCCGTCAAGCTCCAATTGATCCGCAATACCAGTATCGCGGTACCGGAATTGCAGCGAGGTGACCTTTGTCCCGTCGCCTTCAATGGCCATCGTTTCGGCTCCCGTGATCACTTTCACATTATCCAGGGATTTTATTTTATCCTGCAGGATATGGTCTCCCTTGAGTTCGGGCATGAATTCAATCACTGTGACTTCGGATGCCAGTCCCGACAGGTCAATGGCGGCTTCCAGACCCGAATTTCCTCCGCCAATAACAGCCACCCGTTTTCCCTTGTAAAATGGACCGTCGCAATGTGCGCAAAAGGCAACCCCTGAACCGATATACTGACTTTCGCCCGGGATGTTCAATCGCCTCCAGCTTGCACCTGATGCAATGATCAGGGATGGCGCCGTCAAAATTTCGCCCATGGAGGTATGAACCTGCTTGCGGCCGCTGACCAGCTCAACCTGTTCAATTTTCCTGTTCTCTAACAGATCCATGGGATAATCTTTCATGTGCAGCCTGAGATTTGCCGTTAACTGATTCCCGGTTGTTTTTGGCACCGAGATCATGTTTTCGATGGCCAGTGTTTCGGTTAACTGTCCGCCGAGATGGTCGGTCACCACAGCCACCTTCAATCCTTTACGCGCCGAATAAATGGCTGCAGAAATTCCGGCAGGCCCCCCTCCGGCTACAATCACATCGTATTCTTTTATTTCAGTGGATAAAGGCTGGTAATCGGAACCGAATTTCTCCTCCAGTTTTGCCAATAGCTCCCCAAGATCCGAACGGCCCACATGCAATAGATCACCATTGGCATAAACTGATGGAACAGCCTGAATATTGAGCGATTCGACCTCCTTCTGGTTGATGCCGCCATCGATGATCTCGTGGTGAATGTGGTGGTTCAGGATCGACATCACATTCAGCGATTGCACCACATCCGGGCAATTTGTGCAGGTAAGCGAAATATAACTTTGGATATTGATAGGGCCCTTCAATGCTTTGATACGATTGACGATGAGCTCATCAGGGATATTTTTTCCGATCCCATCCATGTTGAGAATGGCCAGCAGCAATGAACTGAATTCATGACCGGTGGGCACAGCACGAAAAACAATAGCCGCGGGACTGCCGTTTTTAAGGATTGAAAATGAAAGGCCCTCTCCATCGCTGATTTGACAGTCAATTTTATCGGAGCAGGACGCCACATCCTGAAGAAGCCCGGTAAGCTCTCCCCGGTTGGGATGCGACGGGCTGATCGTAATCTGAAAGGTGAAATTCGATTTCAACCCCATAAAATAGGTTTGGATCTGATCTTTTAGTGCTTGTTCCAACATGACAGAAATCTTAAAAAAGGGAGACCCCGCGATGGGTTCTCCCTTTTATGACGGTTAATAATCAATTAAATTTTTCCAACCAGGTCGATGCTTGGCTTTAACGTTTCGGCACCCTGTTCCCATTTGGCAGGACAAACTTCAGATGGATGGCTTGCAACAAACTGCAAAGCCTGCAGGCGGCGTAACAATTCAGTGGCATTGCGGCCAATATTTCCCGCTACCACCTCCATAGCCTGTATCTTTCCTTCTGGATTCACGATAAAGGTCCCGCGATCGGCAATACCAGCCTCCTCGATCATTACGTCGAATCCCCTGGCCAAAACGGCTGTCGGATCAGCCAGCATCGGATAATTGATCTTCTTGATGGTATCCGATGTATCGTGCCATGCCTTGTGAACAAAATGTGTATCGCAGGAAACGGCGTAAATTTCACAATTTGCAGCTTTGAATTCGCTGTATTTATTGGCTAAATCTTCCAACTCAGTCGGACATACGAAGGTGAAATCGGCAGGGTAGAAGAAAAATACCGACCATTTACCCAGGACATCCTTTTTGGTAATTTCTTTGAATCCGTTGTTTACAAAAGCCTGAACTTTGAAGTCCACAATTTCTTTTCCAATTTGTGACATATGCGATTTGTTTTAGGGTTAATAATTTTAAGAATTTCTGAATTGATTTCGTGTGGCAAAATTATTTCATTTATCTTTATCGACAAAACAGATATTATCTATGGTTATATAGATGATGTCGATATTAATATCCCCTCGAAAGGTCTCAGTTATCGTGAGCGAATGAGGTGGATTTATTTGCACATTCAATCAGCTAAGTATAAAAAATACGCACATGACCCTACAACAACTGGAATACATTACTGCGCTCGACAAAACCCGACATTTTGTCCGCGCTGCCGAGATTTGCAAGGTAACCCAGCCTACTTTGAGTGCAATGATTCAAAAACTGGAAGAAGAGCTGAACTGCCTGATTTTTGATAGGTCAAAGCATCCCATTGTCCCAACCGAAGTGGGAGGCATGATCATACATCACGCGCAGGTCGTATTGTTTCATGTAAGACAATTGCACGAGCAGGTACTGACGCAGCGGGATTCACTGACCGGTTCCCTTTCACTGGCGTTGATTCCAACCATTGCGCCCTATCTGCTTCCCGGGTTCCTATCCCTGTTTCGTAAAAATCATCCTGAAATTTCGCTGAAAGTCGCCGAAATGCGGACAGAATCTATTATCAGCAAGCTGCATGCAGGTGCCATAGATATGGCCATTCTGTCGACTCCGTTGGAGGATCCTAAAATTCTTGAGGTTCCATTATATTATGAAAAGTTTGCCGCCTACATTTCGCCCGGTGAAGCGATTTTTGCCAGGGAAGATATTTCCATTAATGAAATTCCATTGGAACATCTGTGGGTGCTAGAGGAGGGGCATTGCCTGCGCAACCAGGTGCTCAATTTTTGCGGAAGTAAAACCCACACTTCAACTTATGAAGCCGGAAGCATTGATACGCTGGTTAAAATTGTGGATTTGAATGGCGGCTACACGATCATTCCGGAGCTGCATATCGACTTTTTAACCCCCATGCAGAAATTGAACCTGAGAAGGATTATGCGACCGGAAGCAACGCGCGAAATCTCGCTGGTCATCCGTCACGATTATGTGCGTGAGGGATTGATGAATGCAGTTGCTGACAGTATCAAGCAGATTATACCCGCCCATATGATTGATGGCAGGCTGAAGAAATTTTCGATCAGGTTGTAGATCCGAAATTATTTACATGATCTTTGGAAAAGCGTCTGAAATTCCGGTGAGGATAAACTGTATTCCCAGGGCCAGGGTGATGAGGCCGAATATTTTGGTGAGCACATCAAGCCCGGTTGCACCCAGGAATTTAACGATCTTAGGTGAATAATAGAAAGTCAGGTAGATGATCCCGGTCATAACCCCGATCGCCCCCATCAGGGAAAAATGCAGGTAGGGCTTGTCATGGGCGCTTTCGGCAAACAGGATGATGGTCGACATGGTACCGGCACCGGTCGTCATGGGGATGGCAATAGGGATAATGGCCGTGGAGATGATTTTTGAGAAGGATTGTTCCGCCATTTCAATTGACCGCTGCACGGAATTCATCATTGCAAAACCGGTGCTCAGCAGCAGCAGTCCCCCGGCAATCCTGAATGCCGGAATACTGATCTGGAAAAAGTTCAGGACCGCGAGTCCCGCAAACATGGAGGTGATCATCGTCACCAGCGCTGCAAAGGTTGCAGTACTGCATATCTTGCGCTGCTCTTTATCAGTCCGCCCGTTTATGAGGTTTATATAAAGCGGAATTGCCGCAATGTTATTAGCTACTGCAAATAAACCAAGAAGGTAGTGCTGAAATGACATTTCGTCCATAAGCATTGGCAGGTTCCGGGATTACTATTTTTTCACGATGATTTCGCTGATGATCACTTCTATTTCATTCGCCGATTCGGTCATTACCTGTTCAACGATCCCTCCGAAAGCCTTTGCCATTGGGGCAGGATCCATCCTTGAAATATAAGTTTTGCCGTCACTTTTTTGGTAAACGCTGATCCGGCAGGGCATCATGCAGGATACGATCCGCTCATCATCCTTCTCCAGTATTTTACCCGAATGCTTCGGGTGACAAACGGCAAAAACCTTCACGGGCATTACATCCTTTCCGTAGGTTTTCATGGTTTGCTGCAGATCATGTATAGCAGTGACTTTCCATGTTTTCTGTTCAATGGCTGCCTTGAGTTTGTCAACGGTTTCATCAAAATTATATTTGCTTTCATTCTCCAGGAACATGCCCTCCTGCTCCTTGTTTCCTTCCTCTAAAATGGATGATTCAGCCTGGTCATTCGTATAGCCGATCCTGCCGGCCAGGGCATTGAAATTTACCTGAATGAATAATAATGTCAATGCGAATATCAGATTTTTCATAGATCCTTGGTTTTAAATGATAAAAAATTACCCTGCAAAGATAAAAAAAAATCGAATCAATCGCATAAATATCACTGAGGGGTTTTGAATGGAGATTCCATTCAATTTCTGCCGTGCTTTTTACACGCTAATCATGAGTCTGCTTCAAAAAGTCCGATTAATTGGATTCTGAGCGAAGCCAAAGAATGCAACAGGCTGTTAATGATGACACTTCGACTTCGCTCAGTGTCCTAAAATCGACTTCGCTCAGTGTCCTAAAATCGACTTCGCTCAGTGTCCGTTCAGTATCCGGTTTTTTTTAAATACCTTTTCGGAGTAGATTCAATCATAGAGGCTCAAAAAAGCATGCTATCGAAATAAATTTGCCTGTTTTTTAGTAACTTTACTGGTTCGATTCGCTAAAAACCCACCAGATGAAATTTCCTGCGTAGTATCATGCGAACCGTGAATGTTTATAAGGCTATTCCATATGACGGGTCAAATTAAAATTATCATCCGATGAAACAGAAAATATTGTTTGGATTGATGATCCTGGCGGTGTGGGCATGCTCCCCGGCCAGGGAGGCCTCAAAAACCAAAGCCACCCTGACTCAAAACAGCGAGGACAGCACGATGTACGATATCCTGATCATTGATCCCTATTTCGACCAATGGTACCTGATGAATTATTCTCCCGCAAAAGATCGTTTGAATGATTATTACCGGGCAAAGAACCAGGAGGCTGTAACAAACTGGAATTATTATTATACTACCGGGAAATACAGCAGGATCATCGATTCCCTCATCGAGTACCGCTCCGGTACAGACTATGGCATCGAGGTAAACCGCAAACTCTACTGGTACTTTATCTTTTTCACCGACAAATATAAGATCAGGCTATTCAACGAGCAGCGGTAATCAAACTATACTGCATTTTAGCAGGATTGCGAAAGCAATCATGGTTAGATGCAGTTAAACTGAGCGATTGAGTTTGGTTTTATTTGCAAACTCAAACAGCCGAAGTATAAAATAATACCGCCGGAAATGCACAGCACAGGGGTAATTGCGGTAAGGACTTGTGCAATTCCAATAGACTTTATTCAATCTCTTCGATTTTTCCAAGGATCCCATTCAGCGCCTCATGCAGCTTTGCTTCAGGCGTTATGGTGTTGAAATCACCCCAGAATGCATCATCACTGCGATAAGGCTGATCTGAAAATACCATCCCGGGTTTCAGCAATTCCTGTTTCGGAAATTTCACCACTGCGGAAGTATCAATATGGCAGGTAGCGAGTTCAAGGAAGGTGTTGAAATGGTCGGCAGAGAGCCGGTGCCGCAGGCGTGTGGTCACCGCGATATCACAGCGCGCATGTTTGAGATAATACCGCCCGTTGAATTGCATATAGCTGACGGCATAATTTATCTTTTTTAATTTGACGATCAGGTTGTGGCTTTTCTTCAGTACAAGCGCTTCGGCAGCCATGTCGAGGTATGCCGGATTTATTTCAAAATCAGCGCCGAGGATGGCATATCCCTCCTTCTCAATATAAACGGTACCGGTATACAGGGGTTCTTTCAGGCCGGCATTTTGTACGAAGCCAATTGCATAGGCATCCTTTTCATTAAAAGAAACCAGGTTTGAATAATGATAGGTGTATTCAACAGGCGGCGACAGGTCAAGAAAACCCGGGATGCATTTCACAATATCAAGCTGCAGGGCCGACTGCACGCCGGCTTTAAGTTTCAGGAATACCGTGTCGGTTTGATTTGAATCCCGGAATTTTCTCGACTTCAGTAGTTTCACCTGGTCGGCATGTTCGCCTGCATCATAAGATGATTTATATACCTTGAAAACAGCCTCCGAGTAGCTGGTGTAGTGGTTGTTTTTCTGCACCCCTTCGCCGTAAAATTTGGTCACATAAACCGCGTCCACCGCCTT
>Ga0074195_1004849_pt1 | contig 10682 bp, 9 predicted proteins | sample EPASupsiteHSE623_FD_64525 | JGI IMG/M metagenome (GOLD analysis project Ga0074195, IMG submission 64525) | Bioremediated contaminated groundwater from EPA Superfund site, New Mexico - Sample HSE6-23 | ecosystem: Environmental > Aquatic > Deep subsurface > Groundwater > Contaminated ... | reverse complement strand
TGTTTCCAAATACCACTTCCCCATGTATCTTAAAGAGGTGGAGTATCGATTCAACCATCGAAACGACAACCTGTTCAAACTCTTTATTAACATCTATTTTGGTTACGTTTCCCACTAATTACCAATAATTTTCATACTCATTTATATCAGTGCCTCCATTCCTCATGCGAGAGGACGAAGCCGTTGAGCTCGTCTTTGATGCTGCGCCATTTAGGAACGTGCTTGGTCATGAGGCCGACAAACTTGTCGTTATGCTTTTTCTCGATCACATGCAGTAGCTCGTGAGCAACAACATACTCCACGCAGGGAAGCGGTTTCTTGGCAAGCTCGAGATTAAGCAACACACGTGCGCGTCTGTGGTTGCAGGTGCCCCAACGAGTCTTCATCTGCTTTATGCCCCAATAGCTCGTCTGGACGCCAATCTTCCTCTGCCACTTCGTTATCAAATTCTCAAGGACCGGCTGGAGCTGTTTGCGGTACCACTCCGTCATCACCTCATGCCGCTTCGCTATCGGGCTCTTCGGACGCACCTGCAAGATGATTCTGTTTTTGCCTTTCAGAAAGACGGCAGGTACCTCGTTCTTGTAAACCAGCTCAAGGCGGTATCGCTTGCCGAAAAAGTAATGACTCTCACCGGATACATAGGTTCGCTTGGTCTGGCGTTCCTGACCGGCGAACCTTCCTTGTTGACGCTTGATCCAGGGAAGCCTCGTGGCGATAAGGGTCCGGATGGCATCGTCTTTCATGTTCTCCGGAGAAGTCACTCGAACACGCCCGGCCGGTGGCAATACTGCTAGGTGCAGGTTCTTGATCGGCTTGCGGACGACCAATACCTCAACGGTGCCAAGCTGTAAGAGAGAGTTAGTACTCATTTTGGTTTTTGATAATCTCAAAGAGACTCTTGATCTCTTCGTCCCCGATGTCCGGTAGAGCCTTCTTAATTTCAATCTTGATAGCTCGCTCCTTCAGGTGGTTGCTGCGCCAGTCGGACTGTCGTGCGCCCATGATCGCCTCGTGCACCGTCAGAGCCTTTGCCACATCCTGCCCGAGGTTATCGTAGAGAGCTCGCTTGGCCGAAGTGTTTATCTCTGCGCCGACTGCTTCATCCATTGGATTCTTTACTTTCTTGGAAAGAGCGACGACCTGCTTCAGATAATCCCGATACTCGACATCCGCCTGCTTGCGCTTCTTCACAAGCTCATCCAAGAGCTCGGACATACGTAGGTAGTACTTCGGGTTCGTCGGCATTTCATCGATGATCAACTTGCGGACGTTGTTCTCGATGGTCTCGGCAACGGCCTCTTGGCTCTGCCTTACGTTTTCCGGCAAGTCATTTATCGCGTCCTCGCCCTTCTCCACCATGAGATCAACAAGAGTCATGTCGTCAAAGGCTGAGAGCTTCTCGCTTTCGGTGGCGGTGATGTAGCGATCGATAAGCGCACGCATCGCAGGCTCGTATTTCTTGAGGTCGATATAGTCGCCACTAGCGAGCTTTACTTCCATTCGCACCTGTTCGAAGTGCGTGACCTCGCGTTCGATACCATGTGCCTGCTCTTTGCTGTACCCAACGCCGATCATGTCGTTGGCAATATCAGCGTAGGCACGGAGCAAGTGGCTGACAGTTTTGTACAGCTTCACGCGCTTGATTTCATTCTCCTTGAGCGAATAGGGATTCTCTACGTCACCGCAGAAGTAGCGGATATAAGCGACTGAGTCTTTCGGTGGAGCAACCGGCTCACAGAGAGCGCGAACGATCTCCAACGCTTCGTCCAAATCCTTTTTGCCTTCTTCCAAACGGTCCTTAAGAAGCCCGAGCACATCCTCTTTGTCGAAGCCCTCAAGAGCATCAGCGGTGTAATCACCGACAGCTTTCTCCAATTTCTTGAATAGGTCACGATAGTCGACGATGTAGCCATACTCCTTATCCTCGCCGTCCAAGCGGTTCACACGACAGATCGCCTGGAACAAGCCGTGATCCTGCATGTTCTTGTCGATGTAGAGAAAGGTGGCCGGAGGCGCATCAAAGCCCGTGAGCAATTTGTCCACGACGATAAGGAGCTGCATCTGGCCCGGCTGTTCGATGAATTTCTTTTTGGTCTCTTTCTCGAAATCCTCCGTGCTCTTGCCGTTCAGCATTTTCTGGTAGACGGCATACTCGCGCGTGTCAGTGGAAAGCGCACCTGGCTCATACGACGTAACAACGGCGCACTTGGTAAAGCCCTGGGCCTGGAATATCTCGTAGTACTGGCATGCCTCATAGATACTGCTTGCGACAAGCATGGCGTTACCGCGACCGCTCGCCAGGCGATCTTTTTTGTAGAAATCATCAAGGATATCGAAAACGACTTTTTCAAGACGAGAGCGAGATGAGAGCAGGCTCTGCATCGTGCCCCAGCGTCGCTTGAGCTCGGCCTTAGCGACGTCGGTAAGTCCGCGAGTGCGTTCCTCGAACCATTCGTCGATCTTCTCCTGTGAAGTGAGGTTTTGATCAACGCGACGAGCTTCGTAGCGCAAGTCCAAAACCACTTTGTCGGCGACAGCTTCATTGTATTTGTAGGTGTGTATGTACGGTCCGAACGCGCCAATACTATTGGACTTGTCGACTTTGAGAAGTGGTGTGCCTGTAAAGCCGATAAAAGTGGCATTAGGCAAAAGCTCCTTCATCGCCTCATGCAGCTTGCCGGTATGAGAGCGGTGGCATTCATCCACGAACACAAAGAGGTTGCCCTTAGCAGAGAAGTCCTTGGGCAAATTCTTTTTTATCTCAGCGACATAGTCGTCGACGTCCGGACTGCCGGTAGCACCGACACGGCCGAATTTGTGGACGAGAGAACAGAGCAGCCACTTGTCCTTGGTGTTGAGTTCAGCAAGAAGCTCCCTCGAACTCTTAGTGCGGTGGATTTTCTCATCCACGCCAAAGAATATTTTTTCAATCTGGTCATCGAGCTCAGTGCGATCGGTGAGCAACAGCACGCGAGCATCGGTGACGTTCTCTCGAATCCACTTGGCAAGCCAAACCATCGTGAGGCTCTTACCGCTTCCTTGCGTGTGCCAGATGATACCGCCCTCATGACGCTGAACGAATTCACGCGCAGCCTTTGCGCCGAAGTATTGATTGTGCCGAGCGGTCTTTTTGATGCCGCTATCAAAGATGATGAAGTCGTGGATGATTTCCAGCAATCGCTTCTTATCGCACAACTGGAGTATCGAGCGATCTAGTCGGCTTTCATTACCGAGGCCAGGCTCCTTCCAAGTGAGGTAGTGCTCCTCGGTCGTTTCGGTCGTGCCATAGAGCAAGCCCTCTGTATCGTTACCGGCCATGAGGAGCTGAACAGTGCCAAAGAATGTTTTGATAAACTCCTCTTTTTGGTTCCCGATATTCTGCCGGATGCCTTCGGACACAGAGACAATGCTCCGCTTGAGCTCAAGTACGCCGAGAGCGATGCCGTTCACATACAGTACGATGTCCGGACGCTTGGTGCGGTTGCCGCGAATAGTGACCTCCTCGGCAATAGCAAAATGGTTGTTCTCCGGATTCTGCCAGTCGATGGGCCATACGGTTTGATAGTTTTCTCCCAGCTCCTCGCGGACTTTGATGCCATAGCGAAGCAAGCTGTACGTTTCTTTGTTGAGATCGTACAAACTCATCTGTGAATGATTGGCCGCTTTCTTCAGTTCGGTGATGGCCTTCTGAATAAGAGCCTCGCTGTGCCCGGCACGGACAAGGAACAAACGCAGGTAGCCCTCCTCAACGTTGCTGTTGTCGCCGCGCTCCTCCCAATTCCCGAGGTAGTCGTAGCCGAGCCGGTCGCGGAAAAGCGACACAATACGATTTTGTGTCTTACGCTCCAGCTGGCCGACCTTGGTTGTATTTTGTGTGTCCATATTATTTTGCGAGTAATCTTATTTTTCCAGTTAAAAGTCTTTGCATCATTCCTTGTTTGAGATTTCGGTACTTACTGAGCTGCGACTTCAAACTCTCAATTTCCGTATCCATATCCGAGAGGATTGTGGCAATGGCGGTTTGCTCTTTTTTGGTTGGAGGGAGAGGTAGCTTTAAAGCCTTTATATGTTCGGTATAAATGTGCACGACAGTATGCCCTTGACCCAAGGTGGCTTTTTGAGACAAGAGGCCAGAACTATTTTGCATATAAGCCAAAAATAAACTGTCGGTTTCTTGGTTGGGCGTCATTGCAATGATGTCACCGCCGATGTAGATATTTTCTTTACCCTGATACACAACGCATTTCCCAATTTCCTCGGCTGTTTCTCCAGAGGCGGTGAAAAACAAATCTCCCGTCTTCGCTAGAGCACTTTTTGCAGCTGTCATTTCGGTTATCCGAAAATCAGGGTTTGAGAATTTGGTATCGAATTTAACGTAGATATCGCCATACATGATGCAGGGCAGACCATCCTGCACTAAGTCTTTTGACGATATCCCTCGACCCTTGTAAAAAAATCCCAAATCTCCCATCTTCTTTGTTTCCCATTTACCGCTGAATCCAGGGAGCCGTTTCTTGCCGGTAAGCAATTCCTGCATCGCACCTTTTTTAATGTTGGCTTTCTTATCGATGAGATTTTCTATCTTTTCGATCAAGGCATCGGCGTTGGACAGAGTCTCACCAATTACCCTCTGTTCGCTAATTTCGGGAAGTGGGAAAAGTAGTTGAGCATACTCGTTTCCGTTGATACCCGGCTGGCCGCTCCGCATTGAAGTGAGCCTGACCCAATTCCAATAAGAGGTGGTCTTGAGATAAGCATTCAGATATTCGGGAAGCAGGCGGTCCTCATCTGGGGTGAGACAAATCAAGAATCCGGCAAAAACAAGTGGGCCGTCCTTGAGCTTGTATAAATATGATTTTCCAACACTCGCTCCTGTACGAGCGACAACTATGTCACCGTCGGAGAGAAAATAATTTGCAGAAAATAAATTATCGACCGAGACTGATTTGTCGGGAAGGAATCTGCCATCTTCCGATATATCGGTGATCCTTATGTATTTCGGCAAGCGATCAGAATACTCGACCGCTGCCGCACCGATTCCGTATCTTGGACGTCTCGCTAAATAATCACCTAGTCTTGCGACGTTCCAATCGTCCGGAATTATCCCGACATCGGTTTGCTTGTATCCTTTCTCGATTTTTTGCGTGCTAGTAGCCATAGTTATTTCAAATCAAACCCCATTTCGGCGAGATGGTTTTCAACCTTCTCTTTGAGGTCCTTTACATCCTGTGTAATTGCAGGCATTGGTTCTGCGTATCGATCGGCTAACTCTTTTACCCGACCGGCCAGTGTTTGAGACAGATGGTCGACCTCACTCGAAACTCGAGAGGAAAGGTCATCCATCCATTTACGATCCACCACGAGCGTTTTTACTTCCTCGATCGTAAAGGCTGAATATTTTGTCAGCACCTTTTTCTCCAAGTCCGCCTCAATATCCTTGATCGCTTTTTTCGCACCTGCTTCCTTATCGAAGAGAGTCAGATATTTCCCCAATATGACAAGCTCGTCAGCGTCATCCTGACTGCCTTTGATTTCCTTAATCCGTCGCTGCACGCCAGCCTTGTTGATTTTCTCGTTATCAATGACCTCAGAAAGTAGGCCATCCTCGCCCCCGTGTTCATCCTGCATCGTCTCCATATCAACCGCGATTTGTTCAAGCGAGGCATTCAAATCGGCAAGTGATTTCTGCTCCTTATTGAAGTACGTTTTAATGACAAGTGAGATTGGAATGAGTCGTCCCTCAAGACCGGATAGTCCTTCGATGTCTTTCTTCTTGCCGCGATTTTCTTTTTGCAAACGAATGAGCTCGTTACCGGATTTCCAACCATCAACGGTAATGATGTGAGTATCGTCCTGCATAACTGCTTCCCAGTAAGCCATCAGGTGCTGGTAGATGTCGTACTTATCGACAAGGTGGAGAGTGCCACAAGCGGCAACCAGATCGTCCGCTATTTTTTTGATGATGGCCTTGGGATGATTCGTATTGTCGATGGCTTTGAGAAAGGTGCCTGAAACGGATTGCCATTTAGCGATTGTCGCCAGTACCTTTTTCCTAAACACATCGAACTCCGGGTGTGTAAGGATAGTCTTTTTAATTTCATCGTGCGCGATCATTACTTCGCTGTATCCTTTGCGTCCGTTAGCTTTGAAAAGAGAGCTCCTGAGTGTCGGGCAGATATCCCAATATGCCGAAAGTGCCGTTATGTCGGCGTCGGGGATACCACCTTTAATATGAGCTTCGATGTCCTGCACGTCCTCCAATTCCTGCGTATCGATGTATCGGGTGAGATTGAGGTTGTAGTCGTTTTTCTTTATTTCCTCATTACCTACAAAACGAGAATATTTTGGGACCTCTATTTTACCGTTCCAAGTGTCAATCGCTTTGCGTATATCTTGCTCGCGCAAACGATTCTTGTTGCCGTCCTTTATAAAACCCTGAGAGGCATCGATTATGAAAATTCCTTTACGGTTTTGCGCCTCGGCCTTATCCAGGACGATAATACAAGCAGGAATACCCGTACCATAGAAAAGATTTGTTGGAAGTCCAATTATGCCCTTGATATATCCGCGCTCGATGATGTTCTTACGGATTTCCGCCTCGGCATTGCCGCGGAATAGAACACCATGAGGAAGAATGACCGCGCCGGTCCCGGTGCTCTTGAGCGACTTCAAAATATGCAAAAGAAAAGCATAGTCACCGCTTTTCTTGGGAGGGATACCGAAACCATCGAAACGACCATACTGATCGTGCTCTGGATCAAAACCATTGCGCCATGATTTATATGAAAACGGCGGGTTGGCTACGACATAGTCAAAGGTCTTGAGTTCGCCTTTGTCCGTAAAAAGTGGAGTAGAAAGCGTGCTCTGGCCTTTCTTGATGTCGGCCGTCGGCTTGCCATGAAGCCACATGTTGAGAACGGCGAGACCGGCGGTCGCATTGTCGAGCTCCTGGCCGTAGATCGTAATATCAGCCGGTGCTTCGTCCGCTACTTTCAAAAGCAACGAACCGCTACCACAGGCAGGGTCGTACACCGTGTGGGATTTGGTAGTCGCCTTATTTACGTCGATGACCTTGGACATGATGCGAGAGACTTCGGCCGGTGTATAAAATTGCCCTTTGCTCTTTCCGGACTCAACCGCAAAGTGCTTCATCAGGTACTCGTATGCATCGCCCAAGAGGTCATCGCCCTCGGCGCGATTCTTACTGAAATCTAGGTCCGGATTCTCAAAAATAGCGATCAAGTTCGAAAGGCGATCCTGCATGTCCTTGCCTTTGCCGAGCTTGTCCTCGTCGTTGAAGTCCACGGCATCGATAACGCCATGCAGACCATTGGCCTCCGCCAGCGTACTCAAAACTTTGTTGATGCCTTCGCCGATGTCGGTCTTACCCTTGAGCTTTATGAGGTCAGCAAAACCGCCGCCAACCGGAACGTCGACGATCTGATTTGCCTTGCCTGCATATTTGTCCGAGACGTAGCGCACGAACAAGAGCACGAGGACGTAATCCTTGTACTGAGAAGCGTCCATGCCTCCGCGCAGTTCGTCGCATCCTTGCCAGATCGAGCTATAAAGCTGTGATTTTTTAATTGCCATATATTTTATTTACCTTTGTACTCGTAGTTCTCGCTAATCTTCCAAACACCTTTCTCTCGGAAAGCTGGAATGTTCTGACGACGAGCAGCATTGGTAATAGCAGGGGCGGACTTGCCGTGGCGTTTCGTAAACTCGGAAAGCCGGATGACCTTGTCGCCCTTGAGATATGTGATGCGCTTGTGGAGCGACTCCATGAGGCCGAGGGAGATAACCTTTTCAAGCGTCTTGGTGTTCCGATCGTCGCGGTAGTCGCCGAACGATTTGTAATACTCCTTCTTCTCACGGTCTCGAATAATGATCATTGGAAAACCGAGTCGCTGAAGCTGATACGAAATAAGCACGCGACCGATACGGCCGTTGCCATCGCAGAATGGGTGGGTAGTTTCAAAATCCAAATGGAACTTGGCAATCTTGTCCAAGAAGTAAGCAGACATATCGCTCGTGTATTCAGTGAGGGTTGCTGCAATCAAACGCTCAACCTGCTCTGGAGCCGGAGCGACATGAGTGCCAACGCGAACATACTCACCTGGTCCGCGGAAGCGACCGGCGATTTTGTCTTCGATGCCGCCGATAAGCATCTGGTGGAGTAGCAATATAAGCTCGCGGTTTACTTCCGTCTCCTTTGCCTTGGTGCGAATGTAGCCGATGACGCGAGCAAGATTCTTTGCTTCATACACTTCTCGCAGGGAAACGTCTCGAGCCACTTCCATATCCAAAAGAATCTTCTCGGTCTCCTTGAGCGTCAGGGTAGAGTTCTCGATGGCATTCGAGTTGTAGACGCTCTCCGGCACCTCGGCATCGTCGATCATGACCAAAAGCGAGTCCTTGCCTTTGCGGAGGACGTCGTACTCGGCCTTGAGAGCTTGGACCCGATCTTTGATTGGTTTGGTTATTGCCATAGCTTTGTTAAGAGTTATAGGGCTATTATAGTCGTTTTATCTCAAAAAGTCAATCTTTAGTGAATGGAGGCCATAAAGTGCCCCTCATTCACTAAATAATATGACACTATTCAGCCAAGCGCAAGGATGGTGCCGTAGCAATCCACAGAAAAGCATTGACGGTCCCGAAGCAGATCAGATAAAATATAAGGACAGAGTTGGTCTGACGGCGTCCGGCAACGGACTAAGCGCGACGGGACTACGACTTCTGTTATCAAGCACTGCCAGTTTCGGCACGTGCGTTTGATGACAAGAGTCGTAGTCCCTTTTTCGTTTCCTAACCAATCCTGAATTTCCCTCTGCGGCAAAGGCCCAGATTTGAATCCGATCGTAATTTGATGAGACCGACAAAGGCTAGCTCCCAGCAGAGGGGCCAGCCTTTTATGTTGCCCCAAGAAGCAATCCAAGAATTTAAAACGCTCTACGAAAAACGCTACGGCATGAAGCTCTCCGATGAGGAGGCCACTTTGCGTGCAAATAATCTTTTTAAGCTCTACAAGATCACCTACATGGGTGAGCCAAATATCGACGACTTCAAAGAAAAAGTAGTGAAAAGCCATGACCTCAACACCAACCTCAATTAGCGAAATCCAATTCCATCCAGTTAAACCCCAAGACGGCCTGCTTGGGTTTGTTTCGTTTGTGCTCGACGGCAAATTCTGGATGGGATCGGTGGCCGTATTCACCAGGAGAGACGGTGGATACCGGCTCGTTTACCCGACGCGCAAGGTAGGTGGGCAGAATATCAATGTCTTTCATCCGATAAACCCTGATGTCGGCTTGCAGGTCGAGCAAGCTGTTAGTGAAAAAGTAGCAGAAATATGTAGTGAACAATATGGATCAATCGAACCGGAAAACACCTGGTAAGAATGGCAATTTTTTCCTCGCACCACACACGCCGTTCGACGACGATCGGTTGCGCGGAAAACTCACGCACGCCGAACGCGATTTTTTTATCGTGCTCTGCCACCTCTCCAACCGCTTCGCGGACAAAGACGGCTGGTTCTGGCACACCGACAAATCTTTTAATACTCGACAAGGAAAAGAGCGTGGCTTTGAAGTCTATGGTTTTGGCACATCAACCTGCAAGCGCGTCCGGAAGCGGCTTGTCGCGCTCGGGCTTATTGAGACAAAGCAGGGATCGCCCGAACATGGCCACTGGCCCGGAACCCAGTACCGAATTTATCCACACCTTATGGGCACCGGAGACCACTATGGTCTCCGGTCAGGGACCACCACGGTCCCTCGCCCGAGACCACCATGAGCCCCTTATTAAGACTTTAAAAATAAGAAAAATTATTAAGACCCTATAACCATCTGTGCATAACTATGAGACTACCAACATTAACAACATCAAAAATGCCCGGCGAGACCGAACAGCAGTACACGGCATGGCTTTTGTACTGCGAAGCCGGGAGCATTCCTCGCCTTAAAAGAGCATGGGAGCAAGTGCGGTATGACATCGGGGACTCATCGGGTATTTGGGGCGAAAAGTTGAATAAGCTCGGCCCGCTTCCTGCCCAAAGAAACATCGAGAAATGGTCATCAAAATACCGCTGGGTACAACGCCGTGACCTCAAGCTCCAAGAGGATATGGAGTCCATCCGAGAACGGAGCGAAAAGATAAAGAAAGAAAAGCTCCACCGGATCGCGGACGCATTCGAGCAAATCACAAGCAAAGTCCTGAAGCGACTACGAAAGGGAGAGGAGCCGACGATAGCCGAATGGAAGCAGGTATGGGAAATGCTCCGCACCGAGCTCGGCGAGAATATTGGCAAGCACGAAATTGTAAAAGGTATCGACGAAAGCCAGCAGTCGCCGCCAACCGAGGAGGAAAAAGAGTTGGGCAAAGCACTGGATGATGCCATCAAAGAGCACTACCGAAAGCAAGGACTCAAGAGACACGGAAAGGATGTTTGACTTCCTCAGAGCGTAGGACCAGTGTTGTGAGAGGAGGCATTAACAATTAATTAGTGAAATTATGACAAAAAATATAACAATCAGCGTAATAGCCATCGTAGCAATTTGTGTGGCCGTGGTCGGGATAAATTACCTTTCCGGCACAAAGGCACCGCGTTCGGGCAATGTTGCGCCAATAGAGGGCTCCGTAAGCCAGGCAGAGCTGGACCGAGCAACCGCATCTCTTAA
>Ga0074195_1004848_pt1 | contig 10687 bp, 9 predicted proteins | sample EPASupsiteHSE623_FD_64525 | JGI IMG/M metagenome (GOLD analysis project Ga0074195, IMG submission 64525) | Bioremediated contaminated groundwater from EPA Superfund site, New Mexico - Sample HSE6-23 | ecosystem: Environmental > Aquatic > Deep subsurface > Groundwater > Contaminated ... | reverse complement strand
AACGTCATGGCCTAGTTTTGCCAGAGGCGGCAGCTAGTGATTGCGCACCGCTAAATGGTCTTGTAAAACAGTTATTGGAAGCTGTCCCCAAGATTGCCGTACTGCGTGATCCGACGCGGGGCGGCTTAGCGACTACTATTAATGAGATAGCAGCTGAAGCTAAGGTAGGAATTATGCTTGAGGAACAGGCTATTCCAGTAAGGCCGGCAGTACAGGCGGCCTGTGATATTCTCGGTTATGATCCTTTATATATGGCAAATGAAGGAAAAATGATTATTTTTGCTGATCGGCAGTTTACTGCTAAGATTCTTGAGGTTATGCATGCTCATCCGTACGGCCGGGCGGCTTGTGTAATAGGCAAGGTAAGTGCAGAGCCTCGCAGTAAGGTAGGGTTGAAGACAGCAATCGGCGGTATAAGGCTGATCGATATGTTGGTCGGCGATCAACTGCCGCGGATTTGCTAGCCATTAGGGATATTTAATTTCTATTTTCCGTTTTAAAATCATATGTTAAATTGAGGACAAGAAAGGAGTAATGAGCAATGGATTTTGGCTTAAAGATTGAGTTACAGCACAAGTTGGTTATGACGCCGCAGCTGCGCCAAGCTATTGCTATTTTACAGCTATCCTCTCTTGAACTTGCTTCAATGATTGAACAAGAGCTGCTGGAAAACCCAGTACTTGAGATAGATGACGTAAAAGGCGCCGGGGCGGAAGAAGCGCCGATGGAATACATCGACCGGCAGCTTGCCAAATATACTGAGTGGGCGGAATATCTTGCCTCGGAAAACGGACGGGATGGCCAGCAAGCTGACAATGATTTTTCACCCTATGAATCAATGGCTGATAACACAATATCGCTCCAAGATCACCTTGAACTGCAGATGGACTTAGTAAGTGTTGAATCTACTGTGCGGGCCGTTGGCCTCTTCCTTATCGGCTGTATTGATGATAATGGCTATCTTAGGACTAGTGTGAGTGAAGCTGCACAGGTTCTAGGTGTGCCGGAGAGCACTGTAGAACAGGCGCTTGGCATAATCCAGACTTTCGATCCAGAAGGCGTTGGCGCACGTGATCTCAAGGAATGTCTTGTTATTCAGATCAGGCAGCGTGATTTGGGGAATAACCTTGCGAAGATAGTTGCTTCTGAGTACCTTAATGAGGTGGCAAAAGGACATTATAAGGCAATTGCCGAGAAGTTGGGCTGTAAACCTCATGATATTCAATTAGCAGTCGATTATATACGCACGCTAAACCCTAAGCCGGGTCAGGCATTCGGTAAAGCGAAGTCAAACTATATTGTCCCTGATATTACTGTAGAAAGAACAAATGGGCAATATATTATTCTGGTCAACGACAGCTTAGTTCCTCGTCTGACAATAAGCCCCTATTACTGCCGTTTGGCCCGAGAGTCAGATAATGAGACTAAACGATTTGTCGAAGGTAAACTCAATTCAGCTGTTTGGGTGGTTAAAAGCATCGAACAGCGCCGCCAGACTTTATATAATGTTACCGAAGCAATAATTGAGCTGCAGCATGATTTTTTTGATTATGGACCCAGGTTTATTAAGCCGATGGTTATGAAAAAAGTGGCCGATCACCTAGGAATCCATGAATCAACCGTTAGTAGAGCTACAGCTAATAAATATGTGGCTACACCCCATGGGGTATTTAGCATGCGTTTTTTCTTTTCCTCCGGCGTGGCGGGCGTAGACGGTGATGATGTTGCAGTAGCGGCAGTTAAACGGGAAATTCGCCAAATGATTGAGAATGAAAGCAGCCAAGTTCCTTATAGCGATCAGGCAATATCCGATATCCTAAAACAAAAGGGGATTAATCTTTCACGGCGAACGGTGGCTAAGTATCGTGAAGAGATGTCAATAGCAGCTTCCAGTAAACGTAGACGGTATTAATTAATTTAATTTCAAATTAATGTAGGATTTTCCAGAATTACGGAGAATATTCAGGTAAGTTATTTGTGAAAGGTTTGAGTTTATTGAAGCAAACAACTTCGGCACAGGCTGAGCGGGATAATTCTGTTGTCCAAAGCGTCGAACTATATAAGGCAATCTTTGAATACAGTAAAGACGGCATATTTGTTTGTGAACTTACGTCAGAGTGGATTGCTGGCTTATTTGTAGAAGTTAACGAGCGCTTTTGTGAACAAACCGGCTACACTAAGGCCGAGTTGTTGCTTATGACTCCATTTGATTTAGCAGAGCTGCCTAATACGGCTGTATATGATCTGCGCGACAGGCTTGTTAATAAAGGACAAGCTTTGTTTGAAGTGGATTTTAAGAAAAAAACTGGGGGGAAGTTGCCAGCCGAAGTAAAAGTTCATATTTTTGAACGTAATGGTCAATTTCTGATGGTTGGCATAGGGCGAGATATTTCAAGCAGGAAAAAGGTTCAAGCCCATAATCGAGCGTTGATAAATGCTATGCCTGATATGATGATTCGTCTTAGTAAGGATGGAATTGTATTGCAGGCCAAGGCTGGACGAGATGGCAATGCACTAGGCAATGTGGAGGCTGTAGGCAAGAGTATTTATGAATTATTACCGCGCCGCCTTGCTGATTTAACAGCTTATAATATTGAACAGGCTCTTAAAACAAAAGAGCTGAAGACCTACGAGTACGAGATGGCAGTACAGCGGCAAAGGATAGTTTGGGAAGTGCGTCTTGTGAATTGTGGCCCTGACGAAGCTTTAGCCATTGTACGCGATATTACTGAGCGTAAATTGCAGGAAAAACGACTGAAATATTTGAGTCTGCACGATAGTCTAACAGGCATCTTTAACCGCGCTTATATCGAACAGGAAATGAACCGTATTCAAACAACAATAAAAGGGCCAATTGGTATAGTAATGTGTGATGTTGATAGACTGAAGCTTGTCAATGATACCATGGGGCACAGCAGCGGCGACAGTTTGCTGGTTGCAGCAGCTAATGTAATTAAAAAGGCTATCCGTAAAGGCGATATTGTAGCTAGAATTGGGGGCGATGAATTCGCCATTCTTCTCCAGCAAGGGGACTTAGCAGCTGCACAGTCGATTTACATGCGAATTCAGGATGAAGTAATAAAACACAATGAGGCCCATTCAAAATTCCCAATTAGCATATCGGTAGGCTATGCCGTAAGTTCGGATCAGTCTATAAGTATGACCGATTTGCTAAAAGAAGCGGATTATAATATGTATAAAGAAAAAATGAAGCGCAACAGTGCTAGAGCTGCTCAATAAAAACATTCATGGTTATTTAATAAAGACAACATAAAGGTTAAAAAGACTATATAATATTACTTTATAATTAGAGTTTGTAGCAGGTGGTGGTAGTTATTGCTTGATGTTCAATTGCAAGTTTTCAAGACAGTTGTAGAAAAAGGAAGTTTTTCGATAGCAGCACAAGAGCTGCATACTACGCAGTCGTCTGTTAGTCAGCAAATTCAGAGTTTGGAAAACCATTATGGCGTAAAGCTGTTTGATCGCATGTACAGAAAGATTATGGTAACGCAGGCGGGAATGGCACTTTATCCATATGCTATTGAACTAGAAAGGCTTTATCAAGAATCAAACAAGGCAATGGAAGGACTGAAAGCGGATATTTCAGGTCAGCTGAATATTGGCTGTAGTTTGACGATCGGCGAGTACTTCTTACCGAGAATTATTGTGGCGTTTAGTCTGGCGCATCCCTTAGTGGAGGCATCCATGGAGGTTTATAATACAGAGCAAATAACAGCTATGGTTATTGGCGGTAGTATAAGTCTGGGGTTTATTGAGGGCCACTATGAACCTATCGATGTTCTAGTAGATACCAAATTTGCTGGAGATCAGCTAATAATTATTGCATCTCCACAATATAAGCATGCGTTAACTCAGATGTCGCTGGCAGAATTAGTTGGGGCACGATGGGTTATGCGTGAAAAGGACTCAGGAACCCGGAAGATTTTTGAAGATTTTGTATCTAGGCATGGGTACGATGCCAGCAAGCTTAATGTTGTATTGGAAATGGGCAGCACACAGGCGGTTAAAGAGTCGGTGAAGTCTGGTATAGGTATTGCTGCTATTTCGCAGCTAACAGTAGAAACTGAACTATCTCGCGGCGAGCTTATTGCAATTCCTTTGCAGGAAGGAATTATTGAGCGTAAGTTCACAATGCTTTATCATAAGGAAAGATTCCGAACTCGGGCCGTTGAAAAATTTATGTCACACGTAATGGAAAAAACTAAAAAGGTCGGGGTAAATTCAGAAGAGAGCCGGTAAAAAGGCTCTCTTTTTTATGTAACGATATCAGTTAATATATGGTTAATATTACAAATAATGATAGCACACATAAAGATTTGTAATTTTACAAAAATTGAATGCGAGCTTATTATTGAGTTGAAGGCAGAAAGATTAGTTTGTGTAACTGATGCTAATCTTATACCTAATCCGAGATGCTAGGTTGTTTAAAATAAAGCAAGATGGGGGGAGGATTTTGTTTATTGTAACAGTAGATGCTGAGGCTTGCGTGGGATGTGGAAAATGTGTTGAAGGTTGTCCGGCACAAATTCTTTCTTTAGAAGATGGCAAGGCTCAGACTGTAGGAGACGAATGCCTCGGGTGTCAAAGCTGCGAAATGGTATGCCCAGTAACAGCTATTAAACTTGACGAGTATTAATAAAGTAATTTCGGAGGTGAACAGTATGGAAGAAACAAAAACTCCTCTTCTTGATGAGTTGGAAAAAGGTGATTGGCCCAGTTTTGTATCCGAAATAAAAAAGGCTGCTAAGAAAAGTCCTGGCGCAGCAGATTTATTAAACCAGTTAGAGGTTTCCTATAAGGAAAAAATTGGTCATTGGAAGCACGGTGGAATAGTTGGCGTAAAAGGGTACGGTGGTGGCGTAGTTGGAAGATATTCTGACTCGCCGGAAGAGTTCCCTAATGTAAAAGAATTCCATACCGTAAGGGTAAATCAAGTAGCGGGATTCTTCTATACCGCAGAAAAGCTGCGCCAGTTAGCAGATGTCTGGGATAAATACGGCAGCGGCCTTTATAATATGCACGGTTCAACCGGTGATATCATATTACTCGGCACTGTAACTGAAAATCTTCAGCCATGTGTTGATGAACTTGGTGATATCGGATTCGATTTAGGTGGATCAGGTGGGGCACTGCGTACTTTGAGCTGCTGTGTTGGTAAAGCGCGCTGCGAGAAGGCATGTGTTGACAGCACTGACATTATCCGTGATTTGACATTGCATTATCAAGATGTTATCCATCGTCCGCAATGGCCTTACAAATTTAAAATCAAAGTATCGGCCTGTCCTAATGATTGCGCGGCAGCCTCGGCTCGTTCTGACCTAGCCGTAATGGGGGTTTGGCGTGATACCCTAAGAATTGATATGGATGCTGTGCGTGAATACGTCGCTAAGGGTTTCAATATAAACGAACAGCTTATTAACAAATGTCCCACTCAAGCACTTAGCTGGGATGCTGATAAGCAAGAGCTCAGCCTTTGCAGTGAAGACTGTACTCGCTGTATGCACTGTATCAACGTAATGCCAAAAGCAATCCGAATTGGTACTGAAACAGGTGCCACAATTCTAATCGGCGGCAAGGTGCCTGTCGTTAAAGGGCCAATGATTGGCTGGGTGTTAGTACCTTTCATGAAGATGGAGCCGCCCTACACCGAGCTCAAAGAACTTGTTGATAAAATTACCGATTGGTGGGCCGATAACGCTAAAAACCGCGAACGGGTGGGCGAACTGATTGAAAGAGTCGGACTGGCAAACTTCCTGGAAGCCATAGGACTCAAGCCGCTCCCGCAGATGGTTAAGGCCCCGCGCCATAATCCATACATATTCTGGAACCCGGAGGAGGTTGAAAAACGTGGCTAGAACGGATTTTGGACCACCCGATTTTAGAGAAATGCTCCCGCCCGTGATTAAAGAAAATTACGGTCAGTGGAAATATCACACCGTTCCGCGTCCAGGCGTCTTAAAGCATGTCAGCGAAAGTGGTGCTGTACTGCACTCAGTACGTGTCGCCTCACCCCGGCTTGTTAGCAGTGACTTTATCCGCGATATATCGGATATTGCCGAGAAGTATTGTGATGGTTATCTTCGGTTTACTACCCGTAATAATGTAGAGTTCCTGGTTTCAGATGAGGCCAGACTTCAGCCGCTTATTGATGAGCTTGATGCTAAAGATTACTTGATTGGCGGAGTTGGTCTGTCAATCAGCAATGTTGTCCACACTCAAGGCTGGATTCATTGTAAGAGTGCTGTGACAGATGCCTCTGGTATTTCAAAAAATATCATGGATGAACTTCATGAATATTTTACTGGAAAAATCAAGGTTCCGGCTCGTCTGCGTATTGCAGTGGCCTGTTGCGTTAATATGTGTGGTGCCTGCCATTGTTCGGATATTAGCGTGGTCGGTATTCATCGGACGATTCCGCGCGTTAATGACGAGCTTGCCAGTAAAATCTGTGAAATTCCCACAACGGTTGCAGCCTGTCCGACTGGTGCCATACGTCCTAATCCAAAGGTTAAAAGCGTTACAATTAACCCTGAAAAATGTATGATGTGCGGTAACTGTACGGCTGTTTGTCCAGCCATAAAAATAATGGACCCTCCTAACGATGGTGTCTCGATTTGGGTTGGAGGCAAACTGTCTAACGCTCGTACTGCTCCTATGTTCTCAAAATTAGCTATTCCATTCATTCCAAATAACCCACCGCATTGGCCAGAAGTTACTGACGCAGTCAAGCACTTGGTCGAGGTCTGGACCAGCCATGCCAGAGAAGGTGAACGAATGGGCGAATGGATTGAAAGGATTGGCTGGGAGCGTTTCTTTAAGCTTACTGATTTACCGTTTACTGCTAAGCATCTCGATGATTTTACTCACGCCACAACTACGTTCAGATCCAGTACTCAGTTCAAGTTCTAATATGGCAGATAACTAGAATTAATCTAAAACGCCATATGTGCGTTCGGCTGTTACATGATCCGCGCGTTGAGGCGATCTGTGTTGATCTGCTAATGAAGTGACCGCCGAATTGGCGGTCACTCAAATACTTGCAATACAAAGCGGGAGGCTTGTTATGTTATATTTTGTAGGTCAGGTATTCCCGTATATAGCAGCCGGTGTCTTTCTTGCAGGAATGGCTTGGCGAGTATGGACATGGCTTAGAGTTCCAACACCATTTCCATTAACACTATCACCTGCGTCACGAACTTTAACAGAAAGAGCTATAACATTCGGCAAGGAGTTAGCGCTGTTTAGGGGACTATGGGCGGGGGATAGAGGATTATGGCTTGCGGCTTGGCTGATGCATGTTTCGCTGGCAATGGTAATTGGGGGACATATCGTCGGTATAGCAACTCTTGGCAACGAGTTTACTGCTATCGGATTAACATCGGAGCATAGTCAAGCACTTTCTGGTGTTATGGCAACAGTCTCGGGTCTAATCCTGCTAGTTGCTCTATTAGTGCTGCTGTATCGTCGGACTGCCATACCTGAGGTTAAACGGTTGAGTGATCCGGCTGATTATTTCGATCTTCTGCTGATTTTATCAGTGGTAGTCAGCGGAATGCATATGCGCTTAACATCTATCGAGGTAGATATTGCCGCTATCCGCACATATATGGCTGGAATAATGTCGTTTCAGCCCATACCAATTCCTAATGAGGGCATATTTATCAGTCATTTCTTTCTGGTTAATTTATTGCTGATATATTTCCCGTTCTCTAAACTAGTTCATTTAGCTGGATCGATAGTTAATCGGGCAATGCTGATTGCACCACCGCCGGTTTATCCTTCTGCAACAAATATGCGCTCAAATAGTATCCAGTCGAATGTACAGATGTGGAGAGGGGGAAACCAGCAATGAAACCTCCTATGCACGTAGCGAAAGATAGCGAAGTTGCATTAATAGGTTATCCTCGTATACCGGAACAAGACCAGCAAGCCGCATTTTTGAAAAAACTCGATGATCTAAGAGTATCAATGCGGTCACTGATGGTAATGCTTGAAAACTGCACAAAATGCGGTAACTGTGCAAAGCAGTGTCATAGCTATCTTGGTACTGAGGACTATAACAACTTTCCCGCTGCTAGGGCGGAATTGATGCGGCGAATCTATAAGCGTTATTTTACATGGACAGGACGTACATTTGGACGTTTTTTTGGAGCGGAAGATTTCGATGCCGATACAATATCAAAATGGCTGACTTATTTTTATCAATGTAATGAATGCCGCCGGTGTGCGAAGTTCTGTCCGTTTGGTATTGATACAGCCGAAGTAACTATCGCGGCTCGCCATATATTATCGGAAATAGGCATAATGCCTAAGTTTATGCAGGGTATAGCCGTCAACATGAATAAAACCGGCAATAATATGGGGATTCCAAAACCGGCGATTATAGATTGTGCCGAGTTTATGGAAGATGAGATGCGCGAGGAAACAGGATTAGCTATTAAGATACCGATAGATAAGCCGAATTCCGAGGTGCTTTATATTCCTTCTTCTGCGGATTTCTTTACGAATATTGACACAATGATTGGTGCTGCCAAGTTGTTTCATTATCTCGGCGTCAACTGGACAATACCATCGACTGTACTTGAGGCTGCGAACTTTGGTTTATTATTTAATGTCAATGTCATGCGGGAGCAAAATCAGCGCCTTAAGGCAGCTGCGACCGCATTAGGGGCTAAGCTGGTAATTCAGGGTGAATGTGGTCATGGGTGGCGTGCAGCTAAAATGTATACCGATGGATGCAGTGGCCCTGTTTCATTCGAGTTAGTACACATTCTTGATTATTGTGATAAACATCTTGATAAGTTGCCGCTTAAAAAATTGCCGCTGCGGGCTACTTTGCATGATCCATGTAATTATGCAAGGGCAGGCGAGATTATTGAACAGCCGCGCCGCATTATGAGAGCTTGTGTAGAAGAGTTTGTGGAAATGACGCCGAACCGCGATGAAAACTACTGCTGTGGCGGCGGTTCAGGAATTCTGATGGACGAGATGATGGAAATCCGTATGAAGCTGGGCAAAAAGAAAGCCGAGCAGGTCAAAGCACTGGGCAGGATAGATTATCTCGCCATGCCTTGCTCAATCTGTAAAGCCCAGATACCAGCGGTGATGAAACACTACGGAGTTCTAGACCTGCCAATGGGCGGTGTTATGGATCTTGTCGGAAAAGCAATGCTTTTAGGAGATACAAAATAAATTAAAGGAGGTTTTGAAAAATGAGTATGCTTGATATCAACGGAAGACAAATCGAAATAGATGAGGATGGTTTTATTGTCGACCCGGCTTCGTGGAATGAGGATATAGTATCCTACTTTGCAAAGCAAGAAGATGTTAGTGAACTAACCGAAAACCACTGGAAAGTAATTAATTATCTAAGACAGTATTTTCAGCAGTTCGGCATTGCTCCCATGATTCGGAAACTATGTAAGGACACTGGGTTTACACTTAAGGAAATTTATGAGTTATTCCCTTCCGGACCTGCTAAAGGAGCCTGTAAATTAGCTGGCTTACCTAAGCCTACCGGATGTGTTTGATTCGACAAGCGATTAAGCGCGGGAGGAAATTCTCCTGCGCCTTATTTCGATGTTTTTTGACTGAATATTCAATCGGATAGAGCGAAAAGGGAGGTTTTATTTATGGCCGGGACTCAAACAACGGGGACCAAGATTCAGCCCCCAAAAACCAGTTTGCCGTTCATGAAAAAAGAGGACACCTGGGCAATGATCATTGCTCTTCTGCTCGTACTCGGAGTCACAGTTGCATATTTCTCAGGAAGCATTGCGTTATTTAAATCAATGGCAGTCGGTGTACCATCATGGTCGAATGACTTCGGTAAAGTGACGGGAGCATTTGGTAAAAATCCGATGGGGTTGCCTTTATTGCTGGGCTTTTTTATACTGGCTTTTACTATTGGAGCCAGTGTTATGGGCTACAATGTAAAAAGATTTGCTGCCAGCTTTTTTGTACTTTATATTATATCGGTGTTTATAACCATCGCCGGTTCGAACAAGTTTATGAAAGAATATCAATTAGAGACACCAATTCTAGCCCTGGTATTTGGTATGCTTGTCACTAACTTTGTTAAGTTGCCGAAATGGTTTGAGGAAGGGCTTAGGACTGAATTTTACGTTAAAACCGGTATAGTTCTTATGGGCGCTACCCTGCCGTTTACAACAATTATGTCAGCGGGCCCGCTGGCCATGCTGCAGGCTGCAATTGTATCAATTACTACCTTCTTCACAATCTATTATGCAGCTACCAAGCTTTTCAAACTTGATCCGCGGTTTGGTGCTACCTTAGGCGCCGGCGGTTCTATTTGCGGTGTGTCGGGTTCAATCGCTGTCGGCGGAGCATGCCGGGCTGAGAAAGAGCATGTTTCCATCGCTATTTCCTTGGTCGTTATTTGGGCGGTAATTATGATTGCTCTTCTACCGATAGTTGCGCATAATATTGGACTGGCACCTGGAGTAGCCGGAGCATGGATTGGAACGTCTGAGTTTGCCGATGCCGCCGGTTTCGCCGCTGCTGAACAATATAACGCGCTTGCTGGCCTCCCTGGTGATGACCGAGCCGTAAAAGCCTTTACTCTTATGAAAGTTGTCGGCCGTGATATGTTCGTCGGAGTATGGGCCTTAATGGCTGCAATTCTTTCAGTAACCTTATGGGAAAG
>Ga0074195_1004847_pt1 | contig 10688 bp, 7 predicted proteins | sample EPASupsiteHSE623_FD_64525 | JGI IMG/M metagenome (GOLD analysis project Ga0074195, IMG submission 64525) | Bioremediated contaminated groundwater from EPA Superfund site, New Mexico - Sample HSE6-23 | ecosystem: Environmental > Aquatic > Deep subsurface > Groundwater > Contaminated ... | reverse complement strand
ACGCTCAAAAAATGGCTTGTAAACCAAGGTGACGCCATTACTGCTTTGTAATTCATCAACCAGTTCCTGCAGAAAAGGAATCACAGTTTCAGTGATATTTTTACCAAACAAAGCTATTTTCATGGCGAAAGGAAACTTTTTCTGAAATAAGGGTGCAAAGATAAGGCATTTTTTCAGATATCCGCCTAAAGATGACCGGGCTGGCAGCTCTCAGTTGCTATATGTTGAGGTAATTCATCAGGGCATCGAACCGGTCCTGAAGTCCTTCAGTGTAAGCGTCCTCCTGCGACCAGGAGGCACTAACCAGGTAATTGTACCGGAAAAAGGTCTGAAGCACCGGGCCAATGTCAATAAGGTTGATTTTTATTGTGACCTCTAGTTTAGTCGAATCAGGGAATGAGGTAACATAAAGACTCAGTATCTTGGCATCATTTGCTTCAACGATCTGGGCTATTTCAGTAAGGCTGTAATCCTTATCATTGATCTCGAGCACAACAATGCCACCTGGATGCTGAAGTGCTGCGATGTCGCCAAGATGATTTACAAGATTTGACATACCGATGGCCCCAAGATAATGACCCTTGTCATTCAATACCGGCAACAGCGTGAGATGCAAGGTGGAGAACGCCTTGATAACTTCATAAACATGCTGATTTTCCTTAACATAAGCGCTGATTAACGACAACTTGTAGTTTCCCATTGTCTTCTCAGGTTCATGCATGGCCAGTATCTCTTTTTCCGAGATCACACCCAGAAACTCAGCGCCATTGGCAATTGGGAGATGGGCGCAGCGCAACTCCTCCATCTGCGCGATGGCATAAACCCCGGTATCAGTCGGTTTCAGCGGGATATAGGTGTCGGTGATCAGTTGTTTAGCTATCATTGAGAATGCTAAGATATGAATTATAACGCAGCATGCTCACCGTACCCGAATCAAGCCCCTCCTTAACCGCGCAGCCAGGTTCATGGGTGTGCGAACAATTCTTATACTGGCAATAGGGTAATAGTCTGTCCATTTCCGGAAAGCACCGTGGAATTTCAGACTTGTCAAAATCGATCAGCCCGAATTCTTTGATACCCGGTGTATCAACAATGAAACCCTGATTTGCAAGCTCATACATTTCAGCAAATGTGGTAGTGTGCTTCCCCTTCTGATGCGTCTCCGATAACATACCGATCCTGGGACTCAGCGATGGATCAATGGCCTTGATCAATGCCGACTTGCCAGCACCGGAATGGCCCGAAAAAAGGCTGACCTTGCCCTCAAGCAGCTCCCTGATCCGCTCAATGCCATCGCCCCTGAGTGCCGAAACCCGGTAACAGGAATAACCCACCTTTTCATAAATGGCACTGATTTCATCAAGAGACTGGGTCAAACCGGTATCACATATGTCAATCTTGTTGAAAATCAAACTGGCAGGAATGTAGTAACCGGCGGCCGTAACCAGAAACCGGTCAATAAAACCATTAGATGTCCTTGGTTGGGCCATCGTTACAATCAGGTAGGCATGATCAAGATTGGCAGCAATTATATGCGATACCTTGGATAATTTTGTTGCCTTCCGGATAATGTAATTGTCACGCTCCCTGATTTCGGTGATCATGCCGTGGCTGTCGCCTGCCAGGTGCTCAACTTCAACACGATCGCCAATGGCGACGGGATTGGTATGTTTGATGTCCCTGACCCTGAACTGCCCCTTGAGTTTGCACTCCAGCCTGGCACCATCCAACATGCGCACCCTGATCCAGCTTCCGGTCGACTTTATTACAATTCCTTCCAACTTTGTAAATTGATATACTGCATCTTAGCAGGATTGCCAAGCAATCATGGCCAGATGGCGTTATACTGGGCGATTGAGTTCGGTATTATCAGCAATTTCAATCAACCGGAGTATAACATATTATTTATCGGTAAAAGTATAAAAATATTATCATCTGGGATGATTATGGCGTTGATCCTCATCCCCGGAAATTTCAGGTCAATGTATAGATTTTTCCCGGCATACACTTGATTATACCTTCAAATTCAAGATTCAGCAGAGAAACTGCCACCTTACTCATCGGTTGTTCCACCTGAATACATATTTCATCGATCCCAAGCGCCTCATTTTGCTGCAACAAGGCAACAATTTTTTCCTCATCCGGGGTCAGATCAATAAATATTTTACGCTGAAATGACTGGCTTACTGTATTGGTTTCCTTCCAGCCCATCAGGTATTCGATGTCATCTGCCTTTTGAATAAGGGCCGCCTTGTTGGTCCGAACCAGGTAATTAGGTCCGTCCGAAAAAGGATCGCAAATCCTCCCCGGGACAGCAAAAACATCACGGTTATATGAATTGGCGATATCGGCGGTAATAAGTGCGCCACCCTTTCTCCCTGCTTCAACTACCACCACACCATCACACATGCCGGCTATGATCCTGTTGCGTTTTGGGAAATTGGTGCGGTCGGGTTTCGTTCCGCTGAGAAATTCGGTGATCAGCCCTCCCTGACCCACCATTTTTTCAGCCAGGGAGCGGTGAAGCCAGGGATACACCGTATCCAATCCATGACCTAGCACGCCAATCGTTTGCAGTCCCTTTTCAAGTGACAACCTGTGTGCACAGCTGTCAATGCCATATGCTAGCCCACTGACAATCAGTGGCTGCTGGTGAAGGAGCCCCGAAATCAGCGCATGGGTGACTTTTTTACCATACTCCGTCGCACGCCGGGTACCCACAATCCCAAGTATCCTGGACGAATTTAAATCGGCAGTCCCCTTGTAATAAAGCATGACAGGACTGTCAAAGCACTGCTTTAACCGGTGCGGATAGTCACTATCCTGGTAATAAAGCGGGATAATGCGATAACGTTCAATGAACGAAACCTCCTTTTCTGCCCTTAACAGAATATCCCTCCTTCCCAATGAACCGGCAATAACTTCTCCGATCCGCGGAATCTTGGTCAGGCGCTGATGCGACTCCCTGAACACCGCCTCCGCACTTCCGCAGATTGAAACCAGTTTCTTTCCCAGCACATCGCCAACGCCAGGAATTAATGTCAGGCCAATCTGAAATATTAAATGACCGCTCTTTTTATCCATTTTCAATCCTCTATGACCATTGTTTTTATAACACAAATGCTTAATCAGCTTCGTTCATAAAAGGTGGGGCTATGTGAATAACTTTTTATAAGCACGACGGAAAAATGAACATAAATTTGATCTAAATAAGCATGGACCGCCTTGCGTGAAAAGATAAAAGTACTTATTTGTCCGATGGACTGGGGCATTGGCCACGCGACACGTTGCGTTCCGGTGATCGAAAAACTCACGGAACTCGAGTTTGAGGTCATCATTGCTGCCAGCGGCCGTCCATTGGAATTCCTGAAAAAAGAGTATCCGGCCATGCGGATCATTGAATTTCCCGGCGCTAATATCCGTTATCCAAGGAATGGCTGGATGGCCCTGAAAATGTTGCAAATTGTACCCATGCTTTTGTCTGGCATCTGGCTGGAACACCGTGCGTTAAAGAAAATTGTTCGTCAAACAGGCGCCTCCCTGGTAATTTCCGATAATCGTTTCGGCTGCTGGCTAGCGGGTATATCTTCTGTTTTTATCACGCACCAGCCCGGGATCCGGGTTCCTGGGCAACTGAAATTCATCAAAGGGATTCTGAATTCAGCCAATCGCTGGTTTATAAACAAATACACCGAATGTTGGATCCCTGATTTTGAACCGCATCGTGGGCTGGCCGGTGACCTGTCGCATCCGGCAAAGATGCCGAAACGGAGTTATTACATTGGCATCCTTTCAAGATTCTCTCTGCGGCCCGATCCCTATGCCGATAGCGTCCAGCACTACGATTTGCTGGTCATGCTTTCCGGTCCTGAACCCCAACGCACAATCCTCGAGGAAAAGGTACTGATGCAACTTGTCAATATCAACATGCAGGTTGCCATGGTACGGGGTATCCCGGAATCAGATGAAGAATTTGTTCTTGACGGCCGTATTCATGTCTTTTCCCACCTCGAAACGGAAAAAATGAAGCGGTTGATAAACGCATCAGATTTGGTAATTTCCCGTTCCGGATACTCGACCATCATGGACATTGTATCACTGGGAAAAAGGGCTATATTCATTCCCACACCCGGACAAACAGAGCAGGAATATCTTGCCAAATACCTGAATGACAAAAAAATTTACTTTTCAATGAATCAGAAGGATTTCGACCTGCTTTATGCCATCGAAATGTCAAAAAATTTCCCGGGAATGGTAATCCGGAACGACTATGTCGTCCTTGCAGGCAGGATTAAAGAGATAATGGTCACCTCTTGACGCTCCTCTTTTGCGCCAGGTAAATCAGGATAAATCCCGCAATGATGAACGGGATGGACAGCATCTGTCCCATATTCAGTGTTAATCCACGTTCAAATCCAACCTGCGGCTCTTTGATGAATTCAACCAGGAAGCGTACGCCAAATATTAAGACCAGGAAAAGTCCGAATAAAAATCCGTGTGCCGGCTTCCCATCCTTTTTGTAATAATACCACCAGAGAATGAAAAACGTAACAAGATAGGAAAGTCCTTCATATATCTGGGTGGGATGCCGTGGAACCAGTCCCTCTGAAGGAGTTGTGGAACGCACAAATTCAAAGCCCCAGGGAAGATTGGTAGGAAGTCCATAGATTTCCGAATTCATCAGGTTCCCCATGCGAATTAAAAATCCGGCAAGGGCAGTAACGATTACGATCCGGTCCATGACCCACAGAAACGGTTTCTTTCTGAAATAGGAAAAAAGCAACAACGAAAGTATGATCCCGATGGCTGCTCCGTGACTGGCCAGTCCACCCTCCCAAACCTCCAGTATCTTAACCGGATGCTCGAGGTACCACGAAGGTTCATAAAAAAACACGTGCCCAAGACGTGCACCAACAATGGTTCCAACGATCATATAAGTTGTAAGTTCATCCAGCAGTTTAATCGGTACACCCTCTTTGTTGAAGAACTTCTGCATGATGAGATATCCGAAGAAAAATCCCAGGGCAAAAAACAAACCATACCACCGCACGGCAAATGAACCGATTTGAAAAATCTCCGGATTCGGATTCCAGATTATTGAAATCAACGTCATAAATACAACTTGTAAAACTATTTTCCAATCCCTGCTATCTCCTAACTACCGTCCCGTGTCCCGTGTCCCGCGTCCCGTATTTACTGATACCCCTTGATCTTCATGTTAAACAACGTATCCATCTTCGCGGCTAGAGCCGGCTGCTGATTTTCAGATGCAACCATTGATAACCGTTTGATAATACCCAGCGCTGTTTGAATATCCTGATCGAAATACTGCGCATATCCAGGCTTGAAGGAATTGTAATAATCAAGGTTCTGACTGTAGATGACCGCGACACGTTCAATGAGTTTATTTGCCTTTTCAGGTGCGCCTGCCTTATAATAAATTTCGGCGAACGGCAGCATATACATATCAAAAGGGACCTTGGAATCAGGAAACTTGTCAATATAAATATCCAGCAGTTCAATGGCCTCCTTTTGCTTATTCTCCTCGAGCAACGATTGGGCAACACGCATGATGTTGGTCTTGGGCCGCACTGAATTGTTAAGGCTCTCCGGATCGACATAAACATGCGGGTCGTTCAGGTTGCCCCAGGCACACTTATTCTTCATGATGTCATATGAAGTCATGGCATCAACGCCCCCCATTCCCTGAATATAGTCCTTTGGATCAGCTTTCACAGGCATGAATTTGTAAACCCATCCCTGGACCAGGCAAAACGAATCAATCGCCACACAATGATTTACACTCGACGGGGCTGCAAAGTAAATTGGCCTTTCCCATTTATTTGAAGCAAGCAGGTCGAGAAGCATCAGATCATTCTTATACAATTGGTTTGACCGGATTTTCCAGTATATTGAATCGACCATTTTTCCATGGAGGTGCTTTGGAACGATACCGTACTTGACACAAGCCGCAGAATCTACAGTGATTTTCACAAGCTTCGAAGGGAAAAATTTCATCTTTTCTCCATTCTGCAAGGTCAGAAAGGTTTGCGGATCATCGCTTTTGATAAAGTCGATCATATCCTTAAGCTCTACATAACCCTTGATGCCGATATCATAGAAAGGCAGAATGTCGTTTGTGCCTTGTCTGTATTGCTCCTGGCTCAGGGTCATCGGAATGGGTTCCGATTCATAGGCCTTTTGATAAAGCTGGTTGATATACCATGGACCGGAAGCAAGCATGAGGTTTACCACACGCACATCAGTACCGATTCCTTCAACCTCCTGGTCGTACCATAAGGGGAAGGTGTCATTGTCTCCATTGGTAAACAGAATCCCTTGTGGTTCACACGAATTCAGGTAATTGGCTGCAAAATCGCGACAGGCATATTTTCCCGAACGATCATGATCATCCCAGTTTTCCATGGCCATTATCCCGGGGACCAGTATAAGTGTCAGTGTAAAAACAATGATAACCGACAAACGTTCATTCAGCTTTTTCTTAACCCAGCTCACCAGGGGAATGATGCCAAGTCCGATCCAGATGGCAAAAGCATAGAAAGATGCCGCATAGGCATAATCCCGCTCACGTGGTTCATAGGGTTGTTGGTTCAGGTAGACCAGGATGGCCAGCCCGGTCATGATAAACAAGAGCAAAATGATCATGGTCCCTTTGTAGTCCTTGTTCAGATGAAAGAAAAACCCGATCAATCCCAGTATCAGCGGTAAAAAATAATATTTGTTGGAGGCCCTGTTTTGCTTGCTGTCGGGCAGGTTTAGCTGGTCATGCCCCAGCCTCATCTTGTCAAGGAAAGGGATGCCGCTGATCCAGTTCCCCTCCTCAACTCCGCCAAAACCCTGCACGTCATTCTGCCTTCCGGCGAAATTCCACATGAAATACCGGATGTACATATGACCGATCTGGTAGGTAAAAAAGTATTTCAGGTTTTCTCCAAAGGTAGGACGATAGCGTGTCTCAGTTTTGCCATCGCCGGTTGTAACTTCAATCGGAATGCCTTCACCGCCCCATTTCTTATAAAATTCAGATGATCCTTTCCGCTGGTTGCTCCACATGCGGGGAAAAAGGGTGGTGAACCGCGAGTCCCAAACGGGCTTTGTTCCCTTTCGTTCATCTATGACAATATACCTGCCCGATTTTTCATCCTTCTGATATACAGGCTTCCCATCTGCATAATCCACGATAGGGGCATTCCAATACTGACCGTGTGCGATAGGGAAATCACCATATTGCTCGCGGTTGAGATAAGAGAGCAAACTCACGGCATCCTTCGGTGCATTTTCATTGATCGGCGGATTGGCATTCGCCCTGATCACGAGCATCAGGAAGGAGGAATATCCAATGAGGATGAAGGTAAAGGAAAGCAGGATGGTGTTAAGCACGGTCTTCCCCTTTTTACGCGTATAATAAAGTCCCCAGATGATAATGGAAATGAGCACCAGGAAATAAATCGTAGTGCCTGTATTGAAAGGCAATCCGAAACCGTTGACAAACAGCAGTTCAAATTTTCCTGATAATTCAACTGTCCAGGGAATAATGATGAACATGACAAATGCGAGGATGATGATCGAAAGCACGAAGGTCAGTAACATCCCGATCCGGGTGGGTTTGTACTTTTTGTAATAATATACCATGCAGGTGGCAGGGATCACGAGGAGGTTCAGCAAGTGAACGCCGATGGCCAGTCCCATCAGGAAGGCGATCAGCACGAGCCACCTGTAGGAATGTTTTTCATTGGCAACCTCTTCCCACTTCAGGATAGCCCAGAAGGAAATGGCAGTAAAAAAGGAGGACATGGCATAAACTTCACCCTCAACGGCCGAAAACCAGAAGGTATCGCTGAATGTGTAAGCCATGGAACCGATAAATGCGGCGCTAAAAACAGTGAACATCTGGCCCTGGGTCATTTCACCATCTGTAGTAACAAGCTTTTTGGCGAATAAAACGATACTCCAGAACAGGAATAAAATCGTAAATGCGCTGCTTAGGGCCGACATCATATTGACCATCATGGCCACATGCGAAACATCACCGAAAGCAAACAGGGAGAAGAACCGGCCCAGCATCTGAAAAAGGGGCGCTCCCGGCGGGTGACCAACCTGGAGTTTAAAGGCTGTGGCAATGTATTCCCCGCAATCCCACCAACTGGCAGTAGGTTCGATTGTCAACAAGTATACGGTTGATGCAATGACAAAAGTAATCCAACCGAAAATGTTGTTCAGTTTCTGGAAATTCTTCATAGAATATTGTTTATCTGGTATGAATCAGCGAAAGTACAAATTTACCCGCAAACAGTGATCAGTAATATTTTTTTTCAAGTCGCCTCCTGCAAAAATTAAAATATTTTCTACCTTTGCACCCGATTTCGCAAAACATTTTCGAAAATCGAAAATCGAAAATCGAAAATCGAAAATCGAATTGACCCATGGTGTAACGGTAGCACAAGAGATTTTGGTTCTCTCGGTCTAGGTTCGAAACCTGGTGGGTCAACACGGTCAAAATATAAAACCCTCTAAATAACTGTTTTAGAGGGTTTTATATTTGTATTTGGAACGTTTTCTTCCGGTAGACGGGTTCTTTGGCCTCAGGATAATACCTTGTTACAGTTTCTGAACCTTCCCTGACCCGGAAATCTGCACATTGACAGAAGGCTGCCCAAGGTAAAAGATGCTGCCGCTTCCCGAAATGGTGGCATCGAGTTGGATCGTGACCTGGGTGTAAATATTCCCTGATCCGCTGATTATTGCAGTGGTACGCTCAGCGATCACATTCCGGAGATCAATGTTGCCGCTGCCGCTGATGTTGAGGTCTTCACTATCGGCATAACCAGTACCGCATTCAACATTGCCCGATCCGCTGATCCTAACCCTGTATGAAGCCACATCAAGGTCTTGGACAAATACATTACCGCTTCCTGAAATATCGGTTTCAACAGAACCTCCAACCCAGGTCCCCTGCACATGGATATTTCCTGATCCGCTGATCCAGAAGCCCGCAGACTCAGGAGCAGTGACGGTGATGGTGATTGGAAGATTATTGCTGAAGTTGATATTGGGTTTCTGGCGGATTACAAGGTGGCCGCCCTCAGCAAAGGTCTCGATGTAAGGCATCAGGTTGTCCTGGGCCTCCACTTTCAGCGAATAATCCTGGCCGGGTGTAAAAATCACCTTACACTCCATGCTTAGCTCGAGGCCGGAATAACCGGTCACAGTCCTGGTTTCCACTACCAGGTCTCCCTTGCCCTTGATCTTTTTGCATGATGAAAATGCGATTGCAACAGCAAACGCCAGCAGTAGGAATTTTACTATTCTCATGATATTTTTATTTTGAATTTTAAAGAAGACAACTGACAGGAGACGCACCCCTATCTGAAAAGTTACATTTCTGGGATTAGCGAATAGGGATGATGGAATAAATACTGACGAATCGGGTTATGTTCAATGCTATTTCTCAATGTTTCATAAATTTACCTGAAATTGTTTCTTCCCGGGTGATGATCCTGGTAATATAGAGACCGGGATTCAGTCCGGTGATGTTTACGGAGACTCCGGATTTGTACGAGGGAATCTCACGAGCCAGGTTCCCGGATGCATCGAAAATTTCCACTCTTGCCGGGTGTGTACAGGTGAATGAAAAAACGATGGTTTCGTCAGCCGGGTTGGGGTGGCACCGGACATGCCGGGTAACCTCCCGGTGCCCTGTCCCGGTTGCCGGATTGTCGAAGAGATCGTTGAGGTCAAACACAACCGGCTCGTTCTGATACGCTGGTTTTCCATCGCGGTAAACCGATACCCTGAAATAATCCAGTTCAGGGGCAAATTGCATGAACTGGGTGTTGGTCGAAAGGTGCGAATAGTCACGCATCAGTTCCCAGTTTGCGTCGAGACCGATACCTGTACCATTGCCGATATTACTCCGGATGTTATTGTAACGTGGACAGAAATGCATCATGTTGTTCCGCGCGATCTGGTAATTGGCAGTGTAGAGATTGTCGCCCGGAATACTGTCAGGGAAATTACTGTACCGGTAAACCTGCATTGGCGCCGATGATGCAAGTTCGGCAACCATCGCAGCCAGGCTGTCGGCAGGATTAGACCGGGCCATGGCGCTGACAATAAACCCGTCCGCAAATCCTTGCGTCGAAGCAGCCAGGGCAGATCGTACATCCTGGACGTCGCGGCTTCCGTCGCCGTTGTAATCCGCCGCTTCGATGGCATCACGCAGGGCAAACCACACCGGGTTGTAATGCACGTTGTGCTGACCAAATCCGGTAAAGTCATCCATCATGTTCTGGAATGCCCCGAAATCGGGATTAAATCCGGATAGGATGCTCATCATCCCCGAAAAACCCATCAACAACCACTTACTTTCATCCGGTTCCTGCGGAAAATGAACGACGATGGCATGGTTCCGGTTGAGCACAGCCGAATATTGCCAGTCGACGTGCCTGCTGATCACCGATTTACCATCCAGGTCGGTCCCGGATGTTGCATCATTCCAACTCATCAGGGCCGAACAATGAGCCCCTGAATTCATCATCAGGACATTCGAAATATCGAGAAAGGTATTTCCAACCAGGACATCTGTCTTATCGAGATTGGCCGTGTTCAATCCCGCCGCATTCATCCCGTCGATAATGGCCTGTGCCTCCGCATGATATTCAGGTGCA
>Ga0074195_1004846_pt1 | contig 10692 bp, 6 predicted proteins | sample EPASupsiteHSE623_FD_64525 | JGI IMG/M metagenome (GOLD analysis project Ga0074195, IMG submission 64525) | Bioremediated contaminated groundwater from EPA Superfund site, New Mexico - Sample HSE6-23 | ecosystem: Environmental > Aquatic > Deep subsurface > Groundwater > Contaminated ... | reverse complement strand
CTGTACCCAAACGCTGGTTAGCACCAAGCTTATCTATAAACCGCAGAGTGGTGCTGCAATGGACGTGTTCGAAGAGCGGAAAGGAAATGAGAAGCTATAGAGTGCTAAACCAGTGCGCGAGCAAGTACGCGAGAAAGAGATGGAACAGCCGAAGGTAATCACCCAAGACCGACAAGTTGCCTGCAGGAGTCCGGAAAAGTCTCATCATCTTAAACATGACTCCAGTCTCCAGAGGCTCATCGACCACAACCCAGCGAGCATCTATGGGTAAACTTCGTGAATGTTGGTTACCAAAAGATGAATTGAAGATGCTCTGGCATTCCCTTGATGAAGCGGACAATGTACGGAATTCCTGAAAATCTTCACAACGTCATCAATGTTGAAATGACTGCTGGGCAGCCAATTCAGATTAAAGTCACAAACGTTAGTTGGGATGGACATAACCCGATCCCAAATGAAGTCGTATTTGTCGAACTACCAGCAGACTCAACAGAAAAGCAAATCACTGCTCAGGTGAAGAAGCTGCTGAAAAGAAAAACATATATCAGGCAGTGCGAACAATACAGCCAGTACAAAATTAACGGTTGGATGCACAGCAACTCATGCTGCCAGTCTTGTGCTGAAAAATACTTTGGCGTTGTGTACTAATATGGCAACAGCAGAGCCTTTAGGGGCTCTGCTTGTCTGCTTACCTCAACTATTACGTTGCTCACTTATTTCCTGCAGCTTCCAAAGCAAGGCCAACACGAGACGGGGAGCGCCTTTAAAACCCTCGTAACCTTCATGCTCCGACACAGAGTTCATGGCACTTAATAGCTTGTAAGCAGGGCCATTCTCCATGAATAACTGGTCACCAATTTTCTTTACGTCAATAGTGACCAGGCGTCCACCATCCTGCATTGCTTGAGACATCTCATGCAGGGCGTCTGTCCAATAGGGCTGACTTCCCCACCATTCACTCCCGGACGACTCGGGTTTGCCAGGCAAAGGGAAATGAGGATTCATTTGAGAAATAATAGACTTCTCCCCTACCCAATCAATATTGTCCTTCCCTTCGACCCAGACAGGCAGAGCTAAAAGGTCCTCAGGCCGACCGTTCATTTCTTCCCACCATACGGTTGGGATCATGTCGCCCTGTTCAAGAAAACCAATTAACTCTGATAACCAGCCCGCATACTCCCAATCACGCCCTTTTCCAGCGAGTGCAATATCAGGAAAACGAGTGATAAATTTTTCTGCCAGAGCACGGGCATCATTACCGTCAGTATCTGTCCAGTTGAAATAGTGACCAGCGCCAGTGATTACCACTAATTCATCTGAAAGTTTATCTGCCGGAATCGCAATGCCATTGTCGGAAAAGTAGTGTCGCGGGGCGATCGCGAATCTAAAGCCCTGAGCATTGAAGTAAGGCATCCCCCGGAGATGCTGAAAACCAAGACGATGCAGTTCTGAAAGCATCCGCAGGCATCGTTGTGCTTTACGTATCCAATCATATTTAGATTTCATCATCTCTCCTGCATGATTGCTGCATGGCGTTTTGCGGTGTCGACTCTGCGCTCAAACTCTTCGCTCGTAATGTTTTCATAACAACAGTCTGCCTCATCCTTACGGTAGCGGTTGCAGCCATAGAAGACACCACCGTCTTTGTTCTTACGCTTAACCATGGTGCCAAGACCGCAGCGCCGACAGACGATTTCAATCTCCTGACATTCTGGATTCGCGCATATCCTTTGCATGCCATTGTGCATCACCATCGGTGAGCTGCATTGCTTACAGGAACTGGCCATATAATCACAGGCAGGTGAGTGGGAGCAGACATAGAATTTCTTATCATAGCGACTTACTTTGCTCGTTAAGGAACCGGACTCACAATCTGGACAACTCCATTGACCGATTTCAAGAGAATCACTTTTCGTGATGAGCTGTTTGCCCATTTTTGCAATTTCTTCCACAAAAACAGAGGTATTTTGGCTATCAAAGATCATAAATACATAATGGCGGGCACGGGTAACGGCAACATAAAATAACCGACGCTCTTCGGCAAACAGATATGGCTCTTGCTCCGGGAGAAGAAGGTCTATCAACTCATCATTTTCTTTTGCTGATGGAAAACTCCCTTTTTCAAGTCCAAGGAGGAGCACATAATTTGCTTCCAGGCCTTTACTGGCATGCGCCGTCTGGTATTGAATATCCAGAAGTGGAAATTCGGTCATTAGCGCCTTTAGATCCAACTCCTTAAGATCCCTCATATTCTCCAGACGATAACGACCAATCAGCATAACGGGTGTGCGGCGGATACTGTTGATCCTCACTTCCCGGCGATGGCAACGAGCGAGCGCTCTCCTGATTTGCTGACGATAAGCCTCAGCTTTTCGTTGGTTACGATCGGCAATGTGGATATTAGCGATTTGTTCCTGAATATCGAGCAGTTGGACGGCCGCATGTTCAACTTGGGTATGCGTCGTAATCTCTTTCTTCAACTGCGCCGGATTCCGAGTAACAAAGGTAGAGCTAAGCTCATGTATGCGATTATTAAAGCGATAACTTTTGTCCAGAGGTAACATTTTTGCAGGCGAAAACTGATGATCAAAACGGGTAAAAAAGCGAAGGTCTGAGCCATTGAAACGATAAATGGCCTGCCAGTCATCCCCTACTGCAAACAGTCGAATATTATCCCGGGTTGCCAGTAATGCCTTTAACAACTTCCCTCGCCCACCCGAAAGGTCCTGAAACTCATCAACCAGAACATAGTCATAGCGATGATGAAATTGCCCTTCCTCAAGTGCAGTTGTTGCTTCCGCGATCATATCGCTGAAGTCCATTTCTTGTTGCTCTTTGAGATGAGCTTCATAGGCATCATAGACCGGTTTAAATAACGCAATAAACGCCTGGGTGCGCCCCATATCTATACGTTGGGGTGACGCCAGCAGATCTGAAAAAGAAAATTGCCCTTCCTTGAAAAGGCTAAGGAAACGGAGCATCAAATCGATAAAGCCTTGCCACGGCGATGAGCCAGAGCTTTTAAGCTCATCCAGGAGTGTGTCTGTGTCACGTAAATGCTGCGGCTCCCCCACCCGATTAAGTAAATCGAGGATATTTTCTTCCAGCGTTCCTTCACTCAACTGGTAGCTGTATAACTCTTCCAGTCGGGTTTTGTGCTGTTGATGCAGTTTCCGCTTCCAGGCTAATCCTTCAAGATATGCGGCCTGATCGACAAAGGGGGCCGTTCTCATCTCTCGATCTACACCAAGGTATTCAATATAGGTCTTACTGCCCGGCAAGTAGAAGTCTGGCTTATACTGGCGGCGTTCTATGGTTGCTGTATTAACCTCATAATTCGCTTCATAAGCAAAGGGGACTGAATACAAATAGAGATAGTTGGCAACCCGTAACTCGCCGACACTTTTAACCCATTGCCCAGTCAGAGTGATCAAGCGGCAGCTTTGGAGAAACTCATGATATTCTTCAATGGCATTGAAATCATATTCACAACGGCCAGGTGTACTGTAACAAACAAAATATTTAACTAATTGGGTTTTATAATCATCGCTGAGACTTATTTCTGCTTCTAAAGTCGCTTCAATAAATTGTCGTAACTCATTATTTTGCTCAGCAAAGCGCGTAAGTGAACGCTTGACGCCAACACTTTGAGCAACAATACGATTGCCGAACGCATGAAAGGTAGTCGCTTTTAATTTATCCCCACTTTCCGGCAGTCGCTCAGCGATACGTTCAGCCATTTCCCGCGCGGCCTTGTTACCAAAGGCCAGCATTAATATATTTTCAGGCTGAGCTAAACCCGCCTTCAACAGATATCCTGCCTTGCCAATTAGTGTCGACGTTTTTCCCGTCCCGGCACCTGCAACAACTAAAGTATGATCTTCATTCGTGACGCAGGCTTTACGCTGAGGGGAACTCAGGGGTTGTGATTCGATGTTATCAAAAAAGGTTTGATACGATGAGACTAACTGCGGGACGACCCGTTCGTTAAAGTGATGTCGTCCCGATTCAGAAACATCGTCCATTGATAACTTCAAGGCCAGCTGCGCAATGGGATTATCGCTTTCCTGAGCTATAAAATCGGCATCAATATCAAGGTCATAAAGACGATTTTTGACCAAAGTGAGCTGTGACAAAGCGCGCCACTCCCACGAAGAGAAATAGTGATCGCCTTTTTGATAGCGTCTGACAACCTCAAGCAGCTCCCGCCACTCAGCGCTATGCTGAAAAATATCCAGCGCTGCGCGTTGAATCTTTTGAATAAGTATTTCGAGCTGCTGAACATTGAAACCATTAAGCCGAAAGGTTCCACTATCAGTCCCAATAGACACATTTGAATACAGCCAACTGCGTCTGACCTTAATATTTCTAATAGTATCGATCGACAATTGCACGCTGACATTCTGGTGTTTAAATGCCAGGTGGCCCGCAGAAAGCGTTATTTTATTTGAGCGCCGGCGAAGGATGCCCCACAGATCATACAATGGATGCGTACTGAGGTTCTGTTCACTTTGCAACTGTGGGGTCAATTTGTTCATTCTTGATAGAAAAATCGAAGATGGAAAAGTTTAAAAAAAAATAACTGAATCAAATGGAGCATTCAGTACCGCCGTTGAGTCCGGGCAATGAGGTCTCACCTGCTTAATCAGAACTAATTTCACTTTTCAGGTGTAACGGAGGGCGATGCACTGCCCTCTTTATCAACAGTTGGACGTCGCTATGACGTCCAACTATTAGACACCACTTCGGCCTGCTTCAAAATCAGCTCCACAGCACCTGCCGTTTTATCCGGTGGATATTTGTATTTACGCAGCGTCTGGCGTACCAGAATACGAAGTCGCGCACGCACGCTTTCACGAACCTGCCAGTCAACGGTGGTGGATTTCCGTAACTGTCGAGTGACCTCAATAGCCAGCTTTCTGAGCGTTTCATCACCCAGTTCACGCACCGCACTTTCGTTTTCTGCCAAGGCATCGTAGAAGGCGATTTCATCCGGGTTTAAGCCCAGCGCATCATCGCGCGCCATCGCTTCCTGGAACGCTTTCGCCATCTGAATCAGCTCTTCAATCACCTGCGCGGTTTCAATCGCCCGATTATTGTATTTCAGCAGCACGGCTTTCAGGCGGTCAGAATATTTCTTCTGCTGCACTACGTTATTACCGGAACGTGCATGAATCCCGTCATTGAGCAGTTTTTCCAGCAATTCTACAGCCAGGTTGCGCTGCGGCATCTCCCGCACTTCTTCCAGGAATTCATCCGACAGTAGCCCGATATTGGGTTTATCCAACCCGGCCAGGGCAAAAACATCCTCAACCCCTGTAGCGACAACCGCGTTATCGAGAATCTTGCTCAAGAGAGAGTTTTTCTCAGACTGGCTAAATTTTGCCTTCGGATCAAGTTTGATAAGCCCCACTCTGACCGCCGAAAGAAACGCGAACTCTTCCTGCAGGGGTTTTGCTTCGTCCAGGGTGTTACAGAGTGACCAGGCTTTACTCATCGCCAGTGAAACGTCGAGGTAGCGTTTTTTACCGTCATCCAGACCCAAAATGTAGTTCACGGCATCACGTAAAAACGCTAATGGATCGCGAGAAAAGCCTTCGTAGCTAAAGCCGGGTTTTCCTGCTGACGGCGCGAACATCCCGTGAATGACGTCGATTTTTTCTAACAGAATGGCAAAGGCTTCCCGCGCATCCACCGTGGTCTGCCCTTTCCCTTTCGAATCCGTGTAAGTTTTTAGCGCCTGCTTCAGCTCGTTGGCGATACCGATGTAATCCACCACCAGCCCGCCGGGCTTATCGCGGAACACGCGGTTAACACGTGCGATGGCCTGCATCAGGTTATGACCACGCATTGGTTTGTCGATATACATGGTATGGCAGCACGGCGCATCAAACCCGGTCAGCCACATATCACGGACGATCACCATCTTCAGTGGGTCGTTCAAATCTTTAAAGCGAGCTTCAAGGCGCTTTTTAGTCTGCTTGTTGTAGATGTGGGGCTGGAGATCTTTATCATCAGACGCAGAACCGGTCATGATGACTTTGATAGCACCTTGCTCGACATCCGTGCTGTGCCAGTCCGGGCGGATCTCTACGATGGCGTTGTAGAGCTTCACGCAAATATCACGGCTCATAGCGACAATCATCGCTTTGCCGTTCATGGCCGCATTGCGCGTTTCAAAATGTTGAACCAGATCGGCGGCAACCTGCTTGATACGAGGCTCTGAACCTACCAGCTTTTCCAGGCGGCTCCAGTCACCTTTGGTTTTCTCTTGCTGACCTGTCTCTTCGTCTTCCACCAGCTCATCCACCTGATCGGAGAGCGTTTCCAGCTCCTCATGATTCAGGTCGAGTTTTGCCAGTCGGGATTCGTAGTAAATCGGCACCGTTGCGCCGTCATCCACCGCATCCTGAATATCGTAGATAGAGACATAATCACCGAACACAGCACGGGTATCTTTATCTTCAGACGCAATCGGCGTCCCGGTAAAGCCCATAAACGACGCATTCGGCAGCGCATCGCGCATGTGTTTGGCGTAGCCATATTTATAGACGCCGGTTTCACGGTCCAGCGTGGCGCTCAGACCGTACTGGCTGCGGTGGGCTTCATCGGAAATCACCACGATGTTGCTGCGTGAGTTAAGTGCCGGGTGGCTCTGTTCATTGTCCAGCGGTGCAAACTTTTGCACAGTGGTAAAGATAATACCGCCGGATTCACGGGCATTGAGCAGCTCGCGCAACTCGTCCCGGTCATTGGCCTGCAAAGGTGTTTGCTTCAGCAAATCCTGCGCCTGGCAGAAGGTCGCGTAGAGCTGCCCGTCCAGATCATTACGGTCGGTCACCACCACAATCGTCGGGTTGTTCATCTCCGCCTGTTGCAGCAGTTTCCCGGCATAGCAGCACATGGAGATACTTTTGCCGGAACCCTGTGTATGCCAGACGACGCCCGCTTTTTTACTGCCAGGGGTAATATTGCTACGCAGCGGCAGATGTTTGCCGGTAGACGCCACAATCGTGGCCGCAACAGCTTCACGCACCGCGTGGAACTGATGATAGGCGGCAATCTTCTTGATCAGCCGTTTGCCGTCGCTCTCAAATAGCACAAAGAAACGAATGTAGTCGAGCAGAAGCGCACGGTTAAAGAAGCCCTGCACCACGGTTTTAAGCTGCCAGTCGAACTGTGGTTTGTCGTCTTCGTTAGCCACGGTTTTCCACGGCAGGAAGCGCTCTTCATCAGCGGTCAGTGAGCCTATACGCGCGTTTTGCCCATCGCTCACCACCAGCGCTTCGTTGCAGATAAACAGGTCGCTGAGTTCGTTTTTATAGGTCTGCAGCTGGTTAAACGCAGCCCAGATATCGGCATTGGCATCAATCGGGCTTTTCAGCTCAATCACCGCCACCGGCAGGCCGTTGATATAGCCAATGATATCGGGACGACGAACCTGTTTTATCCCCTGAATAGCTACCTGATTCACGACCATAAAGCGGTTATTGCCAGGATGGTTAAAATCCATCAGCAGCGCTTTATCGTGAACCGTTTTGTCTTCACGCTTGTACTCAACGGGTACGCCGTCGAGCAACAAGTGATGGAAGGCTTTATTGCTAACGACCAGATCCGGGCTTTCGGGGCGGGTAATACGCAGTACCACCTCTTCCAGCACAGAAACAGGGAGATGGGGATTGATGGTTTGCAACTGCTCCAGCATTACCGGGCGCAGAAACACATCATGGAATGAGGCTCGCAGCGGGTTGTCGCCATCCGGCGCAATATCTGGCCCGTGCAGCACTTCCCAGTCCTGTTCAGCAAACCATTTCAGGCACTGCTGTTCTAAATCGTCTTCGCTCAGCATCAGGCTTCCTCTGTCTCAGGTTCTTCCGTTTCTTCCGGCGCGTTAGAAATATCTTTGAGCGCCATATTCAATGGGGCAATAAAGGGATCGAGCGCTTTTTCAAACGCCGTCAGGTTGACCAGCAGCCAGTCGATCATCGCAGGCCAGTTGCTCTCATCGAGGCTGGTGGCAGGCGTGGCGAAAGAGATTCGGCACGATTTTTTGCCTGGCAACGGCTCCCACTTCAGCGCATGGCCAAAGGTATTTTCAATCGCCTCTTTATGCTCATAGAGCCAGTTAAATGCAAAGGTATTGCTCTCCGCCGAGGCTTTGGCAATCCACAGCTCAACGCGGCTCTCTTTTTTGCTGAAAATCAGGTTATAGGACACGCCGCTGATACCAGATCCGGCACTGAGCCAGTGGTCAGTCGACGGGCTGATATTGTTGTACAGCGTGCAGGAGCTGGTTTTAAGACGCTCAAGGGTTTTGGTCCAGAAGGCTTTGCGGATCATCAGGATAGCTTTAACTCCGCCGCTGGTAGATTGCTCTTCTGCTTCCTTCTGCGCCATGCCGATCATGAAGGATTCGGCTTCCGGCGTCGGGATCACCTGGCGAATATCAACGAACACATCGTCGTTGAATTTGTATGGCTTAACCTTAAAACACTGCACCCGCAGACCAAACTGCATCAGCCACAGCGCGGTGTTGGTGACTTCTTTACGGAAGCTGGCCGCCACCATCATCACCCGCTGCGTGCGGCTCTGGTTGATTTGCACTTCATCCAGACTTTCACACTCCAGAAACTCCGCCATCACTTCCGCCGCCGGACGGGTCTCTTCCGGTTCGTATTTATCGAGATAGAGTTGAAAGATGTCGAGGATCTGATCTTTACGCAGGTTGGCGCAGTAGCCGGCATATTTCAGCGCTTGCCACACCACGTCGCGCCCGGAGTCATCAAGCTTGTTTTCGATGATCACCAGGTTGCGCTGTTTATCGATCGCCAGCAGGTCGAGACGCTCTTTGGTGTCGTCAAAACCGGCGAACTCTTTCTGGATAATCAGCAGTTCGTCGTCATTATCGCGAGTCAGCGCCTGGGGATTTTTCGCAAGCCACTCTTGCAGGTGATAGCGCTCGGTATAACCGAGGCTACTAAACGACACCTCTTGCAGAGAGTGCAGGCTGTTAGTCGGCGTGTCGACTTTATACATGTTCCGCCTCGCTTACCGCCTGCTCGGCTTCCGGCAGGGTTATTTCACCGGAAAGGAGTTTGGGGAGAAGGGTGTCGCGGAGTTGGGTTAATGAGTCGATTTCTCTCTGGCTATGTTTGACACTATCAAACAAAGGAAAAATACTCTTTTCAAATTTCTGTAGAATTTTTTCACCAGGTATTACTACCGGCATTCCTGATACAAGTTTTGTAGTTAAACTGCCACGACTACTATGAGAGTCAGAAATAGCTCTCATCTCCTCATATCGAGAACGTAAATTCATATATAACCAACAAGTAAATATTGTCTTTTTTGGCCTAACCGCCACTACTGATTGGTTAATATATGTATTAATCATGTTCAGAGATGTTTGTCCGCGAGTGTGTCCCTGTCCAGCAGACGCAATCAATACATCACCCAACACAGACTCTTTAGTTGAGGATTGCTCAACTCCTAATTTAGTAATGGTTTTTTCGGTATTTGTTATAACGCTATTTCTCGTTTCACCTGACGAAAACCAATGAAATTCACCATTCCAATACTCAGATTTAGTAGTTGTTGGCGTTCCCCCGCTGAAAACCTTATCTGTTACATTTGTAACAGAACCACTTCGCCATCCCTCAGGAATCTCCCCCAACTCACTCTCCTGCATCGCAGACGGAAACAGTTCTGCCGTGGCTTTTAACTCGGCATATTGTTGAGGGTGCTCACACTCAAAAACCACCAGCGCATCAGTATCTTTCCCGGAAATTACGGTCATTGCGGCAAGCGTCGCGTCTTCCTGCGAACCACCCGCTTCCAGCACCGCGATTTTGGCTTTTACCGGTTCAAAATCGACAAACCAACTTTTGAACAGTGCTTGCGCCATTTGTTCGAGGGTTTGGTTGATTGCACTATTTGATTTAGCTTTATCAACAATACCACCTATTACCTCAACAATTTTATTCTGCTTTCCCAAGGGAACTTTGGGTAGAATAAACTTCCTGAGGTCTCTGGCTGGCAATTGCGGTACAGCCGATCCAGAAGTTAATGCCAAAATCTGTTTCTCCACCAAGTCTGAATTCAGTAAAAAATAGAGAAACCGAGGATTCCAAATACTTGTATCCGGACGAAGAATAATCATCCCAGAGTTAATTCTAACATTATTTATGTTAATAGAGGAATCATAGAGACCTGAATTCCCAATTGTTCCTCTTGTCGTAAGCACTATATCATTACGCTCTAACTTCCCGGCTCGAAGCTGTTCATCTTTTTCTTTTGAAATATATAAACAGTCGGCGAATTCAAACCCATTTTTAGTTACATTTTTAGCTGATAAAAATAGACAATCACTTTTATCAAAAAAGTCAGATTGCTTAGGATAGTTTTTACCCCTATCCCCATCAATTAATTTAATAGATAAATTTTCAAGAGTCTCAGAACTCATAACCCAGCCCCCCCAGATTCGCCTTAATCTGCGCTTCCAGCTTCGCGCTCTCTTCCAGCTGATCTTTCAGTTGTGCCGTCAGTCGCGCCATCTTCTCAGCAAAGGGTTCATCATCTTCATCCTGCTCGGCGGCACCCACATAGCGCCCTGGGGTCAGCACAAAATCGTTTTTCTGAATATCTTCCAGCGTTGCTGAGAAGCAGAATCCGGCTTCGTCTTCGTACTCTTTA
>Ga0074195_1004844_pt1 | contig 10698 bp, 5 predicted proteins | sample EPASupsiteHSE623_FD_64525 | JGI IMG/M metagenome (GOLD analysis project Ga0074195, IMG submission 64525) | Bioremediated contaminated groundwater from EPA Superfund site, New Mexico - Sample HSE6-23 | ecosystem: Environmental > Aquatic > Deep subsurface > Groundwater > Contaminated ... | reverse complement strand
CAGCATATATATTCGAAAAATTTCTTTGTTTTTCCCAGAATGAGATAAAAACATCTTGTACAATATCCTCACATACTGATGGATTAACAATGTAACTTGAAGCAAATGATGTTAATATCGGATAGTAGGTATAGAAAAAATCTTTTAAATCAAGCTTTTCTCCATTACTAAGATTTATTTCTGTACTGTTTCGGAGGGCATTTATCATCGCAACTCGTAGTTAGTGTTTTTAATCTCTAATCATGATTTTAAAACGCTGAACTCAAAGTAAATTATATTTTTTGTTTTACACACCGGAAATCAAATTATTTTAGCCGAACAAATTAGAAACCTATTCTTGAGGACTAAATTTATTTTCTTATGTTTATATATTTATCCAGCACGTCAGCAATTTCTGGACTTCCTTCAACTTCGCCTTTATCGTTTAGCCGGGTAATGTTGGCTGTTTCGTAAAAAACATAACCGTCCAAATCGTCTCGGTTATTTACTATCTTGATTTCTTCTTCGGTACAATCAAACGGTCCGTCGAAACTCATACCATGAAAATCGCCTTGCAGGAACAACGGTTTATTCTCTGCTTTTGCTGCCGAACCGAATACATTGAGGGCTTTGGCAAAATTCCAGGGGCGGAACCCGTAAGTTCCCCTGATTTCGAGCTCATCGGCAATTTCTTTTACCCAGGTTTCCCATTGCCATTCGAAATTATAGGGAAGGGAACTTAGTTTTCCACGGTCATCAGGTATGATTAACTCTGTTTCCAGGTGAATGGTAAGCGATTTTTTCCTGCTTCTAACCAGATTTCGAGCTTCACGGAGGAACAATGTGAAAGCATCTCCATTAATTTTGTGAATCGTCGGATAGTCGATTTTCCCTTTCGAGGCTTTCAGTACCAGATCGTTAAACCCGTATTCCCAGCTTTCGGGCGAGAGGGTATGGTTCGATGTCCTGATATTAATCCCATCTACTCCCCGGTCGAGACAAAAACGGATCATGTTTAGCCAGTATTCACGTACTTCGGGATAAATGGGATGAAGTTGGCCCGCTATATATTCCGGCTTACCGCAGGCTGCTGCAACATAACCTTCTTTGTCCAAGGTAGTTATATCTACTAAATTGTACTCTCCGAAACTATAGAAATCGCGATAATGCTCCTTCATTTTTTGCGGGTTGCTTATTTCAGTCTGAACCTCGGGCGTTTGCAAATAGGGCAAAACTTTCCGAAGCAACTTCGATTGGTAGAAATGATCATGGTCTTCTAGCCGAACTGTACCTGAACTTAACGTGTGAGGCAGGATGTTGCCACGTGATCCAACAAGTTCTAGGATGTTTCCTTTCTCGTTACTGAAATCTCCTTTTTCGTCAGCAAGAGAACAGCGAACCAAGAAATAGTTATGTCCTTCCGGAATTTTCAGATTTTCGAGATGAAGTACCCGGCATTGTTTCCAATACGGGAAGCGGAACCGCCGTTCGATGGTTTCGCGAAAAGAAACCGGTCCGTGGTATGATACAAACCGGTTATTGGTAGCGCTGGTATAAATCGAAAGGTGTTCGGCTTTTATACGTGTTGTTTTGTTATCGCTTTTAATCAGTCGTATGGCCAAAACAGGCTCTGAACTTTCATAGGTACCTGACTTTCTTTTCAGGCCAAGCGTTGGGTTTAGCGCCTCGAACCGGCGCATATTGGGAAATATTCCACGTAAATCCTGGTAAGCCCCTGATTTTTTTGGAGAAGGCATCGTACCCGGTAAAACCAATCCAAAAGCGCCACCTTCCCAGGGTTTGATTTCAGCATAAAATTCAATTCCAAATTTATGGGCCGACTTTGCAGCTTCCATTAACAAATCAAAACCGTGTGGATAACTTTCATACAAAGTCCACATGGTATCAACGATCCACTGATGGCGTGTAACCCCAACTGAAGCAAGGAATTTATGTAATTCATCCAACTGCTTTTTATCCATAAAACAGCGGTTATTCTGATAGTAATCATCCGAACGTTCAACAGGTGTTCCATAACGGTTTCCACGGAGATTAATCACAATATTGTCACTAAAATCAGTGGTTGCAAAAAGCCGTTTTGCCGTTGATTTTCGATCTTTTGTGTCTGCCATTTTTACTTCAGTAAACGATCCAAACGGGATCCCCAAAGCTACAGCTCCCATTCCTGACAAGGTTGTGGTTACAAATGAACGTCGCGTGAGTTTTTTATTCATAATTCATGCGCATTTTGTTTGATTATCTGGAAACAATTCCCCGGTTTTTGTTGGGTTCAGGCCCCATTTCATAAACAAGCTCCCCACCCTTTACAATCTCCTCGTGCGTAAGGCTGGAGCGGTTCAACGGTTTTCCGTTCAAGGTGGCCGACTGAATGTAATAGTTCTCTTTGCTGAGTTTATTCGCTTTTATGACGAACGACTTTCCGGAATAAATTTTGGGATCGAGATGAATGGTAACCTGTTCAAAGATTGGAGAAGTTAGTTGGTAAACCGGATCGCCCGGACAAACCTGAAACAGTCCCATCGCACTCATGGCATACCAGGCTGACATACAACCATAATCGTCGTCCATTTCTTCCAGGTAACCATCAGGCGTGGTTTTATAAACCCGGTCAACAATGGGTTCCGGGAAAAAATTGTGTGTACCATATTTTTGCACGATAGGCTCGGTCAGGATTTTATGTACCCATTTTTGCGACAACCAAGGTGCTCCGGCCATATTAAATAAGAATGGAGCATGAAGGTCGATTTGATTTCCGGCTGTATATAAATCATTGTCAAAGAAATACTCCAGTTCTTTCACAAACGCCTCTTTCCCACCAAATTGTTCGATCAATGAAGGAACGTCGTGCAAAATATTCCAGCGGTATTGCCATTTTGATCCTTCGTAGGTATATTTTTCGCGGTTCACCGTCGGATCTTCCGGAAAATCAAGCCAGGTTCCATCGGCAGCACGGGCACGAAAATAGTTGATCGACGGATCCCAGGTATTTTTCCAGTATTCCGAGCGTTTCATCAAATATTCGTAATCTTGCTGATTCCCAATAGACTTAGCTACCTGCGCCACGCACCAGTTATCCCAGCAGTATTCTCCGGTTTGATCGGGGCGTGCCGGAATGTAGCCGATTGAATCGTACTTTTCGGGCATTTGCATCAACGTTTCCTTTTTCAGGAAAGGATAAACAGACTTCATATCCAAATCAAACAAATCCTTAAAATAAGCATCAACAACGACCATAAGCATGTGCTCGTGGCGGCAATTACTATACGGCTGGTAACCATTTTTCCCACTATAATCAAAACCGGGACCATGAGGTTTGTGATCTGAGTCGGGGAACGGGGCACAATTGTCGGCCTGTTCGTAAACATCGCGTAACGACTTTACAATGTCGCGGTAGGCTTCAGGTGCAAAAAGACTGTAAAGCGGATATTTGGTGCGGAACGAATCCCAAAATGCATAGTCGTAACAATGCTGATAGCCTTTGGCTTTGTGAACCTGCTGATCCATGCCTGGATAGGAACCATCCAGATCGCTGATTACTGTGGGCAGGAAGCAGGTATGGAAGAGTGCAGTATAGAAAATCGTTTTGTACTCGTCGTTTCCTTTCACCTCAAGCCTGGCAAGCTGTTCGTTCCACAAATCGGAAGCCTGCTGTTTTACCTTGTCAAAATTCCAGTCTGAACATTCGGCTTCCAGATTATTTTTAGCAGCCTCCAGGCTAGTCAGTGAAATACCAATCTTTACAAACAGCGGTTTTCCTTTCAGATCGCCAAAATCACAAACCAAACCGCCATTATCAACTTGGTCCAACGTGGTACCATCTTGCAATTCCTTCGCATTCCATGTTTTTCCACTCTTCATTGGAACGCTGAATTCAACAACAAAATAAACACCGGAGAATGTAGCCAAAAGTCCTTCCAAATGCTGATTGTCGATCTGCTTTACCGACAAAGAACCCGATCTGCTTAAATTTCCTTCATTTAAAAATAGCCGGGCAGGTTTTCCTTCCGGAAAAGTATAACGGTGAATGCCGGCATGTGCGGTAGCTGAAAGTTCTGCCAGAATCTGGTCTTCTTTCAACCTGACGGAATAGTATCCGGCCAGTGCTTTTTCCGTTTTTTTATCCATTACAGCCAGTGGGCTTTTCAGGAACGTATCTAAAGGTTCGTGAGTAAATGGCATCAACGATAACCGTCCGGCGCGGTCGCCAACACGGCCACCACCCGAACTTCCTTTGTGAAAATGGCTAAACCCACGGACAATACTGTCGGAATAATTGTAGCCGGAATGGGCAAAATCACCGTCGCCGGTCAGACTACTGGGGTATGTGTCGGCCCCCAGTTTTACCATTCCAAAAGGAACTGTTGCCGACGGGTCCCACTGTCCGTGATCGCCTTCGGTGCAAATAAACGGATCAACATAATCGACCGGGCGCCGGGCTTGCTGAGCACAGGAAAAACAAACCATGCATACGATGAAAAATAACTTCCAGGTGTTTAGTATTTCATTCATTTCGAGTTGGTTTAGGTGGTTTCTACTTAGGTTTACTTAACTCGTTTAACAGATTTTCCAGGTGTTGCCGGTATTTCATCAAAATCCGGGGATCTGTTGCATAGTGTTTAATTGTTATTTCAAAAAAGCTTCTTTCAGCGGTTTGCCTGTTACCCATTCGTTCAATTGAAATCCAAACAACCAGGCAACTGTCGGAGCCAAATCATAATTAAAAACAGGAGATTTCATTTCATATCCTTTTTTAACTCCTTTTCCATAAATAATAAACGGAACGATCATTTCATCCGGGCTCGATCCGCCATGTTTCTTCTCTAACCCGCCATGATCGGCCACAATGAATACAACCGTACGCTCAAGCATTCCTGTATCCTTGAGTTTAGCCATAAACACACCGACTAAACTATCAGCTTTTTCTACCGATTTTATATATTCAGCCGACCGGTAACCATCGTGATGCCCGCCGTGATCGACCAGATCGAGGTGGACAAATGTGAAATCCGGGTGTTTATCCTCCAAAAAATCACAGGTTTTCTGTGTGGCCTCATCTTCCGATTCGGCAGAAACACTCAAGTCGCAAACTCCTTTTTCAATAAAATTTCCAAAGCTTTTCCAGTGGTAAATGGTTCCAATAACCGCTTCCGGAAGGTGTTCCCGGATTTCACCGAAAATAGTGGGGAACATATTATGCCTGCCTTTAAATACCGGTTCCAGTATTTTAGTATCCGCAGTCCACGAGTTGTTGCCAATTCCATGTCGTTCAACCGTTGCTCCTGTAATCATCGAGCTCCAGGCCGGACCGCTACTGCTTGGCATAACTGTCCGGGCGGCAAGCGAATAGGTTCCGCTTTCCATCATTTCATCCAGATGTGGTGTTCTAGCCATTCCGACGCCATGTGCTCCAAGCCCGTCGATTCCAATGACTAAAACATGGGGCAATTTTCTCTCTTTATTGCTTGACCAGGAATCTACAATTCCAACAGAGAATAGAAAAAAAAGTCCGACTATCATTTTTAAAGTATGTTGTAAATTCATTTTGTTTTTTTTAGTGCATTTCAAGTTAAAAGTCCGTTTGGTTTTCAGAAAAGAAACCCAAACTCATTTAATGATTTTCATTGACAAACACATTAAAGTTTTTCATTTCTCCGGATTGTGTTCCCATCCGGATATTCAGGGTTTCCCTTCTGACAAAATCAAAATACCGGATTTCGAAAGAATGCGTGCCCTTTTCCAAAGCCACAAAATTTTCTTTGCTGATTTCGTAATGAATACCATCGTTACTGATAATTTCCTGCTCATCAATAAACAGCCTGCTCCCATCAAATGACTCCAGTAAAAAGCGGTAAACATCGGTTTCCGGAATTACAATGCTTCCGGTAAAACGCACAGCAAAGTGGTCTTTTACACGTGGCTCGATAGGCTGCAAACTAACGGAGTCTAAATTAAATACGCGCAGTGGTTTTAACTTGTCAAAGTCGGGCAAAGCAATCCAGTCACCTTCAACATAAGTTGCTTTCACCCCTTTATTTGCCTTTTTCAATGCAGGAAATACGGGAAGCTTTACAACTGTTTTTTCAACTCTATTGCTTTTTTGCCCCTGATCCTGTATGTAAGCGAAAACTCTTGTAGTTTCGTTCAGTGCTATCTTTACATCATTTCTTCCACTTGCATTAACCTCGTTTACAGACAGTTGATAGGAAATTTTTCCCCGTGAATTGAAGTTTTGAATGGCAACAGTTGTTGTGTCGATAAAATACTGCTTTGTTTCAGTAATCAACGGGGCATTGATTCGCTTGTAGTCCGTTGCTTTTTCAATGGTCCACGAATCAAAAACAACACCAGTGGTATCAATAGCACGGGCAAACAAGGTGTGACCCGCAATATTCAGGTCCAGAAAATGATGCGTATTTCTGGCTCTGGCGGCATACCATGTTTTGTTGGCAGCAGCCTTGTCGAGTCCACCACCGCCGCCACCCAAGGTGACATAGGTAACTCCATTCACAAAGTCAACTTTACTGTTGGCAATGGGCCATGTTCGTTCATACATGTGAATATGTCCGTTAAAAACCATGTCAACACCATACGTTTCGTATAATTTATTGAGGTGCATTTCGTTGGGATCGCCGTGTTGCTGGCGCTGGAACCAGGAATTTCCGTATGAATTTTCGGAAGAAGTATAAACCGGGTGATGGTGAACCATTATTTTCCATGTTTCGCCGGAAGATGCCAGTAACTTTTCGAGCTTTTTATATTGTTCCGATCCGGGTAAAATATCCTTATTGGTATCGGCAAAGATAAAAAGCACATTGCCTTTTTTAGCGATATAAAACCACTCAGGATCAGGAAGATAAAAATAACGATAAAACCAGTCGTGATTCATTTCATGGTTTCCGATGGCCGGATAGAGCGGATAAAACCGTAAAAGTTGGGCGGCTGGTTTAAAAAACTCATCCGTCCAGTCGTCCTTATGAGGACCATATTGTACAAGATCGCCAACATGAATGATAAAAGAAGGACGTTCACGCTCCATCAAAGCGGCAATTCGTCCCCATACTTTCGGATTCCCCTGTGTATCACCAACAACAGAAAATGATACCGGTATCTGCCCATAATCAGGAATATGCAAAGGTGTTACCGGCCCAAAAAGTGTATCACCTTTCTCCCCGATGGTTATTGACTGATAAAAATAATGTTCATCCACCTTTAGCCCTGTCACGGCAACATGATGAAAAACTCCGGCAGCTTCTTCCTGAAACAAACGGTTGAGCTTCGGTTTCAACACATTAAATTCGGCGACACCAAGTTTCACTGCGCCTTTGCCCGGTAACGACGTTTCCCAAAGGACATGAAAAGAATCATCATTCAACTGTTGAAGGTAAGGTGCAACAATAAAATCCGGATGAGAAACAGTTTTAGATTGGCTATAAGAAAAAAGGTTAAACGTGGACAACAGTCCAAGTACAATGATTCGTAGATTCATAGTTGGTGTAAGTTAATTCCGAAAAAGCTTTTCAGAACAATGTTCGATTTGTTTGAGGATCTATTTTTCTAAAATATACCTGACGAGCTTCCTAAACCCGTCAGGTTTTAATCAGTGCTTACAGAATTGGTCAGTTCTTACTCTCCATCGGACGTTTTAATTTCCGTTCTTATTTACATCCCACCACAATGGAGTTGTTTCCAAATCGGCTCCACCTAACAGAACAATTGCCTTGGTTATTTCATCAGGCTGCGTGCTTTTTTCATCATCGGTAAATGGCAACCGGGTAACAATCTGTCCAAGCGACAGGTTAACATTTGCGTTTCCTGAATATACTTTGGCGTAGATTTTGGGCAACCGGGTTCGCCTGTATTCAGCAAAAGCTTCGAAACTGACCGGAAACAATGCCAACCATTTTTGAGTCATAATCTGCTCGTATTGTTTGGTCTTATCCGAAGAAAACTTCACTGGTATATCTGTCATAACCCCATGGTTATAGGGATAGTCGTTAGGAATAACAGGAGTTGAGGTTCCATTGATATATTCGGTTATGGCAGAAGATGAGAATGAAGTACCCCTCCACTGTTTGATTGAAATTTCAATCCCCTTTTCGTAGAAAGATTGAGCTGTGCCACCCATATTCCAACCCCTCCAGGCTCCTTCAGCTTTAAGAAAATAGGTTTCAGCCGCATTCATAATGTTGATTGGTGTCACTAACTGGTTTCCATCCTTAAACCGGGGACCATATTTGGAGTAGGCTTTAAAATAATTTATCTGTGCCGGTTCGCACCCATTGGCCATTCCATGATAACCACCACCATTTCCTTGTAATTCAACGGGAAAAGCCGAAGTTATGTTGGCTGCAGCCACTGGTGAGAAGAATTCCTGCATACGGGGATCGTTGTATCCTTTCAATACGCTTTCCATACTGGAACTCATAATATCCTGATAAAATGATTCCATACGCGGCATACCATTGCCACCACTGGCCCATTTGTTTACAGCCATTAATGCATCGTCGGCATTGGCTTCCATCATACTCCCTTTTATTGCAGCCTCAGCTTCTGCCTGAGCCTTATTCGGATCAATGTTTGAAATTCGGATGGCCAACCGCAGGTGCAGGGTATTACCTAATTTAATCCATTTTGAGACATCGCCATTGTAAATTACATCACCAATCCCAAATACATTCAAACCTGAATTTTTCTGAACAGCGGCTGTCAATGCAGCAATTGCGTTATTCAGGTCATCAAACATTTTATAATACACCTCTTTCTGGCTTTCATAAGCTACTGTAGCCTTTGCGTTACCGGCATCTGTATAAGGAACGGGCCCCCATAAATCGGTCATCCGGTGCATCAGAAACACTTTCCATATCAATGCTACGTTATAGGCGGCATCGTTAACCCCACCTTTTGATACTTCTAATATTGATTGCAAGGGAGGATATGCGCTGCTGTATATACTTTTAAACCCGGAATTCTGCCACCCGGTACGCAAGATATTTTCTTCCTGGTTAATCTGACCGCAAACAGTGTATCCGCAAAAGTGATTGGCCACAGTGCTTGACATGCGGCTGTAATTATCGGTAGTGAGCCAGTTTACACCTTCCATTTCGGTTCTGGAAAACAAACCCGCCAATTCTTTGGGGCCAACAGCCATCATAGCCGCTTTATTTGTATTGTATTCTGTAAAATTGTCGGTGCAGGAATACAAGGATAACGTTCCCAAAGCCAGACTTAAAATCTTTGCAAAGGAATAGTTGGTTATATATTTTTTGATATTCATGATCTTAAATTTTAGAATTAAATCGTTACAATGTCAGTTTGATGTTAAACCCAAGGGTACGTGTTCCCGGTAAAAAAGCGCTTTCAGCTCCCTGTCCGTTCCGATCAACATCATAAGTAACATCCGGATCAAACCAGTCACATCCATTGTAGATGTAAAACAGGTTTCGTCCTACGGCTGAAACCCTCAATGATTTCAGGACACTACTCCGAACAGGAATAGTATAACCAATTGACATTTCGCGCAAGCGGGAATTGGTAGCATCATGGTTAAATGGCTCGCCGCAACCATTGCTGATTCTTCCACCCAGTAACTGGGCGTAAGTTTGAGCTGAAATCCGGATGTCATTCGGTGATCCGTCTTCTTTTACCCCATCGACAATAATTCCGTTTTCACGCCCTTCCAGTGAAGCCTTGCTGGTACCGGCTTCCAACATCGCAGCTTCGGTGGCCGACTGGCGACCCCCGCCGTAATTGAGGTCGATCAGGAAAGACATGTGCCAGTTTTTATATTTCAGGCTGTTGGTAATACCGCTTCTCCAGTCGTAATTGAAGTTACCCAGGTATTTGCTGGGAGTCGGATTGTAGGTATTATCAATTTTGGGGATACCCGAAGCATCCACAATCACTTTCCCTGCCTCATTCCGCATGAATCCATACGTGAAAATCTCACCAAAAGGACGGCCAACAATAGCCCATGTTTCACCTTCAGAAAGATTCGGTGAAGAAATCTCATATTCATTCATTGATTCGGTAAGTTCAATTACTTTGTTTTTGTTCCTGGAAAAGTTGAGGTCAACATTCCACTCGAAATCAGAAGTTTTAACCGGTGTGCCCGAAATCATAAATTCGATACCGGTATTTTGGATGTTTCCGCAGTTGATCCATCCGGAACTGAATCCGGAAGTTGCCGGAGTTTTAATCAGCACCAACTGATTGTAAGTATTCGATTTGTACCAGGTAAAATCTATTCCCAGACGGTTTTCAAAAAAACGCAGCTCAGCTCCGGCTTCCCAGGATTTGGTTTTTTCAGGAATCAGGTCAACCGGAACTTTGGTACTTTCCGGATAAATCTGCCCGGCAGGGCCGTTTGCTGCACTTTTGTATGTTTGAAAAATCATTGCCCAATTGGCATCGTTACCAACTTCGGCATACGATCCGCGTACTTTGGCAAACGATATAAAATCAGGCAAATCAACGATGTCAGAAATAACGCCAGTCAAACCAACCGATGGATAAAAATAGTCATAGGGAGCAGGTAAGGTTGAGCTCCAGTCGTTACGGGCTGTTACATCCAAAAATAAATAATCGCGGAAGCTTAGTTGTCCCATCCCATAAACGGATTGTTTCTGAACCCGGGATTCAGCATCGGTGCTAACCATACTCTTGGCATAACTTAACGCAAATTTATTTTCAGCGGTTAAC
>Ga0074195_1004842_pt1 | contig 10701 bp, 11 predicted proteins | sample EPASupsiteHSE623_FD_64525 | JGI IMG/M metagenome (GOLD analysis project Ga0074195, IMG submission 64525) | Bioremediated contaminated groundwater from EPA Superfund site, New Mexico - Sample HSE6-23 | ecosystem: Environmental > Aquatic > Deep subsurface > Groundwater > Contaminated ... | reverse complement strand
GCAGGGCAGGGTGATGTTGCAGGTCAGGCGGGCACCCTTGGAGCCGATCGGCTCCTTGGCGATCTGCACCAGAATCTCCTGGCCTTCGCGCAGGATTTCGTTGATCGCCGGAGGGGGAAAGAGCGAGGACGGCAGTGTTGACCTGAGTTTGTGTCCAGGTGCAAGGCGCTGGTAACTCTCGGAAAAAATGTACAAGGCCTCGTCGACGTAGAGAAAGCCGGTGCGCTCCAGGCCGATATCGACAAAGGCGGCATCAATGCCCGGCAGTACCCGGACCACCCGGCCCAGATAGATGTTGCCGATGAGCCCCTTTTCCGAAATCCGTTCCAGATGAAATTCGCGCAGTTTGCCGTTTTCCACCAGGGCGATCCGGTTCTCGTAGAAGGTTGCATTGATGAGAATGTCTGTGTACATAGGAGAGCCTGGGCGAATTCCGCCCGCAGCGCCCGGAGGTCATGGCGCGCAACGGTCCGGGTGCGGGAGTTTTTTTATGAAACAAAGGTATTACTATACTCTACCGTCGGCAAACCGCCATAATAAATTGGCGGCCGGGCAGGACGATGGCCCGATGAAGCGGCTTGCCGTGCCCGATGCGAGATGGGCGTGATGTGATCTCAGCCATCATCCCCACCTACAACCGGGCCGCGTACCTGCAACGGGCCATTGGTTCGGTGCTGGCGCAACGCCGGTCTTGCTTTGAGCTGATCGTGGTTGACGACGGCTCCACCGACGAGACCTGCGCTCTGGTTGAACGGCTGGCCGCGGGCGCCGTTATTCCGGTCCGGCTGGTGCGCCAGGCCAACCGGGGCGCGGCTGCGGCCCGCAACACGGGCATCCGGGAGGCGCGAGGGAATCTGCTCGCCTTCCTCGACTCCGACGACTGGTGGCTGCCGGAGAAGCTGACCGTGCAGGCGGCGGCCATGGCGGCCCGGCCGCAGTTTCTCATCTCGCACACCCGCGAGATCTGGTTCCGGGGGGGGCAGCGGGTCAACCAGAAAAAAAAACACGATCCGCCCGATGGCGATAGCTTTGCCGCGAGCCTAGCGATGTGCGTGGTGGGCATGTCCACGGTCATGGTCCGCCGGGAGCTGTTTGACCGCTTTGGGGTGTTCGACGAATCGCTGCCCTGCTGCGAGGATTACGACCTCTGGCTGCGGGTGGGATGCACGGAACCCTTCCTGCTCGTGCCCGAAGCCCTGACCGGCAAGGAAGGCGGCCGGCCGGACCAGTTGTCCGCGATCCACCGTTTGGGCATGGACATTTTTCGCATCCGGTCACTGTGTGCCCTGCTTGATTCGGGACAACTGGGCCCTGCGCAGCGACAGGCAACGGTGACCGAACTGGCCCGCAAATGCCGCATTTACGGCCAGGGCTGCATCAAGCATGGCCGGGCCGAGGAAGGCAACCGCATCCTTGCCCTGGCCGCGCGCTATCAAGCACCAGAGGACCTCCATTCGTGAACCAGACAGCCTCCTACGGCGATCCGGCCCGTTTCGTCACCCGCCTCCATGTGGCTGAAGACTGCCTCGACCTGCCTTACACCCAGGAAATCATCGAACGTGCCCGGCTGCCGGTGACCGTGGTCGGGGAGCGGGACGTTCCGGCAATCGATGGCGAGTATCCCCACAACCTCAGCGCCGGCAAGCGCCACCTGCTCCTCTGCCGCAACCGGGGAGCCTTCTTCAAGCCCTGTCCGGCCACCCGCGAGTACCGTTGCTGCGACTATCAGGTGCTCAACATCGGCATGAACTGCCCCATGGATTGCGTCTATTGCATCCTCCAGGCCTATCTCAACAATCCCTGGCTCAGTTTTTTCGTCAACGTCGAGGACCTGTTCGCCGAACTCGATGCGGCGCTCGCCGCCGAACCGGCCCGCTTCTTTCGCATCGGCACCGGCGAATTCACCGACAGCCTGGCCCTGGACAGCCTCACCCGTCTCAGCCCCCGGCTGGTCGAGTACATGGCCGGGCGCGACAACGCGGTGCTGGAGCTGAAATCCAAGAGCGTCAATACCGACAACCTCGAAGGGCTCGATCACCGGGGCCGGACCATTGTCGCCTGGTCGCTCAACAGCCCGCCGATCATGGCCCGGGAAGAGATCCGCACCGCCACCCTGGAGGAACGGTTGCAGGCGGCTGCGCAATGCGCCGGCTGGGGCTACACCCTGGCCTTCCATTTTGACCCGATCATCCTCCATCCCGGATGGGAGGAGGGGTATCGATATACCATCAACCGGCTCTTTGCCACGGTGCCGGCCACGTCGATTGCCTGGATCAGCCTGGGCGCCTTGCGCTATCTCCCCCCCCTGAAACAGATCGCCGCCACCCGCTTTCCCGGCTCGAGGTTTTTCTACCAGGAGTTCATCGACGGCCTCGACGGCAAGCGCCGCTATTTCCGCACCCAACGGGTGGCCATGTACCGGTTCATCCTCAACGAGTTGCAGCGGCATGCCCATTCCCGCACCTGCCTCTATTTCTGCATGGAAAACGACACTATCTGGCAAGATGTTTTTGGTTTCGTTCCCAAGGACCGGGGCGGTCTGCCCGCCATGCTCGACCGGGCGGCCTGCTGGCCGGCGTGAGGGTGGCTGCCCCTTGGTTTCTTGCATGGAACCGGTTATTGTTGATCATGCCGTGCGATGGGAAGAACGGAAAAAAAACAGGCGGGGCATTGCACGAAAGAGCGGCCAGGAAAGCGCCGTCATCGTCAACACGAACAACAACCGGCGGCAAAACCGAGGAGGAGTGCTTCCATGCCCTATGTCAACGTCAAAATAACACGGGAAGGGGCCAGTGCCGCACAAAAGGCGGAATTGATCAAGGGGGTCACTCGTCTGCTGCAGGAGGTTCTAGGGAAAAATCCGGCCACCACCGTGGTGGTGATCGACGAGGTGGAAACCGATAACTGGGGTATTGGCGGCGAAACGGTCACGGTCCGCAGAAAGCGGGGGCAGTAAGCCTTGCGCAACGAAGAACAACAAACACCCGGGAGGATGGCATGGGGTTGTTTCCAATCACGGAAAAAGGAAAACCGCTGAGTTGCCAGGCGGATTGGCCGCTTTTTTACATGAACGACTTCTCGCGGCTGGGACTTGTCGTCACCAACCTGGACGCGACGGTAGCTGCCTTGAAAGACAGCGGCTATCAGATTCATGAGAATGAGCAGGGCTGTCTGCTTGAGGTGGACAGCAAGGACCAGCTCAGCCGGGCGTTCAACACGTTGACCGGCCGGCGGTTGCCCTATGAGCTGGCCGACCTGGTCAGTTGTGTGTATCAGGGATGATAGCCTATCTTTCCGCCCGGTGGGCGGAAAATCAATCCCGTTGCGGCGGCAGTCCCCATTGGCATGGGGTGCTCATGGCCCATGGCTGCGAGCGGTATTGCCCGTCTTTTCCACCTTCACTTCATCGGCAACGAATCCTTTCATGAAGACCGCACCACTCCATACAAACACCGCCTCTCGTCCGTGGGTGCCGCTCAGTTTCTCCTTTGCCTTTCTTTTCCGCTACCCCCGTCTGCTGGGATGGAGCCTCATCCTGGTCGTCCTCACCGGGTCGCTCACCTGGCTGGGGTATCTCTTCTCCGTTGACCTGATCAACCAGTTCACCGGCGCCTTCTTCACCACCCCGCCCACGGGGGAACGATTCTGGCACTGGCCGCTGCTCTGGGGGTGGACCGCCCTGAAGTGGGTCTCTATTATTCTCTCCCGGGTGGTCGCCTTTTATCTGGCCTTTGTCCTGGCCTACAGCCTGACCACTCCCGGATATGTCTTTCTCAGCACCTGGGCCGGCAACCGCTATTGCGACCAGGCCGGACAGGGCGAGGCCGTATTCAACCTGTCCGGGGCCCTGGTCGATCTCCGGGAGGGCATCAAGATCGGCGCCATGGGGCTGGTGGTCGCCGTGATCGCCCTGTTCGCCAACTTCATCCCGGTCATTGGCCAGGCCGCGGTTTTTGTGCTCTACGCCTTTTATTCCGCCCTGATGTTCGTCGATTATCCTTCCTCCCGCTATCGCTGGACCCTGGGGGCAAAAATCGGCTGGCTGCGGCGCCATGCCCGGCAGGCCTTCCGCCTGGGGCTTATCCCGGCCGTGATCAGCATGATCCCGCTGCTCAATATTTTTTTAATGGCCCTGTTCTTTCCCCTGTTCACCATTCATACCACCCTCAATTTCCTCGTCATCGAGGGCAAAAAGGAGATCGTCCCCGCTGCCTGAGCCGCATCGTGCGTGGCCAGGGGGCGGGCGGACTTACCGGGCGGGTCTTGGTTTGTGCGGGCGGGAGATGCGGGAAGAAAGTCGCTTTGAATATTGAGGGCGGCCCGTTTAATGTGCTAGAAAAGCTCAGCCGTCGAGCACCGAACGGACGCAGCGGGCAAGCTCGGACATGACCACCGGCTTGTACAGAAAACCTTCGATGCCGAGGGCCTTGGAACTGCGGCTGTCCAGTTGCTCGCTGAATCCCGTGCAGATGATGACCTTGATGTCGGGCCGGATCTTCTTGATCTCCCGGTAGAGTTGCATGCCGGTCATCTGCGGCATGCTCAGGTCGGCGATGAGAAGATCGATCCGGTCGGCCAGGCTGCGAAAGGCTTCCAGGGCATCAAAGCTGCTGATGCGCACCGTCACCTTGTAGCCGAGCCGTTCCAGCATGTTGGTGGTCACGTCGGCGATCGATTTCTCATCGTCTACCAGAAGGATGTGTTCCCTTCCTTGGGGCAGGGCCTCCAGGCTGTCGTCCTCGGCCGGCGTCCGTGCGGCGGCCAGCTCTACCACCGGAAAATAGAGGGTGAAGACCGTCCCCTTGCCGGCCTCGCTCTCCACCCGGATCTCGCCGCCGTAGCCTCGCAGGATGCCGAGCACCACGGCCAGCCCCAGTCCGGTGCCCTTGCCGCGCGGCTTGGTGGTGAAATAAGGGTCGAAAATTTTGGCGATGGTGGCCTGGTCCATGCCGTGGCCGCTGTCCGCGATGCGCAGGCGCTGGTACAGGCCGGGCGAGATGGACAAATCGTCGGATTCGCCGATCCCGAAGGGGACTGTTTCCAGGTGGAAACGCAACCGGCCGCCTTTATCCTCCATGGCGTGGAAGGCGTTGGTCACCAGGTTCATGATCACCTGGTGCAGTTGGGTGGCATCGGCCATCACCCGTGGACATTGTTCGGGCAGGTCGCATTCGATCTCGATGGTGGCGGGCAAGGTGGGACGCACCAGCCCAACCACCTCCCGGACGATCTCGACCAGCGAGACCGGTTTGATTTCCTGGTCGACCTGACGGCTGAAGGTCAGGATCTGCTTGACCAGATCGCGGGCGCGCTTGGCGGCGTCGACGATGCTCCGGCAGTGTTCGCGCAGGGGGCCGTTGTCCGAGTTTTCGATGAGCATCAATTCGGCCCGGCCCATGATCGGCGCCAGGATGTTGTTGAAATCATGAGCAATGCCTCCGGCTAGACTGCCGATGGCTTCGAGTTTCTGTGTCTGCAGCAGCTGTTTTTCAAAGGATTTATTTTCGTTTTTCAGCCGGACCTGTTCGGTGATGTCGATGACCGTGACGATGGCCTTGCGCCAGGTCTGTTCAAAGCCGGCCGCGATCACCGTCCGCCGGTCAACGGTGAGGATGTTCCCGGTCAATGTCTTGTTTTCGAGCACAATTTCACTGCCGCCATCCTTGGTCAGCCCCAGGAGTTCATCCTTGAACCGGTGCATCTGGCCGTCGGGCAGCATCGCCGGGAGTTGGCCCAAGGCGCCGGGAACTGCGGCCCCGTACATGGCGAGAGCGGCGCGGTTGGCGTCGACGATTCGCACCATGGCGGCGCAGCGGGCCAAGCTGTCCGGATTGTCGGCAAAGTAGCGGTTGAGATCGGTGACGCCTTGAGCCGCTAATTGGTCGAGGAAGATCTTGGCCGTGCTCAGATCTTCCTCCATCAGCGGGATGGGCGAGTGCTCAAACAGCAGGCGATAGCGGGCCTCGGTCTCCTCCAGCGCTTTTGATCTATCGGAGATGATGGTTTTTTTTCGCTGGTTGAGAATGATCAGGGTCAGGAGCAGCAGGGCCACGGCTATCAGCCCGGTGGTGGTGTAGATATAGGGAAAAGGGGCGCAGAGGAAGAAATCCGAAGGGCTCTGGTTGGAGGAACAGGCCGGCAGCGCAGCCGCTAGCGGCATTCGCCGGGACAGCTTTGCCCTTTGGAAAGATCGCCGCCGTCCGTCCGTCCAGGGAAACGGTGGCAGAAATGAAGAAAGCACATGGGATAGCCGAATGCGCGGAAGGCGCATGCGCATGACGGACGCGCCGGGGACCGGAGAGGGCGCCTGGGGAGGTTTTGTGAACAACATGCTCTTTTTGAACAACATATTTCATTGTAGGTGGATCAATTCGACGATGTCAAAGAGAAAAGGATATTTGCCGTGAACGGATGCGCAGGGGACGAGCCGGTCCCGCACTTGCCCGGTTCATTCCTGATGGCCGGTTGTTGCCCGTCGAAATTGAAGGCGAGACGCCGATGGCCCGGCGACAGGCGGTCAGTTTCAGGCATGTTCTGTTTTTCTTTCTGAAACGATACAGCCGCGTTGTTTTTTCCCGAAGGGCAGTTGCTGGGATTGTCACGGGTAACCTTATTATAACATTGACAATTACCAGGAAGTTCGATAGCGTGACTCCAGCCTTTTTCGGGAAAGACCGTCTCATCCTAAGGGAAGTACCATGGCGTTAAGCACATACGAGGCCCAAGACCTGTTCCAGTGGCTTGCCACCCGGGAGGACATAGCGGTGGTTGATGTCAGGAACGCCAAGGATTTTAACCGGTTTCACATTGAGGGTCCTTATCCTTTCACCTTGGTCAACGTCTCCTATTACGATTTCATGGAAAACGAAGAGGAGGCGCTGGCCCGCGTCCCCAGGGGGCGCAAAATCGGCATCGTCTGCGCCAAGGAGGGGTCGGCCCGGTATGTCGCCGAAATTCTCGACCGGCACGGGTTCGACGTCAGCTATCTCCAGGGCGGCATCAAAACCTGGGGGAACCTGCTGGTGCCGAAACTGGTGACCAGAGGCGACGACTACGAGCTGTTTCAATTTGTCCGGCCGGGCAAGGCCTCGTGCAGCTATGGCCTGATTAGTGGCCAGGAGATGATGTTGTTTGACCCCTCGCGTAATCTCGATTTCTACCTCGGGTTTGCCGCGGAGAAGGGGTGCATCGTCACCGCCACCTTCGAGACCCATCTTCAGGCCGACTACATCGCCGGCAGCCGGGACATCGCCCAGCGTACCGGCGCTCTTTTTTACGCCAACGACGGCGATTTCAAAACTTCGAACAACCCCTACACCCCGCTGCGGGACGGCGAGGTGCACGGGTTCAGACTCGGCGGCCCCAAGGTCCGGGTGCTGTTTACCCCCGGCCACACTCCCGGCTCCACCTCCTTTATCATCGACGAGCGTTTTATCATCTCCGGAGACATGATCTTTATCAATTCGGTGGGGCGGCCCGATTTGGGGGGGAAAGTCGAGGAATGGGCCGGGATGCTCTTTGATTCGATCCAGTTGGTCAAGCAACTCGATCACAGTCTCCAGGTTTTGCCCGGTCATTACATTGACTGGCAGGAGGCCAACGAGGAACTGGTTTTTGTTTGCAGCCTGGGTGAGATCTTGGCCCGCAATGCCAATATCTACGAGATCGATGACCCGGCCGCCTTCGTCGCCTTCATCAAGGCGAACATGCGGCCGCAGCCCGAGGAATACGCCGTGATCCGTCTGGTCAACGCCAACCTGCGCCAGGAGGAGGAAGAGCGGCAAGAGGAATTGGATCTCGGCAAGAACGAATGCGCTGCCTCGGCATACGCCAGGGCACGGGAGGCTCGGGGCGCCTGAAGGGCCCGGCCTGGTATTGAGGTTGAGCCGCGTCTGATCCGGCCGGCTTTTTTTCTCCTTTTCTCTCTCAAAAGGCTTATGAATCCTACACATGCCCGTTCTTCTTCGTGGAAAGGTCTGTTGTTCTTCTCGATCGTAACCCTTATCGGCGGTTGGACCGCTGAGACGGCGTTCTGTGCCGATCCGCCATCCACCCCGAAGGCGGATCACCTGATGGCGCAAACCAGAACCAAGATGCAGCAGGAGCTGCGGGATAAGGGCTTTGCCTTCGGCCAGCCGATTTTTGTCCGCATCTTTAAGCTCCCCGGTACCCTCGAGCTGTGGATGAACAAGGGGAGGGGCTTCGAGCTGTTCAAATCCTACCGGGTCTGCAACTATTCCGGCTTCCCCGGACCCAAGATCAACGAAGGCGACTGGCAGGCCCCGGAGGGGTTCTACAGCGTTTCCGCCGAGCAGATGAACCCCAAATCTTCCTACCATTTGGCGTTTGATGTCGGGTATCCCAATGAATTCGACGTGGCCAAGAACCGGACCGGCGGGATGATCATGGTGCACGGCAACTGCCAATCCGTCGGCTGTTTTGCCATGACCGACGGCCGCATCGAAGAGATCTACCTGCTGGCGCATGAGGCCCTGAAACAGGGGCAAAGCCGGTTCGCCGTGCACATTTTCCCCTTCGCCCTGACTTCGTTGAATCTGAAGAAATTCGCCGCCTCGCCCTGGATTAAATTCTGGCAGAGCCTGGAACCGGGATTCGCCGCCTTCGAGCAATCGAAACAGGTGCCGGAGATCGCGGTGCAAAACGGTGAGTACGTCGTGGCTTCGCGCACCCAGAAACTGGCGATGAAGCAAACGTTTGAGCTGGGGCGTTAGGAATGGTTGACTCGGAGCGGCGCCGGTCGCAACGGATCCTGTTCACCAGCAAGGCGCTGCTCCGTTACGGCGATACCCTCACCTTGGAGGCCAAGGTCGATACCCAGAACATCAGCCTTCACGGCATCTTTCTCGAAACCGACATCCGCATACCCCTTGAGACCCCCTGTGCCATTGAAATTCATCTAAGCGGCGCCACCAGCAGGATGGACCTCCGCGCTCAAGGGGTGGTCCTGCGCCATGACCCCGACGGCATGGCCGTTGCCTTTACCCACCTCGATCCGGACAGTTATCTTCACATTTTCAATCTGGTCAGCCTCCACGCGGCCGAGTAAGAACACCGCAAGCGGCCCCTCCTCCGGTCTCGGATCCTCCGCAAGGGAGAAACCCTTGTCGCTGTCTGTCGTTGGCCATGTCAGCAAGGGTGGGGCGGCCTTTCTTCATCGCCGGTGACCGGCTGCGCGAATATTTTCTGGCGCTGGCCAGCCTTTTCTGTTTGAGTGCGCAACGATTGGCGCGATCCATGTGCCGCGAGATCGTTCCGCAAGGATCGGATGGCACCGGGCAGGTTACGCCTCGCCATCCGATGGGTTTTGAGAGAGTGTCATGATTGTTCATCGTCTTTACCATTTTTTGCGTAAACCGGCCCGGATGGCTCATCGGCCCGCACCTCCCGGAGAGAATCCTCCGGACAGTGTTGTGGCCTGCCATGACTGCGATCTGTTGCATCGATTGCCTGAGAGGACGACTGCGACCTTGCTTTGTTCCCGCTGTGGCGCCGTGCTCTACCGGTACAAACCCGACAGCATTGAACGCTCTCTCGCCCTGACCCTGACTGCCCTGATCCTTTTTCTCCTCTCCAACAGTTTTCCCTTCCTGGCAATGAAAAGCGGCGGGCTTATTCAGGAAACCACGCTGTTGTCCGGTGTCCGCGAACTGTGGAAGCAAGAACTGCATGGACTGTCATTCCTCGTCCTGTTCACCTGCGTGCTGGTGCCGTTGGCGCAGATGATCGGCTTGCTCTACATCCTGATGCCGCTCAAGTGGGGGAGGCGCCCGGCTGCCCATGCCGCCCGCATCTTCCGCCTGGTGCAGGAGGTCGCCCCCTGGGGAATGATGGAAGTCTTCATGATCGGCATTCTTGTCGCCCTGGTCAAGCTGGGCCATATGGCGACCATTGTCCCCGGCATATCGGTCTATTCCTTCGGCGCCTTGATTTTTGCGATGGCCGCCGCCTTTTCGAGCCTGGACCCGCCCCTGCTGTGGGACCGCCTGGATATGCGCCGATGAGCGAGTCTGCCGTCACCGCCCGTCAACTGGGCATGGTCAATTGCCACGACTGCTCCCTTCTGGTCGAAGCGGAGCAGGTAGCGGTTCTTCCGCGCTGCCCCCGCTGCGGCGCCCATCTGCACCTGCGCAAGTCCAACAGCCTGGCGCGCACCTGGGCCCTGGTGTGGGCGGCCATCATCTTCATTGTCCCTGCCAATATCCTGCCGATGACCGTGACCACCACCCTGGGCGCCAAGCAGGCCGACACCATCATGAGCGGGGTCATCTATTTCATGCAGAGCGGCTCCTGGGAGATAGCGGCGGTCATTTTTATCGCCAGTGTCTTTGTCCCCTTCGTCAAGCTGTGCATCCTCATTTTCCTGCTGCTCAGTGTCCGGTTCCGCACCAGCTGGCGGCCGAAGGACCGGACCGTCCTGTACCGCCTGACCGAGCTGGTCGGCCGCTGGTCGATGGTCGATATCTACGTGGTGACCATTCTGGTGGCCCTGGTCAAGCTCGGTGCCATTGCCGCCATCGAGGCCGGACCGGCGGCCGTCTATTTTGCCGCGGTGGTGGTGACGACCATGTTTGCCGCGGAAAGTTTTGACCCACGATTGATTTGGGATGTTCTCGAGGAGGATGTATGACCGACCGCTCACCCATTGAGCGCCATGCCGCGACCGCAACCGTGCAGAAAAAG
>Ga0074195_1004841_pt1 | contig 10704 bp, 11 predicted proteins | sample EPASupsiteHSE623_FD_64525 | JGI IMG/M metagenome (GOLD analysis project Ga0074195, IMG submission 64525) | Bioremediated contaminated groundwater from EPA Superfund site, New Mexico - Sample HSE6-23 | ecosystem: Environmental > Aquatic > Deep subsurface > Groundwater > Contaminated ... | reverse complement strand
ATAGTTTAAAAGTGAGTAAGGAGTTTCTTCTGGTTTTTGACCAGTTAAGTGTCGAGCATAATTTTCAATCCCCTTACACATTCCAGTTCCCTCAATCATCTCCAAATCAAACTCAACTCTTTGCTTTAGTCTTTGATACTCAACAAGTTTATTTGCACTTTGAAAATACTCAAGTCTCTCAGCTAACTCTTCTTCGATTTGTTTTACAGCGGTTGCTAGTTTTTCATTTGAAACGACGAAAGGATTAACTGAATAAATAATTACCTCATCTAAAGATTTTGTTTTACTGTTTGTGATATATTCATGTTTTGAGATAGATTCAACTTCATCACCAAAAAATTCAACTCGGATAAACTCATCTTCAAAATAAGCTGGAAAAATATCAATAACATCTCCATTTACTCTAAAATCTGACCTATCAAAAAACTTATCATTTCTTTTATAACCCATTTCCACAAGCTTTAATAAAAATTGTTTTTGAGAGTATTCAAATCCAACTTCAACCCTTTGAACCATTGCTTTATACTCTTCAGGATTTCCTAAACCATAGTTTGCAGAAACAGAAGCAATTACAATAACATCATCAAAAGATAAAAGTGAAGCTGTGGCACTAAGTCTTAATCTTTCTAACTCTTCATTTATTGAAGAATCTTTTTCAATAAACAAATCACTTCTTGGGATATAAGCTTCAGGTTGATAATAATCGTAATAAGAGATGAAATATTCAACATGATTATTTGGGAAAAATTGTTTGAATTCACTATACAACTGGGCAGCTAAAGTTTTATTGTGAGTCATAATAAGAGTTGGTTTTTGAGTTGCTTCAATTACTTTGGCAATTGTGTAAGTTTTTCCAGAACCAGTAACTCCTAAAAGAGTGTTATATTGGTTTCCAGCATTGATAGAATCACTTAAGGCTTTTATAGCAACAGGTTGGTCACCTGCTGGTTCGTAATCACTTACAACTTCAAACTTTGCGATGGTTTATCCTTAATATTTTTTGTTATTCATAATACTATAAAGTATTATAGAAACTTCCCAAGCTGTCCAAATTATATCTCTACTTAAATCATCCCTACTTCTATCTATATTAACTTTATAATAATATTTTTCAAAAATATTTTGCATTTCATTGTCAATCTCAGAATCAGTTAAATCTAAAATTACACTATGAAATATGTTTTTATCATAAGGGATAACAAATCTTTCATAAACACTCAAAAAAGCTATCAATATAGATACTTGCCAAGTATGCCACTCCATTTTATCAAATGCATTAGATGATTTGTTGCAATAATCTAAAGCTTTATAAGAATCAAATATTATTTTACAAGTACTAGATAAAAATGAATAATCCATTCTTGTTATTCTTTTAGGTAATTTTAAATTTTTGAGTGTTATTGTCTCACCATTAGAATTAATATTTATCTTTTTACCTTCACTTTTAAATAGTGAAAAAATCAATACACCTATTACTAAAACTACGAAAATAGTTACTAATAATAAAAATATATTCATATGTTTTCTCCTTGAAATTTTGAATCTATTATTTTTATATATAATCTTTGACAACAAAGAGAAGGAATATTTATATAGATTTTTTCATCAATAAAATAACTATCTCCTTGGTGATAGTGTCCTTCAACTATAATGTCAGTATTATAGTTTTTTACTCTTTTTGAAACTATTTCTTTAAAATTTTTCATTTTATGACATATGTTTTTTTTCACTAAACTATCTTCTATTTTTTTAGAAATAAAAAAATTCACATCTATAAAATTCATAAACTTTAAAAATATTGTATTTCTTATAAATTTACAATATAAATCATATTTCCAATTTATAAAATTGTCTCCATGGGAAATAGAGACACTTTTTTCTTCAAGTTTTGCAAGAAGTGGTTGATCTTCTCTTTTTATTACATTTATGTTTGGAAAGATAGTTTTCAGATTATAATCATGATTTCCCTCTAAATAAATAATCTCTATATTTTTAGATAATTTATTTAAAAGATTAATTACAGCAATATTTTGTTTAATAAAATATCTACTTTCACCTGAAATGAAATCTATCATATCACCCATCAAAAAAAGTTGAGTTGTCTCTATTTCTTTTTTATCAAGTTTTTCTAGAAAAGTTAAAAATTCTCTATTTTTTTCATTGTAATGTGAGTCAGCTACAAAAATAGCTCCATTTTGAATACTAAGGTACATAGGCTATTTTTGGTATTCCTTCATATTCTTCATACCCACATAAAAGATTTGCATTTACCACAGCTTGTGATGAAGCTCCTCTTAGAAGATTGTCAATTGCAGAACTTACAAAAAGTGCTTTCCCATTTTTTGCAGTAAATAAATCACAAAAGTTTGTTCCTGCAACTGATTTTATATCAACAGGTTTCTCTCTAATTCTTATAAATTCACAATCTTTATAACTGTTATTTAAAACCTCATTTACATCAATATCATCTTTCAGCGTTGCAAAAATAGATACTAACATTCCCCTTGTTAAAGGTAATAAGTGAGGCACAAAGTTGATAGACACATCTTTACCTTTTAAAATCTTAACTTTTTCAGCAATTTCTGGCATATGTCTATGTTTAAATGGATTGTAAGCGTGGCAATTATCATTTATTTGGCAATAATGTGTTGTTTCACTAGGATTCTTCCCAGCACCACTAACACCTGATTTTGCATCAATAAAAATTGGAGCATCAGTATCAATGTAATCAATAAATGGCAATAGTGCCAATAGTGAAGCTGTTGGATAACATCCTGGATTTGCAATTAATTTTGCAGTTTTAATATCTTCTTTAAAATACTCAGGTAATCCATAAACAGCATCATTTATATGTTCTTTATCTGTATGTTCACAATAATGTTTTTCATAAGCTTCAAGTTCAAGTCTATAATCAGCACTTAAATCTACAACTTTTACACCTAAATCTAAAAGCTCTTTTGCAAAAACCATAGAAGTTTTATGAGGAAGTGCTAAAAATGCTAAATCTGCAATTTTTGATACTTCATTGGCATTTGCCAAACTAACATCAATATTTATTACATTTTTCAAACAAGGATGTAAATCTTGAACATTAATATCTCCTGTTGAATTTGCAATATATGAGATATTAAATTTTGGATGATTTATTAGAATTTTAATTAATTCTAATCCAGTATAACCGCTAGCACCAATAATCGCTACATTCATTGTAAAATAATTTCCTTATAACATACACCTAAAACTTCAAAAGTTTTAACACCACCTGGAAGTGTAGCTTTTACTTCATCACCCTCTTCTTTTCCCATAAGTTGTTTTGCTAAAGGTGAATTAAATGAAATCATTCCTTTTTCAGCATTTGATTCAACTCCACCAACTATCATATAAGTAAATTCTTCATCTGTGTTTGAATCAACTAAATTAACAGTTGAGCCAAAACTTACTTTGTTATGTGGAAGAGTTGAAGGATCAATTATCACAGCTTTTGATATTACAGCATTTAGCTCTGCTATTTGAAAATCAATTAGTTTTAATTTATCTTTTGCAGAATGATACTCAGCATTTTCTTTTAAATCTCCTAATTGTCTAGCTTCTTCTAAAGCAATTACAGTTTCTGGTCTTTCTGTTTTTTTCAAAAAGTCCAAATCTCCTGTGATTTTGTTATACCCAGCTAGCGTCATTGGTTCTTTATCCATCAACATCTCCAATAAATTAATTTATGATATAATACCCAAAAATAGTAAAAGAGAAGTTTAGATGAAATATGATAGATCAAAAAAGCTATTTGGTGAGGATGTTTTTGAAAAATTCAAGGATGTTAAGCTAATACTTTTAGGTGTTGGTGGTGTTGGGAGTTTTGCTTTAGATGCTTTATATAATACTGGAATTACAGATATTACTATAGTTGATTTTGATACTTATGAAGAATCGAATTTAAATAGACAAATGGGAAGTTTTGGTAATATTGGTCGAATTAAAGTTGAAGCTTTAAAGGAAAAATATCCTGAAGTTACGCCAATTCATATGAAAATTACACCTGAATGGATTGATAATTTTGATTTTTCATCGTATGATTATATTTTAGATGCAATTGATGATATTAAACCAAAAGTTCATCTAATAAAAAAACATTTTACAAAAATAATCAGCACAAGCGGTGGAGCAAAAAGAATAGACCCATCAAAAATAGAATATATATCTATCTGGGACACATACAATGACCCATTTATAAAAAAAATAAGAACAGAATTAAAAGCACAGGGATTTAAGAAAAAATTTAAAGTAATTTTTTCTTCTGAACTTCCAATGTGTTTAGAAAAGGGAAGTTTCGAGGGAGTAACTGGTTCATTTGGCTTAATGATGGCATCGGTAACTATTCAAAAATTGATAAATAAAATTAAAAAATAACTTAAAGTTACTTAAAGTTTAAAATCTATATAATAAATGACTTATACTTAATAAAGGATTCTCATGAGCGGTATTAGTGGTAGTGTTGAACAAATGACTCAAGGACATCTTAGAAATGTTCAACAATTAGCTGTATTTTACACAGGTCACAGTAATATTTACGCAATCAATATAGCAAAAGTTAAAGCTTTCATAATTACTGAAGAAGTAGCAATTAACGATACGCCAAAAGATACAAATGTAATAGCAGGAATTGCGACAATTAGAGGTGAACCAGTAACTTTAATAAATCTTGATGCTTGGCTTGGTCTTCCAGCTTTAGAAGTGAAAGATTATAAATTAATTATATTTTGCGAATTTAATCATAAAAAAATAGGCTTTCTTGTAAAAGATATGCTTGATATAGTTGAAAAAACTACACAAGAATTAAGACATACAGAAGAAACAAATTCAAAAATAACTTACACAACTTACGTTAAAGTAAATAATAAAGATGAACTTTGCACAGTATTTAATGCGGAACAATTATTAAGAGATATTCACTGGACAGATGATGGTTCTGATGAAATTAAGAAATATGTTGATGAAAAACTTCACTCTAGTAAACTTATTTTAGCGGCTGAAGATTCAGGAGTTGCAAGAGAAGTTTTATCTTCATTCTTTGAAGAAACAGGTCTTGAATATGAAATCTATGCAAATGGTACACTTTTAATAAAAAGATTAGAAGAATTAAATCCTGATAAAATTGGGATGGTAATTACGGATATTGAAATGCCTGGAACTGATGGATATCAAGTTGCTTCATTTATAAAAAATAATAAAAATTTATCTCATATTCCAGTTATTGTAAACTCTTCAATGACAACAGATGCAGTAAGAGGAAAAATGAATCAAGTTGGTGTTGATGGATTTGTTGGGAAAACTGATATTTCAAATCTTTTCAAATTAACAAAAAAATTCTTACTAAGATAAGCTTTTAAATAAGATGAGATTTTCTCATCTTATTCTTTTTAATCTATTTATTTAACCACTCTTTAAAAACTTCTATTTGACTAAGTGTTTGACTTGTTGCTGTTCCACCTAATGAAGTTCTTGCATTCATTGAATTTCTTAAATCTAAGAACAATAAAATTTCTTCATTTATATCTTTTAACTCTTCATTTGAAGCTCTAATTTCATCAATATTTAAATCACTAATATCTTTGTTTAAACTATTTGCTTTTGTAACAACATCTTTTGTAAGATAATAAGCTGTACGAAATGGCATATTTTGTTTAGTTACTAAATAATCAGCAAAATCAGTTGCACTTAAATGCCCAATTTTACAAGCATTTTGCATTTTATCCACATTTACAATCATAGTTTTTATAACTTCATTTAAAATAGAAATTGAAATTTCCATAGTTTTTACTGAATCAAAAACTCCCTCTTTATCTTCTTGAGTATCTTTATTGTATGCAAGTGGTAAACCTTTCATAACTGTTAAAAGTGAAATAAGATTTCCATAAACACGTCCAGTTTTTCCTCTTAATAATTCAGGAACATCTGGGTTTTTCTTTTGTGGCATAATTGAACTTGTTGTTGCATATTCATCGCTCATTCTTACAAATTGGAATTCATAAGATGACCATAAAATAAGCTCTTCAGCGATTCTACTTATGTGCATCATTGATGTACTTATATTAAATAAAATCTCTAATGCAAAATCTCTATCTGAAACTGTATCCATAGCATGCGCTGTTGGAGAATTAAATCCTAATTTTTGTGAAGTTGAAATTCTGTTTATATTATGTGGAGTACCAGCTAATGCTGCACTTCCAAGAGGACAGTAGTTATTTCTTTCATATGAACTTTCAAATCTTTCAAAATCTCTTTTAAACATATTTGCATAAGCTAATAAATGATAACCAAAATTAAGTGGTTGAGCATGTTGTAAGTGAGTCATTCCAGGAATTAGTGTAGTTGTGTGAAGTGAAGCCACATTTACAAAAGTATTTACTAACTCTTTTAATTGTGCTTTTATACTCAATGATTTATCTTGAACATAAAGTCTAAAATCAGTTGCAACTTGGTCATTTCTACTTCTTGCTGTATGAAGTCTTTTCCCTGGCTCACCAATAATTTCAGTTAGTCTTGTTTCAACAGCCATATGAATATCTTCATAAGCAAGTGAAAATTTAAACGCACCACTTTCAATCTCATTTTTTACTTGTAAAAGACCAACTTCAATCGCTTTTTGCTCTTCAACTGTTAAGATTCCTTGTTCTGCTAACATTTGTGAATGAGCAATTGAACCTCTAATATCTTGTGCATAAAGTTCTTTATCAAACATTATTGAAGCATTAAATTCATCTAATATTTGTGCATTTGTATTTTTTAGAATTTGATTATTTTGATTTGCCATTGATTTCCCTAAATTATAATGTACCTTAAAATTAAGGCGACATTATAACACAAGTGATATTATTTAAACGCTAAATAGTTTTATAGAAAAATGATTAAGACCAAAGTTGTAAATGAGGAATATGAGAAATAGCTTTTATAATATCTGTTTTAGAAACAATACCAATTAAAGTATCATTTTGGGCAACTATTGGAACTGCATGTAGTTTAAAATCTATCATTACTTTTGCAACTTTTCTTATGTCAGTAATTGGGTCTGCTGTAATAAGTTGTGTTAGATATGTATCTTCGAGTCTTCGTGATAAAACATTATTTGTGTTGTCTAAATCATCCATTAAAAGATTTAAAATCATTTTTTTATCTATCATTCCCAATATCTTTTTACCAAAAGAAACAATTGGCAATTGGCCTATTTTGAACTCTTTTAAAACATCATAAGCATCTTGTATTGTTGATTTTGAATCAATATAAATACAATCTTTTGTCATAATATCTTTTACCTGAAAAACTATTTCTGAAGTATCAATATTTGCCATTTTTTTATAAGAAGTTAATGCTTCTTGATTTGAATTATTATTTTTGGTATTTTGATTTATAAGATTCTCAAAATATCCTTTATCAGTATTTAAATCTGTTTTCTGGATTTTTGCAATATTTGTCAGACCATATAAATTATCAGATGTACTTTTAAAATCAACATTGCCGTTGTTATATATAGCAAACATTTTATATCCTTTTTTATAATACCTTATAATAAACTATATTGACTTTTTATAAGCTTTAGTAGGTTTAGCATGCTTTTCATTCTTATATTTTTTTATTTCAATTTTTCCAAAATATTAAAACTCTCTATTTCAAACTTTGAAAAAGCAAACCATTTTTTACCTAAATCTTTTAGACTTGCTCCTAGATGATAAACTTCTTTTTTATCAATTATTAAAAATCTATCATGAGAATTTTTGAACTCAAATAACTCTATATTTTTATATTGAGTTTGATATTTTACAAAATCTAATTTTAATTGTTTTGTAATGATTTTTATGTAGATTTTAATTTTAATATTTGGATATTTACTAAAAAGAGTAAAAGTTGATTCATCTATATAGTTATCGATTAGTATTATTTCATCTATTGCAGTCTTTAGTAAATCATTTATAAAAACATACGCATCAAAAACTTCTCCATTATAAAATATTCCTTGTTTTGGTTGTAAAGTTTTATCTTCAAGGGAATTTGAAATATTTTCTACTTTTGATTTTAGAATTGAAATATCATTTTCTAATTCTTTAAATCTTTGGTTTGTGATTTTATCTACATTTATAACATAGCTATTTTGGATATAATTTTTTAGAACTGATGTCGCCCATTGTCTGAATTTTATCGCTTTCGATGAGTTTGTTCTATATCCTACTGCTAAAACAATATCTAAACTGTAAAAACTCACAAGTTTATCAGAATTTGCAATATGCGTTTTTTGCATATTGCTTTTTTCATCCACTTCATTGTCTTTAAAAATATTGTTTATGTGTCGGCTAATAACACTTTGATCTTTTTCAAAAATATTGCATAATTGAGCTTGGGTAAGCCACACTGTTTCATTCTCAATAGAAACATTTAATTCCAATTCTCCATCATTATAAACTATAATATTTGATTTATTTTCTTCCATCTTATATCCTTTTGGATTTATATGAAAGATTATATAAACTTTTTTGATAGTTTTATTTAGCACGAAACAAGTTTTGTGTTTCTATGTTTTTTAGGAAATTAAAATTTGTTTTAGTCAAGAATTGCAGAAAAGGGAAAGGTGCCTCTCCTCTTTTACCTCTGTTTCAAAAATATTACAAAATGAAATTTATTTATAAGTTTTTAAATACCTTATTAGTTCATTTTTAATTTCAATATCTAATTTTAACTGTCGTTCATGTTCTTCTAAAATAAATTCATGAATTCTTTTCTCTTCATACTTTTCACTTTCATATTCAAATGGTAAAAATTTATAACCATACCAATTTTTAGACATTTCTACATAAAATCTTGGAAATATTATATATCGGTGTTTTGATATATTTACAATAGCATTTAAAAATTTTGAATTTGAATGAGTATTAAAGTCATCAATCAAATTTATCAAATTTTCAGAATTAGTTAATTTCTTTAATTCATTTTTGACTTTCCATAAAGTTATATTTCTTTCTGATTCGATTTTCAAATTCAAAGAATAATAAACTAAATGACCTAAAATATCTTGAATAGTATGAAGATTTTGCATAAATGCAATTATATTTGCTTCAATTGCTAATTTATTTATTAGATTACTTTTATCATAATTAAAAATGAAAATTATCGCATTATTTGAATTATTAATATGATTAGTCATTCTTTCATATTCTCGAAAATGATATTCTATATATTCCCATCTTTTAGCTAATGATTCTATACATAAATTAACTTTTTCCAAATTCTCATTTTTTATACAATTTCTTAGTTCATTTAAATTACAAAACATTTTATTTACTTTCAACAATCTTAATTTCATCTTCTGTTAAATCATAAAGTTTATAAACCATTTAGTTGATTCCCTTATCAATTTATAATACACTAAATTTTAACATATATAGTTAGTAAAAGAAATTTAGTGAAGAATTTAAAACAAAAAAAAGGGACTTGCCAAAAAGCAAATCCCTTTAAAAAAACCTAAAAATCTAAATAATTAGATTGGTAAAACTCTAATATTTTCATCAATTTTTTGTTGTAATACAGACTCAATTGCAAATAAAGTTCCTGTACTTCCAGACGAACATCCTGAACATGAACCTAAATATCTGATGTATAAATCGTAGTGAGGTATATTTTCTTTAATGTCGATAATTTCCATATTTCCACCATCCATAACTAACATTGGTCTGATGTCAGAATCTAAAACAGAATCAATAGCTTTGATTCTTTGAACTAATGTCATTTTATCAAATGTTAATTCACCAGCTGCACTTGCGTCTGCTGCTGTTTTTAATTTTTCTTGTTCTCTTTCAGCTAACATATCAGCTAAAATATCTACTAAATAAACATCTTTTGCTTCATGACCACCTGGTTTGATACATGATTTACAAAAAGCTCCCGCTTTTGTGTAATCTGTGATTTGTTCGATTGTTGTTAATTTGTTGATTTTAATAACATCTTTTAAAGTTGCTAATGAAACCCTTGCACATTCACAAATAATTTGTTCTTGTTCAAAAGAGTCCATATCAACACCTTTATAATCAGCTGCTGCTTTTTTGATAACATCATAAGCCATAACTGAACAATGCATTTTTTGAGGTGGAACTGCTGGTGTATCTGCATTATCTCTTAAAGCAAATTCAACATCGATATTTGTAATTTTTACAGCTTCATCAACTGTTTTTCCAATACAAAGTTCTGCCATAACATCAGAAGATGCGATTGCAGTACCACAACCAAAAGATTTGAATTTTGATTCTAAGATTTTATCTGTTGACTCTTCAACTGCCCAATAAAGTCTTACAGCATCACCACATGATTCAGCTCCAAAGTCTGCAACAATTAGTTTTGCTCCTAATTCAGCTGCTCTTTCTTCTGTAATTTCACCTTGGTGTTTTGGGTTATTCATTCTATTTACAACTTGATTTGAGTATTCGTCCCAAATTGATCCGCTTATTAAACTATTTTTTGCCATCGTATTTTCCTTTTTATTCTATTATTTATTATAAAGCTGATTTATGACTTGCTGGTGCATAAGCATAAGAGCTTGAAATATTTCTTAATCTTGTAACTGCATTTTTAATAACTTCAATTGCATAATCAATTTGTTCTTCTGTATTAAATCTGCTTAAAGAGAATCTAACTCCTGTATGAGCTAGTTCACTATCACTTCCAAAT
>Ga0074195_1004840_pt1 | contig 10704 bp, 4 predicted proteins | sample EPASupsiteHSE623_FD_64525 | JGI IMG/M metagenome (GOLD analysis project Ga0074195, IMG submission 64525) | Bioremediated contaminated groundwater from EPA Superfund site, New Mexico - Sample HSE6-23 | ecosystem: Environmental > Aquatic > Deep subsurface > Groundwater > Contaminated ... | reverse complement strand
GATGGTTCTTCTTTTCCTGTAAATATTGAGTTGACAGTTATTAAAAATGAAAATGGAGATATTCTTTATCATATAGCAAATATTAGAGATATAAGCGAACAAAAAAAAGCCAATCAAAGATTATTACTTAAAAAATTTGCCCTTGATCATATTCATGAAGCTGTATATTTGATGAATGAAAAAGGAAATTTTTGTTATGTAAATAAAGGTGCTTGTAGAGCTTTAGGATATAGTGAATCTGAATTATTACAATTAAATATTGGTGATGTTGATGCAGATTGGCCAATTGAAAGATGGCCTGAACATTGGAATATTATTAAACAAATTAAAACAATGACAATGGAACTGCGACATAAAAGAAAAGATGGAACGATTTTTCCAGTAGAAATCCTTGCTAACTACTTTGAATATGAAGGTACTGCTTATAATATGGGTTTAGCAAGGGATACAAGTGAACGAAAAGTAGCTGAAGAGAATCTACTTTTAAAAGAATTTGCATTAAATAAAATAAATGAATCAGTATTTTTAATAGATGAAAATGCAAATTTCCATTATGTAAATGAAGCTACTTGTAAAAGTTTGGGATATAGCCAAGAAGAACTACTTAAAATGCAAGTAACAGATGTTGATAATTATGTTTCTATCGAGTGGTGGAAAGATCATTGGGCTGATATAAAACTTAATAATACTCTAACTTTATCAGAACATAAAAGAAAAGATAGAACAACTTTTCCAATAGAAATAAGTTCAAATTATTTTGAGTATAAAGGTATAGGATATAGTCTTGCTGTTTCTAGGGATATAACTGAACGCTTAATTATGCAAAAAAGAAAAGATGAAGAAAAAATGCGTTTATTCTTTGAACATCAGCTTGTTGGAATGGCTATAACTTCACCTTCAAAAGGTTGGTTACATGTAAATGATAAATTGTGTGAAATGCTTGGTTTTAGCCTTTCTGAGCTTAGAAATATGACATGGGCAGAAGTAACACATCCTGATGATTTAGCTGCTGATGTAAATAGTTTTGAGCTTATGTTATCTGAGGAAATAGACTTTTATACAATTGAAAAAAGATATATTTGTAAAAATAAAAGCATAATTTATGCTAATTTATCTATTAGTTGTGTACGTAAAGAAGATAGTAGTGTAGATTATGTTTTGGCGCTCATAGAAGATATAACTAAACGTAAACAAATAGAAAAAGAACTTGCAGATTCCCATGATTTCTTAAATCATTTAATAGATTCTATACCTGACCCTATTTTTGTGAAAAATAGAGAACATCAATGGGTACTACTTAATGAAATGTTTTGTTCATTTGTTGGTTTATCTAAAAATAATTTAATTGGAAAATCAGATTATGATGTTTTTCCAAAAGAAGAAGCTGATATTTTTTGGGAAAAAGATGAACTAGTATTTAACTCTAATGAAGTTAATATTAATGAGGAGTATTTTACATCAAAAGATGGAGTAACCCATTGTATTGAAACTGTAAAATCTATGTTTGTGAGTAACGATGGTAAAGAATATCTTGTGGGAACTATTCGTAATATTAGTGAGCGAAAAGCAGTACAAAAAAAAGTAGAAATATTAAATGAAAAATTAGAAGAAAAGGTATCAGAAAGAACTATCGAACTTGCAAAAAAAGAGCGAGAGTTTAGAACTTTGGCTGAAAATATACCTAATTTCCTTTCTCGATATGATAAAGAAGGAAATCGTATATATGTTAATCCAACTCTATGTAATTATTTTGGAGTATCTAGTGATGAGTTATTGGGAACAACACCACAAAAAAATCCTTTAACGGGAGTACCATCAGAACTTTATGAAAATATAATGTATGTACTTCAAACAGGTTTTAAAACTAATATGGAAATAGAAGATGAAAAAGAGGGGGAAAAAAGATGCTGGGCGCTTATTTTTGCCCCTGAATTTGATGAAAATGGTGGGGTAGAAGGTGTAGTTTCAATAGGGCATGATATTACTTATATAAAACAATCTGAAGAACAACTGCAATTATTAAAAACAGCTGTTAATAATACGAATGATGCTTTTTATATTATTGATGATAATAGAAATATCTGTTATGTAAGTGATGCTTCTTGTAAAATGTTAGGATACAGCTATGATGAATTCCTTAATATGAAAGTGGAAGATATAGATTCTTATTTAAAAGTTGAAGAGATTGATGAAATAAAAGAAAAAGTATTTAAGTTCAATACAACAACTTTTCAAACAAATCATCGTACTAAAGATGGCAAAATTCTTGATGTAGAAATTACGGTGACAAATTTTACATATAACCATACTAATTTGAGATTATCTATTGTTAAAGATATAACCCAACTAAAAAAACATGAAGCAACAATAGATGAACTCAATAAAAACTTAGAACAAAAAGTAATTGAACGAACAAAAGAACTTCAAAAAGTTTTAGAGTTTAATAAAAGTATCATTCAAGCAATACCTGATTTACTTTTTGAAATTTCTAAAGAGGGAATATATTTAAATGTTTGGGCAAGGGATGAAAAACTTCTGGCAGTTCAAAAAGAGATATTATTAGGAAAAAATTTTAAAGATATTTTACCTGCCCAAGCAGTTGAGATTTCACTAAAAACTATGAAAGAAGTGGATATTTATGGTTCATCTTTAGGGAATATTTATAAATTAGATTTTCTTGATGGTGAACATTGGTTTGAATTACATACTACAAAAAAAGAGCCTGATGGAACATATTTAGCACTTGTGAGAGATGTTACAGATAGAAAAAAAGCTCAAAATGAAATTCTAAATCTTAATCTAACTTTGGAAGAAAAAGTAAAAGAGAGAACTTATGCTCTTCAAAAAGCTTTAGAGTGGAGTGAAGAGATTATTAATACACTTCCAGATCTTCTTTTTGAAGTAGATAGAAAAGGAAATTATCTAAATATTTGGGCACAAAATAAAGAACTTTTGGCACAGCAAAAAGAAACTCTTTTAGGTAATAATATCTCTAATGTCTTATCCAAACAAGCTGTTGCTACCATCATGGAAGCTTTTAGTGAAGCAGATTTTAAAAATATTTCAATAGGAAAAACTATAGTGATAGATTTACCTGATGGAAAAAAACAGTTTGAACTTTCTGTTTCCAAAAAATCTGATGGAAACTTTTTGGTACTTTCACGAGAGCTTTTAAGAAGCTAAAGTAAAAGTATTTTAATTCTTAAAGAGCGGAGTTTAATAAAATAGGCTCAAGCGTTTTTTTTAGTTCCTCAGCGGTTTTTTCGGAGACATCATAGTAGAGTTCTTCATAAATTATTTCAAAAATTTTTACAATATCTGGATCAAAATGAGTTCTTGAATTACTTTGTATCATTTGAAAACTCGTATTTACATCAAAAGCTTTTTTATAAGGTCTTTGTGAAGTAAGTGCATCAAATACATCTGCAATGGAAAATATTCTTGCTTCTATAGGGATTGATTCTAATTGTAGTTTATTTGGATAACCTGTCCCATTTACTTTTTCATGATGGTAAAGGATTACTTTTTTTGCATCCTTTAACCAAGGTATTCCATCAATAATATCAACACCATGAATAACATGTGTTTTCATAATTTCAAATTCTTCTTTATCAAGTTTTCCTGCTTTTAATAAGATATTGTCACTTATGGCAATTTTTCCTATATCATGGAGAAAAGAACCTTTTATCAAAGCTCTTACATTTTCATTTTCTAAATTCATCGCTTGGGCAATTTTAAGACTGTAATAAGTAACACGATAATTATGTTCGTTTGTATCACTGTCTCTTTTTGCTATGGCATTTCCCAAAGAAGTTAAAAGATTTAAATTAGAAAGCATAAGCTCATTTTGTTTTTGTAATAACTTTTTGTATTGTTTGTAAATTATTGGAAAAATAGATATTGTAATTATAAATATTGTTAGACATACAACAAAAATTGTAAAATAGGTTTCTCCTTTTATTGTTTCAAGGTGCTCTTCATCTACTTTTTTTAGGATATTTATATAATAATATTTCTGACTTATCAACTCTTTAAATTGATAATAAAAATAAACATCCAAAGCATTAATTGGTATGAGATTGTAATTTAGGTTTGAAATTTTACGGTCAAGTTTTGAAATAAGATTATCAAGATTCTTTTGCGTATCTGAAAAATTGTGTTTTAAAAGTAATTTTTCTTCTGTATCATATATCTCAATAAAAATCGTTTTTGATTTTTCTGATTCATCGTTTAAAAGCTCCAAAAATTCAAAATACTCTTTATTTTTTTTCTCTAAATCTACTTTTTTAAAAAGTTCTATACTCTTGTTACTAAAGTGTATTATCGAATCATTGAGTTTCTTTGCCAATTGGTTTTCATAATAAAAATATAAAGTCGTTACTAAGAATACCGATGATATAAAAACTACCACCGATATTCTAAAAAAGAAGCTTAATAGAGGATTTCTTTCAATTCGTTTGAACATCGTTCTTTTTCTTAAAAAATAAAGAATACAATACAGGTACAAGTATCATAGTAATCAAAGTAGCAACCATCAAACCAAAAATTATCACAACTGCCATAGATGCAAAAAATGGGTCACTTATTAAAGGAAGCATTCCTAAGGCTGTTGTGAGTGCTGCCATGGCAACTGCTCTTAATCTACTAAGTCCTGAGTTGTAAATCGCTTCTTCCAAAGGAACATTATTTGTTTCATTTTCTAAAGTTATTTCATCTATTAAAACAATCGCATTTTTAATTAACATACCAGAAAGGCTTAGAAATCCTAATAGTGACATAAAACCAAATGGAAGATTCATAAGTAACAATCCTGCAACCACTCCAATTAAAGCAAAAGGAACACTAAGCCAAATAACAAGTGTTTTTTTGATTGAATTAAATAGTCCTATAACAATCAAAATCATTACGATAGCAAAAAAAGGCAATGATTCAATGATAGGCTTTTGGGCATCTTGTGAATCTTTATATTCCCCATGCCATTGCACATAATACCCCTCTTCAAAAGGTATATTTTCAATTTTCTCTTTTATATCAGCAAGAAGTTCACTTGGCAATTTCCCATCAACTGGCTCTGCATGAATAGTAAGAGCTTTTTTTCTATTGTAGTTATAAATTACATCATCTTCAAAATGTGTTTCATAAGAATCTACAATCTGAGACAGAGGTATCATTTTATTTGCTAAAGGGGAAAATATTTGAATATTTTCTATATTTTTTATATCACCTCTATCTTTTTGTGATGCCCGAAGAATAATAGGTAAAAGTTCTGTAGTTTCTCTATAAACTCCTATAGTTCTTCCTTGATAAGTATCTAAAATAGCATTTGAAATGTCATCTTTTGTGATACCGTTTAGGTTTGCTTTTTCATAAGAGATGATAGGTTTTATTACTTTTACTCTATTACCCCAATCACTTCTTACCCCTTTTGCATACGGTGAAGATTCCATGATATTTAGAACTTGTTTCTCATACATTCTGAGTTTATCTGCATCATTTCCGAAGATTTTTGCTTGAATTTTTCCCTCTTCACCTGGTCCTAAAATGAACTTTTTACCAAAGACATTTAAGTCTGGATATCTTTTTTTTGCGAGATCTTCTACTTGTTTGATAATCGTTTCAGAATTTTTATAGTCATCCACATCAATCAACATCAAAGCATAAGATGGGTTTGGGTAAACAGGTGTATAAGTTAATAAAAATCTTAAAGAACCACTTCCTATAAAGGTAGAGATATGTTTTACTCCCTCTATTTTATTTATTTCAGGTGTCATATCTTCCATATATTTTGTGGTTGTTTCTATTGCACTTCCTTGAGGGAGATAATATTCAACTAGGATTTGTTCTCTTGAAGAATCTGGGAAAAAACTCTGTTTGATAAATTGGAAATTTAAAAGTGCCATGATAAAAATACCAATAACTGTAACTAAAACAGCAATTCTATTTTTAAGAGCAAAACGCAACATTGAGCCATAAATTTTATAGATAGAAGAGTCATACTCTTCTTTTTGCGAATCTTTACTCTTTTTTGAAGCTTTTAGAAAATGTACTGCTAGTACTGGTGTTAATGTCATAGCAGTAACCCAACTTAAACCTAAAGATACCATTACCACATAAAAAAGAGATTTTGTATATTCTCCTGTCATGTCTTCAGATAATCCAATAGCCCCAAAAGCTAAAATAGCAATAATAGTAGCTGCAAGAAGAGGCATAGCCGTTTGTTTAACTACTTGAGAAGCTGCTCCTTTTGCTTCCATTCCTTTATTTATTCGCACCAAAATACCATCAACGACTACTATAGCATTGTCTACTAGCATACCAAGTGCGATAATTAAAGCACCCAGTGATACTCTCTCAAGCATTATTCCAAGAGGAGGCATAAAAATAAAAGTAACAATAATTGTAACTAATAAAACAGCCCCAATAATAAGACCACTTCTTAATCCCATAAAAAGAAGTAAAACAACAATAACAATAACAACAGCTTCAATAAGATTTATCATAAAAGCATCAATAGCTACTTCCACATCCTTAGCTTGATGAGAAATAACCCCTATCTCCATACCACTAGGTTTTAGATGCTCTAATTCTTGTAATTTTTCATCAATCTTTTCACCCATGGCAACGACATTTCCACCTTTTACTGTAGAGATACCAATAGCTATAGATTTATGACCATCATACTGAAGGAGTTGCAAGGTTGGTTCTTGATAGCTATCTTTTATAGTAGCAATATCTTTTAAAAATATTTGTGAAGTACCTTGTTTCCCTTTTATAACGATATTTGACAACTCATCTACACTTTTAAAACTATCAGTTTTAATACTTATAAATTCTTCTCCAATATGTACTTTCCCAAAGTTTTGAACTAAATTTTTCAAATAAAGTTCATTGATAATTTGCTCTTTAGTGATTCCTAAGTTTGCTAAGATGTCTTTATTAAGTTCTACTATCAAAGCTCTTTGATGTTCTCCAAAAGTATCAACTTTACCAACTCCATCAACTAAAATCAACTCTTTTTTTAGAAAATCAATATAATCTTTAAGTTCATCATAACTATACTCATTCCCATAAACAGCTAATAATACGCCATAAACATCTCCAAAATCATCATTTATGTGGGGTTTCCCCGCTCTTGGTGGTAGAGTAGGTGAAACATCATTTATTTTTTTTCTAAGTTCATCCCAAATTTGAGGAAGATGTTTCGAATTATACTTATCTTGCATTGTCACAATAATCAAAGATTGACCAGTACTATTTTTTGTACGAATTCTTTTGACATAAGGAAGTTTTTGGATAGCTTCTTCTAGCTTATCTGAAATCTCCTCCTCAACCTCTTTTGCTGTAGCTCCTGGATAAGAAGTAATTACAAGTGCGTCTTTGATGGTATATTCAGGGTCTTGCAATTTTCCCATTTTGTCATAGACTATTATTCCATATGCTATCCCTAGGATAGTAAGTATATAAACAATAAGTTTGTTTTTTATGCTAAATTTTGCTAAATCCATTTTAGTTACCTAGTTTTTGATATTCTTGTACTTTGTCATTTTCACTCAAAAATCGAATTCCAGAGATTACAATTTTTGAATCACTACTAAGTCCTTTTAAAACTTCTACTTTATCATCAGATATGGCACCCAAAATAACCTCTTGTTGAAAAACTTTGTTTTCATCATCAATATTCCATACATAAGATTTTTTTGTTTCATCTGTAAAAACTGCTTTAAATGGAATCAAAAAAGACTCGGCATTATTTTTTTCTTTTCCAATAGTTCTTACTGTTGCTGTCATACCAGGAAGTATATTTACATCTTTTTTAGGTTTGATTTGAAGTGTTACTTCAAAAGTTCTTGTGATTTTTTCAGCCGTTGTAGAAATATCAAGAAACTGTGCTTCAAACATATTTTCTTTACTCTCTCCAAACATTACATAAAAATCAATAAGTTCTGATATTTTTTTTGCAGTGAGTTCTGTTTTTAAAGCAAGTACCTCTTTTTCTGGGGCAAAAAATTTCACTTTAAATGAGCTATCATCTTGCAACCTTACTATAGGCTGTTTTGCATTTACCCTTTCAAAGTCAGTTACAAGTTTTTTGGCTAATATTCCATCAAATTCAGCTACTAGTTTCGTCTCAGCCAAATTTTTTTTTGCTACTTGATATTGTGCTTGTGTGACATCAAGATTTTGTTTTTGTTTTTCAAATTCTACTTTTGCTACAGTTTTTGATTTATATAGAGTCTCATATCTTTCATAATCTGCTTTAGCTTGAGTATAATTGGCTAAGGCTAAATTATGATTTGCTTGAAAGATAGCATTATCTAATTGGGCAATAATTTCTCCTTTTTTAACCCTTTCTCCTTCTTTAAAGTTGAAATCAACTATTTTACCAGAAACTTCAAATGCCATTGTAGTATCTTGCACAGCATGAATTTCAGCAGGGAAATCTACATTTCTTACTGAGGAAGCACTCTTATTTAAATCTAAAATTTTGACAGTTTTAACGCTAGGTTTCAAATCTTGTTCTTTTGTATCATTAGAACAACCACTCAATAAAATGGCTAAAACAGACACACTACTTAATATTGATTTATAAAACATTTTTTCTCCTATTCTTTGCAAATAGCATCTAAAATAATATCAGCAACAAAATCTGCTATATATTCTAAACTTTTTTTACTGTTTAATTTAATTTTATCATCTCCACCAACAGGCAGTTGAGACATCTGTATTGGATAAAAATTCATAATAGTTCCGTTAATCAATGAGAAAAAGCTATAAACATTTACTTCTTTATATTTATCTTTTAAATTCAATTCTTCCATGGCTTTTTTGATAAATTCATTTTGAATTTCCATATAAGGAGTAATACTTTCATCTACATTTTCTCCAAAATTTGCAAACTCTCTTAATGCAAGAGGTACAATAGTAGGTCTTTCCTCAAATACATTCACAAGTTGATGTATAAAAAGTCTAAATTTATCTTTTGGACTTATGTCTAAATCTTCCTCTAAAATGGTTTCTATACTATGATTTATTTGGGTCATTGTATTTTTTATCACTTCTTGATATAAAGATTTTTTATCTTCAAAATGGTAATAAATAGTTGCTTTGTTGATATTTAGTTTTTTTACTAAATCATTCATGCTTAAAGCGTCATATCCAATCCTTGCAAACTCTTCTTCTGCTATTTGTAATATTTTATCTCTTGTTTTCAAAGTCAACTCCATATTTTATTATACTAACCGTTCGGTTAAAATTGTATTTTATTCTTTTCTTTTCTCTTTGTCAAGAAGATTTTAAATAATAATAAAAAAATAGATAGAAATTTTCATACTTTAAAACTATCATGCATAAAATATAATCACTTGATTAAAATATATCCAATTATTTAAGTGTATAAATACAAAGTCATATATTGGTCACTTTAAATAGCTTTTAAAGTGACTGATTACTATCCATTATTTTGTTATTATCTTAAAAAATAATTTTAGGAAGTTAGTATATGCCATATTTGGAAAAATATAGTAATAATAAGGCTATAAGTGATGAAGAAATAAAGACGATTGAAAATTATGAAAAAATATTAAATAATTGTTCATATATTACTTATTTAATAGATGTAACAACTGACGGACGATTTATTTATAGAAACCTTAACAATGCATATAATGAAATTACAGGTTTATCAAAAGAAGAACTTTTAAATACTTTTGTTGATGAACTAAAAAATGAAGATTTAAAAAAAATATTAACAGAAAAGTATCTTTTTTGCTTAAAAGAAGCAAAAAAAGTTGAATATATAAAAGAATATTATTTCCCTATAGGAAAGAAAATATTACATTCAATTCTCACTCCAATATTTGATAGTAATGGTCGTATATATCAACTTGTAGGTTCGGATAGAGATATTACAGATGAAAAAGATACTCAAAAACAATTAGAAGATACTGAAATAAAATTAAAAGCCATTATCTCTACCATTCCAGATATGATTTGGTTAAAAGATACACAAGGGGTTTATTTAGCTTGTAATTCTGTATTTGAAAAAGTTTTTAGTAAAAAAGAGAGTGAAATAATTGGTAAAACTGATTATGACTTTTTTAAAAAAGAAGATGCAGATGTTTGTAAACGAACAGACAAAGAAGCACTTAATTCTGATTCTAATTCAATTAATATTTCAGAAGAGATAATAATATATCCAGATGAAACAGTAGGTACTATAGAAGTTAGAAAAGTTCCTGTTTTTAAAACTAATACAGAACTTTTAGGTGTATTAGGAATTGCTAGAGATATAACTAAAGAGAAACAACAAGCTGAACTGTTGAAAAAAAGTGAAAGAGAATATCGTACTTTAGCCCAACATGCAGAAATCCCAATTTATCGTTATGATGAAAATCTTATAAGAATTTATGTAAATCCAGCAGTAGAAAAACTTGCAGGAAAAACAGCCCAAGAGTTAATAAATAAGAAACTTATAGAAACAAGTATAGTTGATGATGAATATAAAACTAAAATAATAAATAGTATTCAAAAAGTTTTTGCAGAAGGAAAATCAAACTCATTAGAAGTAATTTTTACTTTGCCAAATGGAACTCAAAAATATTTCTTACAACATCATATACCTGAATTTTCAACTGATGGAAAAGTTGAAACAGTTCTTTCTATTGGTCATGATATTAGTGTTCAAAAAGAGATAAGTTCTAAAGA
>Ga0074195_1004839_pt1 | contig 10717 bp, 9 predicted proteins | sample EPASupsiteHSE623_FD_64525 | JGI IMG/M metagenome (GOLD analysis project Ga0074195, IMG submission 64525) | Bioremediated contaminated groundwater from EPA Superfund site, New Mexico - Sample HSE6-23 | ecosystem: Environmental > Aquatic > Deep subsurface > Groundwater > Contaminated ... | reverse complement strand
AACTGCGTAAATACCATCTGGAACATGGACGGATCTGTCAAATGGAAATTTGAATACCCGAAAGACGAAAATGGGAATGAAACCAATCATATTAAAGTTCCGCCATACGTGCAGGAACACATGCATTTAGTACACGCAATCCGGACCGGGGTGTACGTCAATCAGGCTGAAGAAACTGCACTTTCAACACTTACAGCTATTATGGGCAGAACGGCTGCCTATACCGGCAAAAAAGTAACCTGGGAAGAAATTTATAAATCTGATATGGATTTAGGCCCGCAAGTTATTGAATTTGGTCCGGTTGACATGCAGTTTGAAGTGCCGACCCCGGGAACAGCGCATAAAGCGTAATCATAAACCTAAACCAGCTCAATTAAAATAAGCTAATTTTAACTAAAACTAAACAGAAATGGACAACAAAAGCTCTCGCAGATCTTTTTTAAAGAACTCGCTCGCAGCCGCAGCCGGAACGATTGTTCTACCGCACATCATCCCATCGTCGGCTATGGGAATGAATGGAGTTGTTCCTCCCAGTGATCGTATTGTTATGGGATCAATCGGTGTTGGTGGTCAGGGAAATTGGAACATGAACAATTTTTTGAGGTTCAAAGAAGTTCAGTACGTTGCTTTATGCGACCTTGACTCAGCGCACCTTGAGAACTCTGCGGCTAACGTAAACAAATTCTACAAAAACACCGATTGCCGGAAGTACAAAGATTATCGCGAATTTCTGGAAAAAGAAAAAATAGATGCTGTTTGTATCTCCGTTCCAGATCATTGGCACAGCATCGCTTATATAGCTTCGGCCAACAAAAAACTCGACATCTGGGGCGAAAAACCGCTGGCAAGAAGCATCGGCGAAGGTCAGCAGATTGTAAAGGCTGTTCAGAAAAACAAAATTATATGGCAAACCGGCAGTTGGCAGCGGTCGGAGGCCAATTTTCACAAGGGTGCCGAACTGGTTTTTAATGGCCGGATTGGTAAAGTCGATCGCGTTGAAGTAGGCTTGCCCAATGCGCATAAATTGATTGGCATGCCCCCCGTAAAACCAGTTCCCGCTGAACTCGACTGGGACTTCTGGTTGGGATCGGCTCCGAAAGCTCCTTATCGTGGTGTTTGCCATGGAGACTGGCGCTGGATACTGGATTACTCTGGAGGCCAGTTAACCGACTGGGCAGGCCATCACATCGACATTGCCCACTGGGGACTAGGCCTCGACCGCACTGGCCCGATAGAAATTTCGGGAGAAGGAATCTATCCTGCTGCAACTGAATTATACAACGTTCCCACCGAGTTCGATTTCAACTGCAAATACAAATCAGGCGTAATCATCCGGGTAGCCAACGAATCCCGGTTACCTAAAGGAATGGGTGTAACCTGGTATGGTGAAGATGGTTGGATTCGCGTGGATAGGGGCCATATCTCGGCTTCGAAACCGGAATTGCTCGCGGTTGAACTTGGCGACAACAAAAAACCTTTGTATAAGAGCGACAACCATTTCAAGAATTTTCTGGAATGTATCCGCAGCCGTAAAGAAACGATAACACCGGCTGAAGTCGCACACCGTTCAATTTCAGTCGGTTTGCTTGGCGAAATTGCCATGACCACCAAACAGAAAATTCAATGGGATCCGGTAAAAGAAAAGATCATTAACAATGCCGAAGCCAGCAAATTGCTGATGAGAAGCTTCAGATCACCATGGAAAATTCCAAACATTTAAACAATACCTAAATCAGAATATGGCTTTTTCATCCTGAGAATTCGGGAATTTTTCTAAACCAACTAAGAACTGCCAGCGACGGAAATTTTAATTTCCTGAACTGGCAGTATTTTGTACCACAATGGCGTCATCTTCTGCACAAATTGGTATTTGGAAAATGAAATCTGTATCTTTAAGCCATTATTAACCCTATTTTTTTAGATTGGGTTCGAAATTTGAGAATTGCCTAAATAAACAAAACCATGTTTTCACTGATAATTCCCGTTTATAATGAAGAAGATCTGATCGATGAATTGGCTGCCCGTTCCATTAAAGCCATTGAATCGTTCATTAATAATTATGAAATCCTTTTTATAAATGATGGAAGTACTGATTCAACCCTCCGGAAACTGATTGAAGTCAGAAAGCATCATTCCAGAATAAAGATTGTCGATTTATCTAAAAACTTCGGGCATCAGGCTGCATTTACCGCCGGACTTGAAATGGCTCTTGGAAATTATGTAGCCATGATGGATGGTGATCTTCAGGATCCGCCGGAATTATTGGCCAAAATGTACCAGATGGTTAAAGATGAAGGATTCGACATCGTCAGCGGAAAGCGCAAAGGTCGTAAAGGCAAACGCTTACGGCTGGCAACCAATCTGTTTCACCTCTTTTTTAAGAAAATTGCCGGAATTGACGAAATGGAAAATTCGGGCAACTTTTCGCTGATGAACCGCGCCGCTGTTAATGCATTGGTTCAGATGAAAGAATCAATCCGTTATCTGCCAGGAATGCGCTCATTCATAGGCTTTAAACAAGGATATGTAGAATACGTTCGGGACGATCGTATGGGTGGTGAACCCAAAATGACACTGAGTAAGCTGGTCGTTTTAGGAGCCGATGCTATTTTTTCGTTTTCAAAATTTCCGATCAAGGTTTGCCTTTTCCTGGGAACCATTGGGACCATCGTTTTTTTCTTTGCAGGAGTCTATGCTTTGGTTGACAAGCTATTTGGTTTCGCTTTACTCGGCTGGTCATCAACCGTATTGAGCATTTACTTTTTGGGTTCCATTCAGCTAATTTTTCTTGGTGTGGTGGGCGAATATGTGTACCGCATCTACAAAGAATCTCAAAACCGGCCGATCTATCTGGTGAAGAAGTTTTACGACGCCGAAACGGAATAATGACTGATAAAAATCTGAAGATAATTTTCTACGTTTTTGCAGTACTGATGTTGGCTGCAGTGCTACTGATTAGTCGCGATGCTGGTATCTCGGGCGACGAAGAGGTGCATTACAAACATTCCGAAATGGTTTACAACTACTTCAGCACCCTGGGCAAAGACCAGTCATCACTCGATACACCCAAAACTCACCTTAAATATTACGGACAATCGTTCGATAACCTGGTCACCTTCCTGATCCATTGGTTCGGCATCGAAGATATTTACAGTTTCAGGCATTTGATGTGCAGCATTTCCGGATGGATGGCTATTGTGGTAACAGCCCTTTTTGCCGCTTATTTTTCGGGATACGGCGCCGCCATTCTGGTCCTGATATTATTTGCCGTTTCACCCAATTTTTTAGGCCACACCCAAAACAACCTGAAAGATATTCCATTCGCATTGGCCTACATGTCAAGCATATTCTATTCGCTGAAGCTTGTTTTTTCTGAAACAAAACCTACCCGAAAAACAATTATCCTGCTGATTTTAAGCATCGGCTTCTCCATCGGCATCCGTGCCGGAGGAATTCTGGTCGTTTTTTACCTTGGGTTTTTCATGTTCCTGAAAACCGGTTTGGAGTGGTTCGCCAATAAAAAACCAGATTACACCTTGTTGAAAAAGCAGCTCATCCTGTTCTTCGGGATCTCAATTGCAGGATATTTACTTGGCCTGGTAACCTGGCCATATGCGCTACAAAATCCGTTGCTGAACGTTTGGAAATCGTACCAGATTATGACACATTTCCCAACCACCGTGCGCCAGATTTTCGACGGTCAATTCGATTGGTCCGACTTTCATCCGTGGTATTACCTGCCCAAATACATGGCGATCACCATCCCGATCATCGTTTTTACCGGGGTGGCTACTTTTTTCCTGAATACCCGTAAAAATTTTACTTCGAACCAGAAAATTCAATTGGGCTTGCTGGGTTTTACCATTCTGTTTCCGGTGGTTTTTGTCATCATCAAACAATCAAATCTGTACGGCTCGTGGCGGCATTTCCTGTTTATTTACCCCGGAATTGTACTGATTTCGGCACTCGGAATTCACGCTGTTTTTAAACGTTTCAGGCAAAAAATTGTGCGAATTGGAGTTGTGGCATTGCTGCTGGTTTTATCCTTTCATCCGGTAAAATTTATGGCAACCAATCACCCGTATTATTACCTGTACTATAATCCAATTGTTGGCGGGTTAAAAGGTGCCTACGGAAATTACGAAACCGATTACTATTACCATACCATGCGCGAAGGAGCCAAATGGCTTCAGCAGTACCTGAAAAACAAACCCTATACCGGTCGGGTTGTTGTTGGTGGCAATTTTCCTATTCAATGGTATTTCAGGAATGATAAAACAGTACAATTTGTGTATTTTCCGTACCAAAACCGGAGCATGTACAATTGGGATTACGCCATTGTAGCCAATAGCTATATTTCTTCTTTTCAGCTCAAAAATAAACTCTGGCCACCCGCCAATACCATTCATACCATTTTTGCCGATGGGGTTCCGGTTTGTGCAGTAATTGAGCGGGTTACAAAAGAAGATTTATGGGGAATTCAGGAGCTAAAAAAGGGCGATAACATTAAATCTGCGTTGCTATTTGAAAATTCAATGAGAATTGACCCTCAAAATGAATTGATCTGTTATAAATTTGCGGAGTCGTTAGTTGGGGCAGAACAAATTGATCGGGCCAAAGAAGCGTTGAACAAGTGTTTGGAAATCAATCCAGAATACGAACAGGCACTGGTTTTAATGGGCGATTTGGCTTTAAAAGAAAAAGATGCGGAAAAAGCCGCAGCGTATTACGAAAAAGCAATTCGGGTCAATCGGAAATACTTTAGTGTTTACCCCAAACTAGCCGGAATTTACGCTGAAACCAATGTGGAGAAGTCTCGTAAAGTTCTGAACTCATGTTTGAAGATAAACCCGAAGTACAAACCAGCTCTAGAAGTGCTGGCTGATACATACCGAAAGACAGATCCGGAATTAGCTGGCAAATACGATAAAATGATAGATAGATTAAAATAACTCTTAAAAATGGATAAAATGAAAAAATTAATGATGTTGGCCATCTTTGGCCTGATGATGTTTGGTGGAATGAATGCGACTGCACAAGATGAAGCTGCTGCAACACAAGATTCAGCTCAACTTGCTGAAGAACCAAAAGATACCATTTCAATCGATAACATGGATCCGGTTTATTACGAAGAAGAAGCTACCAAAGAATCAACAAATGGTACGATGTATGCCATTATTGGCGGTATTATTGTTATTGGTGGAGCTGCTTACTTTTTCATGAAAAAGAAGAAAAAATAATTGAGTTTGAAAAAGCCTGAAATAATTAAGCCTGCAATTTTTGCGGGCTTTTTTATTGGATAAAGCTGTCCAGCGCTGTTTCAGAAAGCGACAATGTCAGGTCTAATGACACTGACAGCTCAAAAATTAGTGAGATTTTAAAGGCCTTTCCTCATAAAAATTTCGTCTGCCCGGAAACAAAAACGATCAATTGGGGTTTTATACACTATCTTTGTATATAAATATTCAAATACATATATATATGTTGCACAATGTTGGAAAGATCGATCGGATTATCCGGGCTGTACTGGCTGTTATTCTGTCTGCATTATATTTTACTAAAACGATAGAAGGCGATTGGGGTACCGCTGTAATCGTTATCGCCACCATACTGGGAATGACCTCCTTTCGTCAGTGTTGCCCGTTGTATGCACTGCTGGGTTTCGGAACCTGTGGCGTGGATACCGGCAAATCGGATAAAACCATTAAAACCGAAAAGCTGAAGCTGAAGCTGTAAAGATAAGTTCCATGTTTCAGGTTCCATGTTGGGTGGAAAGCTCCCAAATTAACCTGAACATTGCGACTATTTACTTCTTTGCCGGTTCAATCAAATCCCAGAGGTTTCCATACAGGTCGGCAAAATACGGCCACTGTTCCATAAGCTTCGGCTGAAGGTTCGCGAATAATCTGAATCTCATGATTGAGCAGATTTTGGTAATCGCGTGCAATATCGTCGGTGTAAAGAAACAGGAAAACGCGTCCGCCGGTCTGGTTTCCAACTCGGCTCAACTGCTCGTCGCTGGCTGCTTTGGCCAGCAAGATGCAACATTCCGGCGATCCGGGAGGTGCAATCCGAACCCAACGTTTGGTATCGCTCAAAATGGTATCTTCAATCAGGCTAATTTTTTTCTGTTCCCTACATCCGGCAACCCGCTCCATCGCCGACTCGCCTTTCGACTGCTGCACACTCAAACTTAGAACTCTATGCTCTCTGCATTTCCGTCTGACGCAACCTTTTTTTACGTTTGGTCGTCTATAAAAACAACCATGTTGAAAAAACTTCCCTTATGAAAAAACTTTTACTTTTTGCACTGATGTTGTTGGGTTTAGAGGTAAGCGCTCAAACAACAATTTCTAATGGCAATTGCAAGGCACAGTTTAAATATGCGGTAAATACCCAGGTGATGACCCTCGTACCTGCAACAGCCATCAACTTTTACGACCGGTCGGAAGGGTTAGTAAAAGAGTGGTATTGGGATTTTGGTGACGGAAATACCAGTCGCGAGCAAAACCCGATGTTTGTTTTTAATCATCCGGTAAGCGGACCTACCGTAAAAATCAGTCCTTACCGCACAGTAAGCCTTACCGTTCTGACTTCAGACAATTGCAAAAGCTTCTATTCTGAAATCATCAACATTATGGATGGAAGCGCTTATGTTGCACCCGATTGTAAAGCCAGGTTTAAATATTACCAGACCGCTTATGATCCGGTTGGCGGAACTGCTTCTTATCAACTGACTAACCTTTCAGAAGGAGATGAGCTAAATTACCTTTGGCAATTTGATAGCGGAAAAACCAGTACCGAAAAAGAGCCAACAGTTACGTTCGACCTTAAACAAGCAGAGCGTAAGGTTTGTCTCACAGTAACCGGGAAGAACTCTTGTCTGGATACTTTCTGTGATGCTGTTTATATTATTGATCCTAATGAACCGGTTGTTGATCCGGCTGAATGTTACACCGGATTTGGCTATTCCGTTAATTACGAGGTAAAAACCCTGGTTCCGGCATTGGTTTTGGATTTTTATTCGAAAGCATCGCCCGAAGGTGTTGAATGGAAATGGGATTTTGGCGACGGATCGACCAGCATAGAAGCCAATCCGATGCACATTTTTAATCTTCCTGTTTTGCAGGACCCTAAACTCGAACTTCCAAATCCTTTCCGCAATGTTTGTTTAACTGTAAAAACAAAAACGGGCTGTACCGTTTCCTATTGCGAAACCATTAATATTTACATGAAAACCACTTCACCGGAAGAACCGGAATACCAGTGTCATGCCTGGTTTAAATATTACAAGCCAACCGACCTGATTACTATTCCGGAAGTAGTTCCTTACAAATTGATTGATGTGTCGGAAGGTGATGTGGTGAAACGCGTATGGCATTTTGAGGATGGAACGACCAGCACCGAAAAGGAACCACTGGTGACCTTTGATTTTTCAAAACCAACCCAGAAAGTTTGTTTGGATATTTATACTGCCGACAATTGTATGAGCACCTGGTGTGAAACAATCTATGTGATAGAACCTACCGTTGATCCGGCGGAGAAACCAGCCTTGAACAATTATGTTATGCGCTATAAATCGAGTTTCCCTGCACAAATGTCGTCGTGTGCCGGAACCGCTATGGCTCAGGTTTACCTGAAAGATTCGCTCATAAAGGCCGATCATTACGTTTGGTCAACCGGCACCGAAGGACAGGAAGTAAAAGGACTTTGCCCAACCGAATCATACAGCGTAAAAGCAATAACTCCGGATGGAACCATCGTTTCAGGAACCTTTGTTTTTAACTCTGACGGCACTGTAACCGAAGTTCCGATTAACTGGTATATTACCGGCGCCCGCGACAACTGGCAAATTCAATACGATCTGAGCAATAAAGACTACACGGTTGAATGGCGTTTGTGTGACGGAACTATCGTTAAAAGCGATAGTATTCCACTTAATGCAATCAACTGCGGATCGAGCCAATCTAACCTGATCTTGAAAGATGCCTCCGGAAATGTAATTTATACCGAAAATATTTCGCTGAAAACGTTGGCTACATTCATTGATCCGGTACAGACAACCGCTTCGTTGAAACTGTTCCCCAATCCGGTGACTGATGTGCTGAATATTCAGTATGCCGGAAGCCCGTTGGATGAGATGCAAGTTGAAATATGCGACATTTTGGGAAAACAGATTTCGATTCAAAAGCTGTACGATGTTGAATCGGGGCAACAGATCGGGCTGAATGTAAGTTCGCTCCGGAAAGGAATTTACCTGTGCAAAATGATTTCGGGTAAGCAGATTATAGGGGTAGAAAAATTCACCAAATAGAAAACCAATATTCAGAAAAGTAAATACCCGTGCGGCGATTGTCGTACGGGTATTTTTATGTTTTGGCAGGAAAATCGTTTTGACTACTTCCTGAACTCAATTTTTAAAGTAACCACCTGCCATTCGGGCAATTGAGCAGGTTTGTTAACGACCAACGCATCACCTTCCTGTTTCCAGTCAAGCTTTTCCTTACTACCCAGTATTTTTATCGAAGCAACCGATTTACTGCACAGTTTCGAGTTTTTCCCCAATGAACTGATTTTAATATCATCAGTTGGTTTGCTCATACAGAAAGCAAATACGGTTTCACCTTTCGAGGTAAAACGAATGTCACCCGGTTCGTACGGACGCACATCTTTTACGCCACCGAAAGTTCCTTTTTCCTGTTTTTTGTCCATTCCGGGTCCTTCTCCGTAAACTTTCCATGGACGGGTGCCATAAATAGCTTCCCCGTTTTCAGGAGTCCACCGGGCAATTTCTTCCAGAATATTGATCACATCCGGTTCCAGGTCGCCTTCCGGAGTTTGAACCACATTAAGCAACAGGTTACCATTTTTACTTACAATGTCAATCAACATCTGGATCACCTCTGTCCCGGTCATGTATTTCTGACCGGTACGATAATACCAATCGCCAATAGAAGTGTCGGTTTGCCAAGGGAAAGGGCTGATTGAATCCAAAGCCCCACGCTCCACATCCTGCACCCAGCGACCTTCTGACGGGCGCAATTTGGCCGTGTAAACAGCATTGAGTTTACCCCTGTTTTTGGCCATGTCCTGATTGTAGTAATGAGCCAGCATCGTACGACCCACTTCGCCAAAAGGTAATTCGCTGTCAGAATAAAGCAAATCGGGTTGGTACATGTCAATCAGTTCGGTGATTTTGGCCAGCCAGTCTTTTTGGTTTTCCGGATTATTAGTCAACCAGTCTTTATCATCGTCGGCAGTTTTGGGGTGGTACAAATCTTCAAATTCAGGATTTGCCCCGTCGTAAGGTACACCTGCTAATGGTCCGGTTTTGTCAGTTCCGCGGGCTGCCTGAAACCAAGTATAACTGGCGCCCAAATGCTCGGAAACGCCAAAACGCAGGCCTTCTTTTTTAGCTGCATCCTGCCACAACTTAACCACATCTTTTTGTGGCCCCATGTTTACCGAGTTCCACTTGTGGAGTTTTGAATTCCACAGAAAGAAGTTGTCGTGATGGGTGGCCATACTTACAAAATATTTGGCTCCTGTTTTTTTATACAGTTTCATTAATTGTGCCGGATCCCAGCGTTCTGCTTTCCAGAGCGGAATAATGTCTTTATACCCGAATTTTGAGGGGTGACCGTAAGTTTTTACATGATGTTCGTAATACCGTGTTTCCCATTCTTTTCCGGATTGCAAATACATATTCCGGGCATACCAGTCGCCTTGACGAGGAACAGCCTGTGGCCCCCAATGGGCCCAGATCCCGAATTTGGCATCGCGAAACCATTCCGGATATTGGTACTGCCTGAACGACTCATCAGTGGTGGTAAACTGACCGGGAAGCGCTTTTTTTTGCTGGGCTGAAATGGAAACTGACAGAGCGATGACAAACACACCGGTCAATCCCAGGTGTTTAAACAGGTTCGTTTTCATTGGGTTAGACTTTTTATCCCTCCTATAGCAACCTCATTCGGAGTGGGTTATAAAATCGGCATTTGTTAGTTTTTAAATTTATTGTTTGAGTAAAACTTCATTCAATGGGAAAATAATGAGTTTGCACAAACCTGGCCTCTCCCTTTCGGGGAGAGGTTGGAGAGGGGCTTTACAGATACTGATCCAGTTTCCTCTTCGTGATTTCGCCGACCACTGCTTTGATGTCTTCTGCGCGGTCGCGCTTGCAAACCAGTATGGTATCTCCTTCCTGAACGACAATGACATCGTCCATCCCAACCACAGCAACCAGGCTGTTTGGGGCATATACGTAGGAATTTTTGGTGTCGATCAAAACAACTTCCCCAACAGTAGCGTTTTGGTTTTCGTCTTTGTTCCGGTCGTATTTGTAAACCTCTTCCCAACTTCCGAGGTCGTTCCAAACAAAGTCGCCCTGAACCAAAAATACGTTCGATGCTTTTTCCAGAATTCCGTAGTCAATCGAAATCGAATTTACTTCCCGGTAAATCCGGTCGAGAGCCGTTTCGTAGCTGTCTTTTCCGATGTGTTCTTTGATACGCTTCAGGTCGGCAAATAATTCAGGAGCATATTTCTGAACCGATTCCAGGAAAACAGAAACTTTGAAAACAAAAATTCCGCTGTTCCAGAAAAATCCGCCTTGTTTCAGGTAACCGGTTGCTACTTCAACATTGGGTTTTTCAACAAAACGGCTTACCGAAAATGATTTGATAGGTTGTCCAATCTGAATTTCTTCAGCCGTTTG